>Ga0310811_10002087_pt1 | contig 24932 bp, 25 predicted proteins | sample YCmetagenome_FD_207642 | JGI IMG/M metagenome (GOLD analysis project Ga0310811, IMG submission 207642) | Soil microbial communities from experimental microcosm in Duke University, North Carolina, United States - YC | ecosystem: Engineered > Artificial ecosystem > Soil microcosm > Unclassified ... | reverse complement strand
GCCCGGAAGGGTTGTTCTGGGCCAAGCTCTCGGCCGCCTCACTTCTGGCGGTCGCCCCTATCATGGCGATGGGTCTCGCGACGCAGCGTCATCTCGTCACCGGTCTCACCTTCGGCGCCGTCAAGTAGGCGCCCAAATCGAATCTGAGGAACGCCATGTATCGCGAAAAATACGACCTGACGGGCAAGACCGGCTTCGTCACCGGTGGTGGACGGGGCATCGGTCTCGCTTCCGCCCTGGCGCTGGCCGAATGCGGCGCCCGCGTCATCATCGCCGACCGCGATCCAAACGTGCTCGCAAGTGGCCTCGCCACGCTGCGCGAACGCTATCCGCAAAGCGACGGCGTGGCGCTGGATGTGACCCAGTCGGCTGCCGTCACGGCGGCGGCGGATCGCTTCAACGCCGAAGGACAGGCCGTGGATATCCTTGTCGCCAATGCCGGCATCGCCTGGCCGGATACGGCGGGGGAGGAGATGGCGGACGAGGTGTGGCTGCGCATGATCGACATCAACCTCAACGGGTGTTTCTGGAGCTGCCGTTCCTTCGGCCGCCACATGTTGGCCCGTGGCGCCGGCAGTATCGTCACCGTCGGTTCCATGTCCGGCGTCATCTCCAACAAGCCGCAGCGGCAGGTGCATTACAATGCCGCCAAGGCAGCCGTGCATCACATGACGCGCTCCCTTGCGGGCGAATGGGCGGCCCGCGGCGTACGCGTCAACAGCGTCGCCCCCACCTATGTCGATACCGCAATGTCAGGCCCAGGCCTGCGGATTCCCGAACTCTCCAAGATCTGGCTCGAGAATACGCCGGCGCATCGCGCCGTATCAGCGGAGGAGATCGCCTCTGTCATCCTCTTCCTCGCCTCCGAAGCGTCGAGCGCGCTGATGGGCTCCATCGTGCTCGCGGATGTCGGCTATACCATATGGTGAGCGGCCGGCGGCGGCGCGGCTCAGAACCCGTAGTCGCGCATCCGCTCCCGGTTCAGCCGCACGGCGCGCGCCGGGTCGGCGGCGGCCTTGTCAGATTCCTCCTCCACCACCAGCCAGCTGTTGAAGTGCGGCGCCGCAGAAACGGTCTCGATGACAGCCGCGATATCGCAATCTCCCTCGCCCAGCATCGCCCAACGGTCATCCTCATCCACGTCCTTGAGGTGGAGATAACGGATGCGGTCGGCGTAGCGGCGCAACACATCCAGCATATCTTCCTGACCGCGCAGAATATGGCCGGTATCTGGCACCCAGCCTATCAAAGCGGGGTCGGTCAGCGCGAAGATATGGTCGTAATCCTCCCGCGAGAAGAGCAGCGTATTGTGATGTGAGCTCGGATGCAGGGCGATGGGCACGCCGGCCCGCTGCCCGGCCTCCCCCGCCGCATTGTAGAAGCGGGCGGCGGCTGCGAATTTGTCGGCGCGGGCGCCCGCGGACATGACGGTCGCGCTGCCGAAGGAAACGAAGGCGCCGGGAAAGGCGCTCGCGAAGCCGATCGCTTGCGACGCCATCACCAAATCCGAATTCAGTTGATCTGGCTCCGTAAAGCCGCTGGCGCTCCCCACCGCATAGGAGACGAGGGTGAGGCCGTGCGCGGCCAGCGCATGGGCAAAGGCCCCAGGCCTGCCAGCATAGTCGCCGATCATCCGGTCGGTGATCTCGATACCGTCATAGCCCGCTTCGGAAATCATGCGCAGCAGCGCATCAGGCCCGTCCTGGTAACTCTCCCCCAGCATCTCCCAGGTATAGGTCTGGCAGCCCAGGCGGATTGTGGGAAACGTCCTATCCGGCATCGCGCTCATTCCTTCAATCCGCCCATGGTCAGGCCCTGAATAATGTGACGCTGGAAGAAGAGCACGAGGATGATCAGCGGCAGGGTCACGACGGTCGAGGCGGCGGAGATATCCCCCCAGGGCACATAGTAGATATCGGTGAAATTCGCGATCCCGACCGGCACCGTCTGATGCTGGAAGTTGGAGGTGAAGGCGAGCGCGAACAGAAACTCGTTCCAGGCAGCAATGAAGGCGAGCAGCCCGGTGGTGACAAGGGCGGGCAGCGAGATCGGCAGGATGATCCGCCACAGCAGGCCGAGGGTCGAAACCCCGTCCACACGCCCGGCTTCGTCCATCTCGCGTGGTAGCGTCTCGAAGTAGCCGAACAACACCCAGGTGACCAACGGCAGGCCGAGCGCCAGATAGACGATGATGAGTCCGCGATAGGTATCCAACAGGTTGAAGGCAGAGGCGATGAGATAGAGCGGCCCGACGATCGCGATCTGCGGGAACATGGAGACGGAGAGGATCACCATCAGCAGGCCGAAGCGGCCGCGAATTTTCAGTCGCGACAGCGCAAAGGCCGCCAACGTGCCGAAGAAGAGGCAGAAGAGGGTGGTGAACACCGCGACGATCAACGAGTTCCGCAAATAAAACTGCAAATGCCGGTGGAAGAAGGCGCTCGTGTAATGCGCCCAGGTAAAGGGATGCGGAATGAAGGAGGGTGTGGGGCCGGTGAGCGCGCGGTCAAGCTGGAAAGAAGTCGAGATCTGCCAGACGAAGGGGCCGGCCGACCAGACCAGCATCAATAGCGCCCCGCCATAGACCAGAGCGGCCCGGGCACGGGCCTGCCGGGTTGTCATCGGTTCGCCCTCAACTGCCGGATGATGAAGAAACAGAAGCCGAGCGCAATCACGCCTTCCGTCGCGAAGGTCGCCATCGTCATGGCGGAGCCATAGCCGAATTGCAGGGTCGAGAAGAGCACCTTGTAGCTGAGGGTCGAGAGGGTTTCGGTGGAATCCGCCGGCCCCCCACCCGTCAACACATAGACGAGGTCGAAGATACGAAAAGCATCCAGCGCGCGGAACAGGCCCGCGATAAGCAATGTAGGCCAGAGCAGCGGCAGACGGACATGCCAAAAGGTACTCCAGGCATTGGCGCCGTCGATCCGCGCCGCATCGGTCAGGCTCGGCGAAATCGTCTGCAGTCCGGCCAGGAGAAGCAACGCCATGAAGGGCGCGGTCTTCCAGACATCGGCCAAAACGATGGTGCCGAGTGCGGTCTGCGCCGAACCCAGCCAATCGACATTGGCTGACAGCAGGCCACATTTGACGAGCAGATAGTTGATCACGCCGTGTTGCCCATCGAACAGCCAGCCGAACATTTTCGACGTCACCACCGTCGGCATCGCCCAGGGCACCAGCATGATCGCGCGCAGAATGGCGCGGCCCACGAAACGTTCGTAGAGCAGTACGGCCATCAGCAGGCCGATCACCGTTTCCAGCAGCGTCGAGGCGACGGTGAAGAGCAGCGTATGGTCCCAGGCATTCCAGAACTGCCCGTCATTCGCGAGGGCGATGTAGTTCTTGATGCCGACGAAGGCATCCTCGTTGGTGATCAGCGAGGTATTCGTCAGCGACAGCCAAATGCCGTTCGCAATGGGATAGAGCGACACCGCCGCCAGCGCGATGAGCGCCGGCAGCAGAAGGAGCCAGGCGACGAGGGCGAGGCGTGCGGAGCCTCCGAGCATCGGTCCCCGCGGCAAGGCCCGGCTAGGGCGGGAGACCGCCACGCGATGGCGCCTGTCGGCGTCGGTCGAGGCTGGGTATTGCACCCCCGGCATTCTCTCGCCTCCCACGATGCGCGGTCTTGTCGCCACGTCACGAGCGGCAGGTTCCCGCAAAGCCTATGCATGGTCAAGCGTAAAGCTGCGTTTTTGCGCGGTGTCCTCTTGTGGTTTTGCTGCAACTGTCGCAAAAAAGCGCAACCCGGCCCTAATGGAAGAAACGTCCGGCCATGAAAAAACTCGGCCTCGGCATCGTCGGTTGCGGCAATATCGCCATGACCTATTTGCGCAATGCGGCGCTTTTCCGCGGCCTGGAGCTGCGCGCCTGCGCCGATCTTCTGCCCGAACAGGCGGCCTTGCGCGCGGCCGAATACGGCTTGCGAGCCTGCGCGGTTGAGGATTTGATCACGGCGCCCGATGTCGACCTCGTGATCAATCTCACCATCCCCACGGCCCATGCCGGGATCACGCAGGCGGCGCTTGACGCGGGCAAGCATGTCTTCACTGAAAAGCCGCTCGGTACCACGATGGAGGAAGGGCGGGCTCTCGTGGCGCTTGCAGAGGCGCGTGGCTGCGTTCTCGGCTCCGCGCCCGATACCTTCCTGGGCGCCGCCGGCAGGCTTGCCCGGCAAGTGATCGAAGGCGGGGCGATCGGCCGCATCGTCACCGGCACCGCCTTCATGATGGGGCGCGGCATGGAGCATTGGCACCCCAATCCTGCCTTCTACTACCAGAAAGGCGGCGGTCCTGTGCTGGACATGGGACCCTATTACGTCACCATGCTCGTCAACCTCCTGGGCCCCGCGCGGCGCGTCATGGCGATGGCGACCAGCGCGTCCCAGAACCGGTTGATCACGGCAGAAGGTCCTTTGCAGGGCACGACCTTTCCGATCGGCACGCCGACCAGCCTGCTCTCGCTCATCGAATTCACCTCCGGCGCCGTCATCACTTTCGGCGCGAGTTGGGATGTTTTTCGCCATAGCAATGCGCCGATCGAACTGCACGGCACCACAGGCTCGCTCCGTCTGCCGGACCCCGATACCTTCGGCGGCACGATTTCCGTGAGCCATGGAGGCGACGCATGGGAAGATCTGCCGACGGAGGAGCGGCTCTATGGCCAGATCAATTGGCCCTATGCAGCGCCGGACCGCGCCAATTACCGTATGCTGGGCATCGCCGATCTCGCGGCCGGCCTCGCGGTCGGGCGGCCGCCGCGCGCTTCGGGACGCCTCGCGCTGCATGTGCTTGAAATTCTGGAGGCGATCCTGACCTCGGGAGAGACGGGAGCGCCCGTGCCGCTCACGACGACGGTGCACCAGCCGCCGGTGCTGGAAGAAGACGAAGCGCGCGCCTATCGCGTCTGACGAGATAGAGAAGAAGGAGTCCCTCATGCTCTCACCCGAAGCGCAAACCGTGTTGGACCTGGTCGCGGCTTCCGGCGCGCCGCGAATCGAGACGCTGGCGCCGGCCGAGGCGCAGCGTCAGTTCCTCGAAAACCTGCCCGCGCTCCAAGGGGAGCCTGAAGCTGTCCGCGAGGTGCGCGATCTCGTCATCGCGTCGCCTGCCGCCGAAATCCCGCTCCGCGTCTATCGCGGCACCGGCTGCCCGGAAAGCGGCGCGCCCTGTCTCGTCTATTTTCACGGCGGCGGCTGGGTCCTGGGCAATTGCGATACGCATGACACGATCTGTCGTTGGATCGCCAATCTGTCGCAGGGTGTCGTCGTCTCGGTCGATTACCGTTTGGCACCGGAGCACCCCTTCCCCGCGGCGATCGAGGATGCCATGGCTGCCATCCGCCATGTCGCGACGCGCGCAGAGGCGCTCGGCATCGACCGGGATTCCATCGCGGTCGGCGGAGACAGTGCGGGCGGCAATATTGCGGCCGTCATGGCGCTGCTCGCGCGGGACGGCGCGCTGCCGCCGCTTGACTTCCAGATACTGTTCTATCCGGTAACGGACGTCTCTGCCTCCCAGGACAGTTACACGAGCTGCGCCGAGGGTTATGGGCTGACCACCGCCGCCATGCGCTGGTATCACGGACTGTATCTGTCTGATCCTGCTCAGGCCGCAGACTGGCGCGTCTCGCCGCTCAGGGCGCCGAGCCTCGCGGATGTGGCGGCCGCCTTCGTGCTCACCGCCGGCTACGATCCGTTGCATGACGAGGCAAGGGATTATGCGGTGCGCCTGCGCGCCGAGGGCGTGTCCGTGCAGCTTGACGAGAATCCGGGCCAGATCCACGGCTTCCTGAGCATGGACCGGTTCATTCGCGCCGGCCGGCCGGCCGTGGCGCGGGCCGTCGCCGCCTGGCTCGGCCCCTCCGGCTGATCATGGCGGCTGATTCTGCCGGCTGACTACGCCTGTTGACTCAACAAGAACGAGCATAAGCTCGCAGACAGGAGATGTTCATGACCAAACCGGAAAAGCCCCTTGCCGCCGCGGGCCTCGGCCGCCGCGAAGCAATGACGACAGCGGGCCTCGCGCTTGGCGCGAGCCTGCTGCCGCTTGCACCCCGACGCGCGCGCGCCGCCGACCGCACGCAGATCACCTTCGCCAGCGCCAATTTCTACGGCCGCGAGACCATCGCCCAGGTGGTCGATGTCTATAACCAGTCCCAGAGCAAGGTGCAGGTCACCTTCGTGCAGTTGCCGCCGCCCTCCTCCTCCACCGAAGTGCATCAGGCCCTCGTTCAGCAGCTGGCACGGCGCAACGGCACGCCCGATGTCTTCACCCAGGACGTGATCTGGATCGCGGAATTCGCGAGCGCGGGCTGGGCGCTGCCGCTCGACCAGTATTTCGGCAAGTCCGTACAGGACCAGTATTTTCCAGGCCTCATCTCGGCCTGCACCTTCCAGGGCAAGCTGACGGCGCTGCCCTGGCACGTCGATTCCGGCATGCTTTATTACCGCAAGGATCTTCTGGCCCAGGCAGGCGCGCAGGTGCCCACGACCTGGCAGGACCTGACGGACACCGCGCAGAAAATCCAGAAATCCGGCGGCGCCAAATTCGGCTATCTCTGGCAGGGCAAGCAGGCGGAAGTGCTGGTCTGCGACATGGTGGAAGTGGTGGCCTCCGCCGGGGGCGCCATTCTCGGGCCCGACAGCAAGACCGTCCTCGTCGCCGAACCGCCGGCCGTCAAAGGCGTGCAGTTCCTCTACGACACCATCCACACCTCCAAGATCAGCCCGCATGATGTGCTGAGCTGGGACGAGGAACCGTCGCGCGGGCCCTTCACCTCGGGCGAGGCGGTGTTCCTGCGCAACTGGTCCTACGTCTACAAGATCGCGCAGGACCCCGCCTCATCCTCGGTCGTGGACAAGGTCGGCGTCGCCCCTCTGCCCCATTTCCCGGGCGGTAAAAGCGCGGCCTGCCTCGGCGGCTACCAGTATGGCGTCAATGCGCATACCCAGAACCGGGAGGCCGCGATCGACTTCATCACCTGGATGTCCTCGCCCGCAACGCAGCTGCGCTTCGCGACCGGCCTCGGCCTCGCCCCCACCCGGCCAAGCGTCTTCGATCAACCTGAGCTGATCCAGAAGCAGCCCTTCATGCATACACTGCGCGATGTCTTCGTGGGTGCAACCCCCCGGCCGGTGACACCGAAATACCCGCAGGTAACGCTGGCGCTGCAATCCTCGGTCTCCCGCGCGCTCGTCAACGGAAACGTGCAGGACGAACTCGACCGCGCGAAGAAGCGCCTCACCGATATCGTGGGGTAGCCGCCGCGCCTAGCCGGGGGCGATCACCAGCTCGACCCCGGCCTGGGCCAGCGCCTCCGCTATATCGGGCGGGGGCATCCGGTCGGTCACGAAATAATGGATGCGGGAGAAGTCGGCGACATGCACGAAGGCGCTGGCGCCGAATTTCTCACTGTCGGCGACCACGATGACCCGGCGCGACGCCTCCATCATCTCGACCGTGATCTGCGCCTCCTCCAGCCGGCTGATGGAAACGCCGGCCTCGTCGACGCCGGTGACGCCGATCACCGCCGTGTCGACGCTGATCCGCGCGGAGCTGTTGATCTTCACAGCCCCCACGGTGATCTGCGCGCTGTCCCAATAGGTGCCGCCAAGCACGAAGATGGAGCGCGCAACGCCGCTCGGCACCGCCGGCGGCAGCATCAGGTTGTTGGTGACGATGGTGAGGTCCCGTAACCGGCCGAGTTCTGCCGCGAAGGCGCAGGTGGAGGAGCCGCCGTTCAGGATCAGCGTCTCGCCCTCGCGGATGAGGCCAGCGGCGGCGCGCCCGATGCTGCGTTTCGCCCCCGTCTGTTCCGTCATGCGGGATTGGAAGCGCGTCTCCCGCGCCACCAGCCCGTCGCCAGCCAGCGCCCCGCCATGGGTGCGCGTCAGCAGGCCCTGGCGCTCCAGCAATTGCAGATCGCGCCGGATGGTGTCGCGGGAGACGCCGAACATCGCGGTCAGCTCCACCACCGTCACATGGCCCTTCTGCCGCATGACATCGACGAGCCGTCGCTGCCGCGACCCAGGCAGAAGAAAATCCTCAGTCGTATCCACGGCGCTTTCCTTCACGAGACCCTCAACGCTGCTCTGTTACCGCAGTCTTGTGCATTTTTTCAATTGACGATGCAGCATTTTGCGTGAAATGTTGCATGAAACAGCACGGTCGCGCAAAGACCGCAAGAATGCCGCCTTAAACAGGGGATGGAAGCGTGCAGACGTCATGGCACGAGGCCTATACAAGCCTCCAGCAACGCATCAAGACCTACGCCCGACACGCCCATTGGACGATGTGCGGGCTTTCGCTTTGTGTCGATGCCTTCACCCGGCTGGATGACCGCAGCGATGCCCTTCTGCGCGCGGGCCCACCCCCGGCCCAGGCGCTGGCCGCCGAACTGCGCCGCCGGGCTCAGGCGGGCATCGGCGGTGAAATCCGCTTCGACTGGCCGGACGGGCCTGCCTGGCTCGATGCGCATCTCTCCCTCCGCACCGCCCTCGGCGGCACCCCGGCGCATGCCGCGCGCCTGCTGACGCTGCTGGGCGCGCCGGCCCTGCTCTCCCTGGAGCATCGCACGCCCGAGCAGATCGCGGTGCTCGATCCGGACATGCTGCTGGCGGGTGACGGGCCGGTGCGCGCCGCCGAGGTCCGCGCCGAGGGCGACGACCGGCCGCGCGTCTATGTCTTCGAATATGATGCGGAGGAAAGCATCGGTGGCGTTGTGCCGCCACGCGCCTCCCGCATCATCCTGCGCTTCCATGATTTCGATCTCGAGCGGGACGAGGCTTTCCTGCGCCTCAGCCAGCACTTGCTGCGACAGGAGAGCGGCCATGGCAGCGGCATCCTGGCCGGCTTCAATTCCCTGGGCGCAGGCGCCAGGCTCGATGCCGGTCTGCGCGAGGCGCGGCTGATCGCCGCGGCCTGGAGACGGGCGGGCATCGGTCTCATCCACCTGGAAATGGCGGGCTACGAAAGCCCGGCCTGCCGGGACCACACGCTGGAGGGCCTGACCGGCGCGATGACCTCCATCGGCATGAGCCTGTCGGAATTCCGCGCGCTCGACCCGGATACCGTGTCGCTGGAGGATGGGCTCATCCAGCTCGGCGAGCGGTTCGGTCTCGAACGGGTGTCCGTCCATGCCGATGACTGGGCGATCAGCGCCACGCGCAGCGACCCGGACCGCGAGCGTGAGGCGCTGATGATGGGCTGCCTTCTCGCCAGCACGCGCGCGGCTACGGGACGCCTCGCGGTGCCCACCAGCCTGCCGGACGAAGCCCGTTTCGAGACCCCGCCGCCCGAAGCGCGGCATGGCGACTGGTCCATCGTCTCCTGCCCCAGCCCCCATCTGCGCCGGCCGCGCACCACGCTCGGCCTGGGCGACACCTTCATGGCGGGCTGCCTGCTGGTCCTCGGCCAGCCGAAGCTCGCCGGCATTGGCACCCCTGCCTGGCCTCTGGCACCCGAGGATCGGGGCCAGGACGCCTTCACCGCTTCTCATTCTTCCTGACCTCGCGGAGATCCCCATGACACGTCTCGACGAAAAGCTCAGCCGCATCCGATCTGGCCAGTATCGCCGGACCGATTTCATCATCGCGGATGCGAAGGACGGCGACATGGGCTCCGGCATCACCACCGGGGGCCCGCTCTATGACGCCGAGGGTAAGGTAGCGGGCTGGAAGACGCGCCGGGACTATCTCGATCAAATCACCGCCGTGGTGCGGCAGGATATCGTCGATCTCATGCTGACCTCGGCCTCCAATCTCGAGATTCTGCAAGCCGCGGGCGTTTACGCCGGGTCCGCGGTGAAACCCGCCATCCGCGCGAATGACGCGACGGATTGCTGGGGCGGCGTACGCGGCGCGAGCTACGCGGCGGAACTGTCCCGCCCCTTCCGCACCGCCAATCTCTCCCATGTCATGTATGGCAAGGCCGATGCCGCGCCCGGCAGCCGCATCACCGGCACTGATCTCGGCCTCTATTCGATGACCTTCAACAATGATCTCGACGCGGACATGCGCTCGCTCGCGGCTTTCGCAGAGTTCCGGGCCGACGCCAGCCGGCTGGGCTTCACCTATTTCCTGGAAGTCTTCAATCCCAACGCGCCGCGGGGATTGTCGCCAGAGGCCATACCGGGATTCCTCAATGATTGCCTGCTGCGCTGCCTCTCGGGCCTGACCCAGGCGGAGCGTCCGCGTTTCCTGAAAATTCCCTTCAACGGCCGCGCGGCAATCGAGGAACTCGCCGCCTATGATCCGTCCGTCATCATCGGTGTCCTGGGCGGCGGCGCCGGCACCACGCGGGATACGTTCGAGCTTCTGTTCCAGTCCGAACAAGCCGGCGCGCGTCTGGCTCTGTTCGGTCGCAAGATCAACTTGGCGGAGTCGCCGCTGACCCTGCTGCAGTTCATGAGGCATGTCGCGGATGGCGAAATCGCCCCGGGCGAGGCCGTGCGGGCCTATCACAGCGCGTTGGACAAGGCAGGCATCCGGCCTCGCCGCATGCTTGCCGAGGATCTCGAAATCACCGAGGCAGTGCTGCGCGGCTAGCGCCCCACGGCACCATTGGCGGGCCGGGCGAGGCCGAGATGATCGCGCAGCGTCCGGCCCTCATATTCCTGTCGGAACAGCCCGCGGCGTTGCAATTCCGGCACCACGCCGTCCACGAACTCGGCGAGGCCGCCGGGATGGAAGGGGGCGAGGATATTGAAGCCGTCGCAGGCGCCGGCGGTGAACCACTGCGCCATGAAATCCGCAACCGTCGCCGGCGTGCCGACCACGCGCAGATGGCCTCGGTTCTGCACCATCTCCGTCGCGAGGGAGCGGATGGTCGCACCGGGCGCGCGCGCCCGCTCCAGGATCAGCTGGCGGCGCCCGACCTCGCCATTAGTCTCGGGCAGCGCCGGTAGCGGCCCGTCCAGCGGATAGCGCGACAGATCATGCTGCAGGAAATCGGACAGGTAGGAGACCGCAAGCGCTGACGGCACCAGATCCTGCAGCGCGCGGTCCTGCGCGTCCGCCTCAGCCTGGGTGCGGCCGAGGATTGGCAGCAGGCCAGGCAGGATGCGGGTCGCCCCGGGCGGGCGGCCGGCGCCGCGCGCCCGGGTCTCCGCTGCCGCCCGGAAAGCCTGGGCCGAGGAGAGAGACCGCTCAACGCTGAAAATGATGTCCGCCACCCGGGCGGCGAAACCCTGGCCATCCGCCGAAGTGCCTGCCTGGATGATGACGGGATGGCCCTGCGGCGGGCGCGGCATGTTCAGCGGCCCGCGCACCGAGAAATAGCGGCCCTGCCAATCGGCGCGACGGATGCGCGCGGGGTCGGCCACCACGCCGCTGTCGCGGTCAAGGACCACGGCACCGTCCTCCCAGCTGTCCCAGAGAAGACGGAGAACATCGACGAATTCGCCAGCCCGCTCGTAGCGTTCGGCATGGCCGAGATGGGACGTCTGTCCGAAATTGCGTGCTTCCAGATCGGTGCTCGAGGTAACGAGATTGAGCGCGGCGCGGCCTTCGCTCAAGAAGTCCAGCATCGCGAGTTTTCGTGCGATGTGATAAGGCTCGTTATAGGTCGTGGAAACGGTGGCCGCGAGGCCGATCCTGCTGGTTGATACCGCAAGAGCCGAGAGCAGGGTCAGCGGTTCGGGCCGGATGGTAATCGAGTGGCGCAGAACAGCGTCGTAACTGTCGTTGATTCCGACGCCGTCCGAATGAAACAGCAGATCGAATTTGCCACGCTCGGCGATCGCGGCCAAGTCCCGGTAGAAGGCGAAGGACATCAGTCCCTCGGTCGGCACCCCGGGCATGCGCCAGCCGGCAACGTGATTGCCGAGATTGAAGAGAAAGGCGCCGAGGTGCATCTGCCGTGTCAATCGAACCTCCCGTTGCTCTGTCCGGAAACGCCATTCGTACCATCGCCAAGGCCGGCGAGCGCGGTCGCGACTAGGCCTTCGAGCAGCGCCCGCTCGGGCCGCACGCGGGCGAGTACACGCAGACCCATCAACACGCCGAGCAGATGCTGCGCCATGGCTTCCGCGGGAGCTTTGCTGCCGATCGTGCCGTCCGCCTGGCCTTCCTCGATGGCGCTGCGGAAGAAAGCTTCGATGCGCTTGAGCACGCCCGCGATGATGTCCCGAAGCTCGCCGTCATGCGGGGCCAATTCCAGCGCCGCGTTAACGACCATGCAGCCCTTGTGCTGGCGGTCACTCAGCGACCGGCGCAGCACGTCCCCGAAGAAGGTGGCAATGGCGGCACGCGGCGGCAGCGCCTCGCAACGTCCGATGCGGACGCCGATGCTGGTCTCGATATAGCGGTCGAGCGCCGTGCGGTAGATCGCGCGCTTGTCCCCGAATGCATTGTAGAGGCTGGCGGCGGTCAGCCCTGTCTCGGCGGTCAGATCCTTGACCGAGGTCGCCTCGTAGCCGCCGTCCCAGAAACGCTGCATCGCCGCATCGAGCACGGCCTCCTCGTCGAATTCGCGTGGTCTCGCCATGCCTTACATCGTCCATCAGTGCCAGGAGAGCCGCCCCGGCAGCGCGCGGTCCATTTTGGATCGCCTATCTTAGAACAGAACCCATCGCGACCGTCACGATCCCGTGATGGAACGCTTCATTGTCAGATCGTGCGGCTCGTTTTAGATCGTTCGCTACAAAATTGTCGCGAGATTTTTTGGCCGGGAGGTAACCGGCCCTGATCTTTCACCGAAACGGCATTCAGGGATCGACGACAGGAAGGTTTTACATGAAGGATCGTGTTCCGACCGGAGATCCGAGCCATGGGTGAGGCCGTGTCAGGCCCCGGCGCGGCCGTCGTTCCGGCGCGCGCGCGGCGGCTTCATCCCGTTCCCATCCGCATCATGCATTGGGTCAATGCGGCAGTGATGCTGGTCATGATCACCTCCGGCTGGGGCATCTATGATGACGACGTCATCATCCACGGCTTGCATTTCGGCGGCTTCTGGAGGCTCGGCGATTGGGCGGCCCCGAGCCTGCAATGGCATTTCGCCGGCATGTGGATCCTCGGCATCAACGGGCTCGTCTATCTCACCTATGGTTTCGCCACCGGCCGCCTGCGGGAGCGGCTGCTACCTATCCGCATCCGGGACGTGGTGCAGACGGTGCGGGATACGCTGCGTTTCAAAATCGCCCATGAGGATCTCACCGTCTACAACGCGGTCCAAAAGATTCTGTACATCGTTGCCATTGTGGCGGGCATCTCGCAGGTCATCACCGGCATCGCCATCTGGAAGCCGGTGCAATTCGCGCCCCTCGTCAGCCTGCTCGGCGGCTTCCAAACGGCGCGCGTGCTGCATTTCGCCGGCATGGCGGTCATCGTCGGCTTCCTCATCGTCCATACCGCGCTGGCGCTTCTGGTACCCAAAACCATCTGGGCCATGCTCGCGGGCGGCCCCTTTCTCAAACCGGCCGCAAAGCGGGGCGCCCTCAAATGATACGCTCCCCTCATCGCCCAGAGGATGCGCCCGACGCCTCCGTGCTCGATACGCACCGGCCGCTCATCCGCAGCCTGGAGCGGCGCGGCCTGATCCGCGGCGGCCTGTCGCTCGGCGCCCTCGTCATGCTCACGGGCTGCGACGTGAAGCGGCCGGAAGCCGTGGAGCAGGCGCTGCTCGCCATGTCCCGCTTCAACGACCGCGTGCAAGCACTGCTCTTTAACCCGAACCAACTGGCGCCGACCTATCCGGACTCGAAAATTCTGCGCCCGCCGAAATTCAACGCCTACTACGATGTGACGCAGGTCAAGCCTGTAGATGGCAATAGCTGGCGGCTGGAGGTTTCCGGGCTCGTCAGCAATCGCCGACCTTGGACACTCACCGATCTTCAAACCCTGCCGCAGCGTTCGATGGTGATCAAGCATATCTGCGTCGAAGGCTGGAGCTATATTGGCGGCTGGAGCGGCGTGCCCTTGAAAACCTTCCTCGAACATGTCGGCGCCGATACCCGCGCCAAATACGTCGCCTTCAAGACCGCCGACAATTACCCGAGCAGTATCGACATGGCGACGGCGTTGCATCCGCAGACGCTGCTGGCCTTGGATTATGGCGGGCAAACGCTCGCCGATCCCTTCGGCTTTCCGCTGCGCCTGCGCATGGCGACCAAGCTCGGCTACAAGAATCCGAAATGGGTGACGGCCATCGAGGTCACCAACACCTATCCCGGCGGCTACTGGGAATCCCGGGGCTTCTCATGGTTCGCGGGGATTTGAGGGGCATGCGCGGCATTCTTTTCGCGTTCGTTTTCGTCGGCCTGGGCGTGGCCGCCGCGCGGGCGCAAAGCCCAATGCCCGGCGGCATGCCGCCACCCTCGGGCATGAGCCTCGCGCAATCGGCCGCCATGCGCTTCCCCCAGCCCGTGCGCGTTGGCGATCTGCTCCATCGTCTCGTGCTGCGCCCGGTCGAGGCCCAGACGATCCTGGGCCGCGTGCGCGCCGTGGTGCGCAACGCGCAGGGCGATATTCTGGTCGTCATGTCCTATGGCGGCTTCATGGGGATCGGCGGCCGATCCATCGCGGTGCCGGTCGATGCCATGGTACTGCTCGGCCAGGACATGGAGGTCGTGGCCTTCACGCCGCAGCAGCTGGCGGCCTTCCCGACCTATACCGGGTCCGGAACGATGACCGTACCGGATGACACGACAATCAAGGTCGGGCTTGCCAAGCCGTCGCACTGAACCTTTGCCGGATACCTCACGTTTCTGTGGGAACGAAACCGCGCCCGTCGCTCCGTCGTATACTGGGCGGGCGACCGGTGATGCCAGGAATGAAACCATGCCTCACCGCCGCGTGAGGCCGAACCCGGAGGGCGGATCATGGAAAAGCGAAAACCTGGATCGGGCGGCGACTGTGCCATCTCGGTGATGGCGAAAGCGCCGCGGCCGGGTCATTCCAAGACCCGCCTCTGCCCGCCGCTGCATCCCCAGGAGGCGGCAAGCCTCAGCGCCGCCTTCCTGCGTGACACAACGGAGAATTTGCGTGCGGCGGCGGAAACCATCGCCATCGCGCGCTACGCGGCCTATGCGCCGCTCGGCACCGAAGCCGGGCTCGCCCCCCATTTGGCCGCGGACACGCCGCTAATCCTGGCCGATGGCAGCGGCGCCCCTGCGCCGGGGGTGGAGGGCTTCGGCCGCTGCCTATTGGATGCGACCATGGGTCCTTTCGCGCGCGGCCACACCTCTGCCTGCGTGCTGAGTTCAGACACGCCCAACCTGCCGACCTCCTATCTCGTCTCGGCCGCCCGCCTGCTCGCCGCCGGCGACAGTCAGCGCGTGGTGCTCGGCGCCTGTGATGATGGCGGCTACTATCTTCTCGGCATGAACGCTCCCCATGCCGGTCTTTTCGCCGATATCGCCTGGAGCACGGAGACGGTGGCCGAGGCAACGCGCGCCCGTGCCCGGTCCCTCGGCCTCGACATGATCGAACTGCCGTCCTGGTACGATATCGATGATGCCGCCGCGCTCGATCGCTTGCTGCGGGATGAGCGGGGCTATGCCGCGCCCTTCACCCGGCGCGCCATCGCGGCCCTCGACCTCGCCGCTCTCCTGCAAGGCGAGCGCGCCGCGTGACGAAACGACTTTCCCTTCTTGCGATCCTGGGCGTCCTGCTGCTGGCTCTGACAGTTGCCGGCATCCTGGTCGATCCCTCTGCCGTGCCGGGGCCCGCACATGTGGCAATGCTCGGCTGGCTCGTCATTCTGCTCGGCATCAGTGCGGCGGTGTATTTCCTGTCCGTCTGGTGGGTGCTGCGCGCCCAGTGGCCGAAGCAGACGGTTTGGCTCGTCCTCGGCGTCGCTGCGCTTTTGCGCGTCACGCTGCTGACCGTGCCGCCAATGCTCTCTACCGATATCTACCGCTATGTCTGGGACGGGCGGGTGCAGGCCCATGACATCAACCCCTATCGCTATATCCCGGTTGACCCGGCCTTGGCCGGGCTGCGGGACAGTCGCGTCTATCCCCACATCAACCGCAAGGAATATGCGCGCACCATCTATCCGCCGGTGGCCGAAATGGTCTTCGGCCTCGCCGGCCGAGTATGGGACAGCGTCAATAGCTTTCGGCTCGCCGCCCTCGCCTTCGAGGCTTTGGGCATCGGCGCGATGCTGCTCCTGCTGCCGCTGGCTGGACTGCCGCGCGAGCGGATTCTCATCTACGCTTGGAACCCCCTCGCACTTTGGTCCTTCGCGAGCGACGGGCATGTCGATGCCATTGCCGTGGGCTTCGTCGGCCTTGCGCTTCTGCTGCGCGCCCGGCGCCGGCATGGCTGGGCGGGTGCCGCACTCGCTGCGGCGGTGATGGCGAAATTCCTGCCCATCGTCGTGGCCCCCGCCCTTTTGCGCGGCGGGCGTTTCTGGCGCCCTGCGGCGGCCGGCCTTGCGGTCATCATCCTCGGCTACGCCTTCTACAGCGGCGCGGGCCGGCACGTTCTGGGTTTTCTGCCGACCTACGGTGCCGAGGAAGGGCTCGACAGTGGCCAAGGCTTCTGGTTGCTGGCGGGGCTGGGGTCCATCCTGCCGCTGCCCGGCTTTGCCGGTGCCCTCTATGTGGCTCTGGTGGCCCTTCTCTATGCCGGTATTTCCTTGGCCCTGTTGCGGCGCCCGCCGCCGGCAAATGATGCCTACCGCCTCTGCCAGGATGCGGGCTTGCTCATTGGCGTCGCCCTGGTCGCGATCAGCCCGCATTACCACTGGTATTTCGCCTGGGCGGCACTGCCGGCGGTCGTGGCACCCTCGGCCGCGTTGCTCTGGCTCGCGACCGCGCCGTTGCTGCTCATCATCGACCCCATCGGCAATAGCCACTTTCTGTGGCCCTCCCTCATCTACCTTCCCGCCGCAGCGCTGCTGCTGGTGGAGCTACGCCGCCGGCAGGCCCAGCCACGTCCCCTGCCCGCCGCAACAGGAGAAATTGCATGTCCGCTACAGTCGCGCTGAAGGACCCGCGCCGCTATTTTGAGGAGATTGGCGCCGAGCGCACCGCCCACGCGGAGAAGCCGCCCGTCTGCCTCTATCTGGAGGTCACCAACCGCTGCAACCTGCTCTGCGAGACCTGCCCGCGCACGTTCGAAACGCTGGAGCCGCCCGCCGATATGAGTTGGGAGCTGTTCACGAAGATCGTCGACCAGGTGCCCAACGTCGCCCGTGTCGTGCTGCATGGCGTGGGCGAGCCGATGCTGGTGAAGCAGCTTCCCGACATGATCCGCTATCTCAAGGCGCGCGGCACGTACGTGTTGTTCAACACCAACGGCACGCTGATGCAGCCGAAGCGCTTTCAGGAGCTGATCGACACCGGGCTCGACGAACTGCGCGTCTCGCTCGACGCCGCGGACCGCGAGTCCTATGCGAAGGTGCGGGGCAAGGATTTTTTCAATCGCATCGTGCGCGACGTGGGGAAATTCGTTGCGTACCAGAAGCAGGTAGGGGCGACCACGCCGCGGGTCTCGCTCTGGCTCACCGGGCTGAAGGAGACGGTGGAGCAGCTGCCGGCCTTCGTGCGCCTGGCAGCCCAGATGGGCATCCGGGAGGTGCATCTGCAACGTCTGGTCTTCGACGAGCAGGGTTACGGCATGGCCAGCGCCGCGCAGTCGCTCTTCGAGAATACGCAGGAGGAGGAACGCCGGGCGATCGAGGCGGCGCAGGCAGTGGCGGAGCCCCTTGGCGTGACGCTCGATGCCTCGGGCGCGACCGAGCCCGGCCTCAGCCTGAAGCGCCAGGAGGATCGCGCCTGGTCCACCTGCCGGCGTCCCTGGTCGCTGATGTATTTCACCGCCCATGGCCGGGCACTCCCCTGCTGCATCGCGCCCTTCGCCGTGCGTGGATACAGCAACTACACACTGGGAGACGCGACACAGCAGGATTTGCGCGACATCTGGAACGGTCCGGCCTATCGGGATTTTCGCGATAGCCTGCTGTCCGACACACCGCCCGCGCCCTGCCAGAATTGTGGAATGCGATGGAGCCTCTGAGCCTCGTCATCCCGACTTTCAACGAGGCCGAGACGATCGGCGCCGTGGTACGGGAAATCCCTGCGGCGTATCGCGGCGACATCATCGTGGCGGATGGTGGCAGCACGGACGGCACCCGGGAGATTGCACAAGCCGCCGGCGCGCGCGTGCTCGATGCCGGGCGCGGTTATGGCCGTGCCTGTGCCATGGGTGCGGCCGCGGCCTCTGCCGAAAGCCGCGTCATCGCCTTCATGGATGGCGACGGCGCCGATCGCGGAGACCTCATCGACCGTATCGCGCGGCCGGTGCTGGAGGGAACCGCGGAGTTCGTCCTCGCCTCACGTACACGCGGCGTGCGTGACCCCGGTTCGATGCTCTGGCATCAGGTGCTCGCCGGCCGGGTGGCTGGGTTCGGCATGGGCGCGCTCTATGGCGTGCGCTATTCGGATATGTGCGCCTTTCGCGCGATTAGCCGCGAGGCCTTGGCTGCCCTCGGGCTGCGTGAAATGACCTACGGCTGGAATATCGAAATGCAGATGCGCGCGGCCCGTGTCGGCCTGCGCATCCTGGAAGTGCCGATGCCTTATCGCTGCCGCGCTGGCGGCAGCTCCAAAGTAGCGGGCTCGCTGTCCGGCACCATGCGCGCCAGCACAAAGATCGTCAGCACTTTCCTCCGGGTGGCGACGGCCCGGGGCGGATCAGTGCAGGGCTGACGTCTTGGCCTCGGCTCTCCGCCATGACCGTCTCCACGAAACTCGCGAATTGCCGGGCCTTGGCGCTTGCCATCCGCCCGGTCGGGAAGACCGCCCAAAGGTCGATCGGCGGCAGGCTCCACTCCGGCAGCACCCGGCGCACCGCGCCACTCGCAATTTCCGCGGGGAACATCCAGTCTGAGGCAATGGTCAGCCCCATGTCAGCCAGCACCGCCGCACGCAGTCCTTCGGCGGCACTGAGCCGCACCCGGCCATGCACCGTGACTGAGACCTCAGCACCGTCTCTCGTAAAGCACCAGACATTGGGCTGCTGGCTGTAGGTCACAGCCTGATGCTCGGCGAGATCGGCCGGGATCCGGGGCACCCCGGCGCGGGCGAGATAGGCCGGGGTTGCGAGCACCGAACGGCCGCCGGTTGCGAGTTTGCGCGCGACCGCCGCGGAATCCGCTAGCGCCCCCATGCGAAGGGACAAGTCAACGCCCTCGGCGATGAGGTCGATCATGCGGTCGTCGAGAATGACGTCGATATCGAGCCCGGGATGCGCGTTCAGAAACCGCGGCAGATGCGGCACGATATGCAGGCGCGCGAAGGTCGTGGCGGCCGAGACGCGCAGCCGGCCGCGAAGACCGGCACCGGCGCCGCGCGCCGCAAGTTCGGCCTCATCCGCCTCCTGGATCGCCGCGCGGGCACGCTCGAAATAGCGCAGGCCCGCTTCCGTCGGGCTCAGCCCGTGGGTGGAGCGGACCAGAAGGCTCACCTGCAGCACGTTTTCGAGCTGCGCAATTGTCTTGGAGACCGCCGGCTGACCGACATTCAACTGCCGGGCCGCGGCGGAGAAGGAGCCCGTCTCCACGACGCGCACGAAGGTCGCCATCGCCTGAAACCGGTCCAATACCATTCCCCTCCGGAATGGTCATTATTGCCTGGAGACCGCTGCCATGTCGAGCATCAGGGAGGCATCTCCTCATCATGCGCGGCGCCCCGCCTGAAGAGGAAAGAGATCATGGTCGACGTCTATGCCTTCGCGACGCCCAACAGCATCAAGGTGCCAATCGCGCTGGAGGAGATGGAGCTTCCCTATCGGCTCCATGGCGTGAATGTGCGCCAGGGCGCGCAGAAGGCACCGGATTTTCTCACCCTCAACCCGAACGGCAAGGTGCCGGTCTTGGTAGACAAGGAAGCCGGAGGCGGCCGGATGGTGCTGACGGAATCGGCCGCCATCCTCATCTATCTGGCCGAGAAGACGGGGCGCCTGCTGCCGCCGAGGGGCCGGGAGAGGGCGCGGGTCTTCGAACAGCTGTTCTTTCATGCCTCTGCCCTTGGGCCGGCCTTCGGGCAATCCGGCTTCTTTCAACGCCAAGCGGCAGAACCCCAGCCACTCGCCATCCAGCGCTTTTCGGCCGAAGCCCGCCGCACGCTTGGCGTGTTGAACGGCGTGCTCGCCGAACGGCCCTTCGTTGCCGGCGATGAGTTCACCATCGCCGACATCGCACATTTTGGCTGGTTCTGGCGGCGCGACTTCGCGGGCGTAACCTTCGACGAGACTCGCCACGTTGGCCGCTGGTACGAGGACGTCGCGGCGCGCCCGGCGGTACAGCGCGCGATCGCGCAAGTGAGCGCCCTCGTCCCACAATCCTGAACATCGGAGTGAGGAGAGGCAGAATGGCCCTGCAGGACGAGCTTGATGCTTTCAAGGCCGATTACGAAGCCGGCAAGCCACCCCACAGCGTGCCCCGCTCGGCGATCAAAACCATGCAGCGCGCGACCGCCGAACTCATCGCCTCGGGGGCGGCAAGCCGGGCATTGAAGGCCGGCAGCAAGGCACCCGGTTTTACGCTGAATGACCCCGACGGCCAGTCCGTCTCCTCGCGCGATCTGCTGGCCCAGGGGCCGCTGATCGTCAGCTTCTATCGCGGCATCTGGTGCCCCTATTGCAACATGGAGTTGCGGGCCCTGCAGGCGGCGCTCCCCGCGTTCGCGGCGCTCGGCGCCCGTCTTGTCGCGGTCTCGCCGCAGACGCCGGTGAACAGCCGCAAATCCGTCCGGCAGAACAGTCTCACCTTCCCGATCCTGGCGGACCCGCACAACGATGTCGCCGCCGGCTTCGGCCTGCGCTTCGCGATGCCCGACGATCTCGTCGCGCTCTACAAAAACCTGAAGAACGATCTGCCGTCCTTCAATGGCGATCAAAGCTGGACCCTGCCGATGCCGGGCCGGTTCGTTATTGGCCAGCACGGCATCATCCTCTACGCCGAGGTCAACCCTGATTACACCAAACGTCCGCAGCCCGAGAACATGCTGCCCGCGCTGCGCTATGCGGCAAGTGTCTCTGCCTGATGGACAAGACGCTGCACGCAAAGGACCTGCGCGATCTCAGCGCGCACCCAAATCATGCATGCTTTTGTTTTGTGCAATCGCTTAGGTTTTAGGCGCCTGGCTGCATTTTTCGCAGGGGTTGTGAATTTTTCTTGACCCCTGCCGCATCGCTGATAAACACTGCGCCGCGACTTCATCATAGGTTGGCGGATTGGTCCGCCAACTTCGGCAGGTGAGCCCTTCGGCAGAGTAATCTGCCTAAGGGCTCTTTTTGTTTTGGGGCTAGGAACATCACCTTTGGGTTCGCACGTCAGCCCGCGCAGTCTCAAGATTGGCATCCTCTTCTCGACCTCCGGCCCCTACGAGACCGTGGGCCGGGAGTTGCGCGACGGTGCCTTGCTCGGCCTCGAACTCGCCAATGCCCAGGCCAATGACGGGCTGATCCTGGAGCCTGAGATTGTCGATCCTGGTGGCTCGCTCGATCGCTATCGCGAGGCAACGGATACGCTGCTCCGCCACGGCGTCCGCCACATCATCGGCTGCTACACGTCCTCCAGCCGCAAGGAAATCATACCGATCGTCGAGAAGTTCGGCGGTCTGCTCTGGTACCCCTCGCATTACGAAGGTTTCGAGAGCTGCCCCAATGTCATCTATACCGGGGCATCGCCGAACCAGCATGTCGTACCGCTCGCGCAATGGGCGCTGCCGCGCTACGGGCGCTCCGTTTATTGCATCGGCAGCAATTATATCTGGCCCTGGGAAAATACGCGCATCATGCGCGGCCTCATCCAGGAAGCTGGCGGCACCGTGCCGCGCGAACGCTATCTGCCGATCGGCTCCACCGACATGGAGGCGGTGATCGCGGAAATCGCGGAAATCCGGCCCGATTTTATCTTCAACACGCTCATCGGTGAATCGAGTTATCATTTCTACCGTGCCTATCACCGGCTAGGGGAGCGAGACGAAGCCTTTCTGCCCGACAGCCGGCCGATCCTGAGCTGTACGCTGTCCGAACCTGAGTTGCATGCGATCGGGCCTGAGGCCGCGGCCGGGCATATCGCCTGCAGCGTCTATTTCCAATCCGTGGCCCGCGCCGAGAATACCCATTTCACCGAGGCTTTCGGTACCCGCTTCGGCGCCGGCCGGGTCACTTCCGCCGATTCCGAAGCCGCGTTCATCACCGCCCAGCTGCTCGCGGCAAGCCTGCGCCATGCGCAGACGGACGACATCCAGGCGGTCAAGCATGCCGCCTATGCTTGCCAGGTCAAAGCGCCGCAGGGCGCGGTCTGGATCGACCCCGACAACAATCACGCCTGGCTTACTCCGCGCATCGGCCGCGCCAGCACGGCAGGTGATTTCGACATCGTCTGGGAGGCCGACGCCCCTTGGCGACCGGACCCTTATCTCACCCTGCCCGCGCAAGGCGCGGCGGCCGTGGTGACGGCGCCCGCCCCGAAGCCACGGCGACCACTTCGTCTCGTGGGGAAACAAGGATGTTGAGCAGTTTTGCCGGCCGCACGGCCCTCATCATCCATCAGGCGGACCACCACCGGGGAGCGTTGGAAGCGCAGATCCACAGGATCGGCCTCACCTTCCGCGCGCAGAGCCCAGCCACCACCATGACGCTGGAAGATGCCGCTGTCGATTTCATCTTCTTCGATGCCGATACCGGTCATGAATCGCTCTTTCCCTGGGGGCGCGCCTTCCCCCCGGTTCCGTTGATCGCCCTGCTTGCCTCGGAAGCGCCGGGCCGCATCGAATGGGCGCTGTCCCAACATGCATCCGGTTTCATCGTCAAGCCCATCGGCTCCGGGCGGGTCTTCCAGACCCTGCTCGTTGCGCATCAGGTGCATGCTGAGATGAAGCGGCTGCGCGACACGGTGGACGATCTCGCGGAGCGCGTGCGCGCACGCCCGCTCGTCGTGCGGGCAACCATCGAAATCATGCGCCTGCACGGTCTTGACGAAGTGCATGCGCTCGACCGCCTGCGCCGCGCCGCCATGGATGCGCGCGTCAGCGTGGAATCTCTGGCAGCCGGGATTGCGAGCCAACCGGCGCTCGCAGCTCGCCTGGGCGACACCCCCGACACCGTCTCCATCGCCGCGCCCAAGGGACGTCGGGCAACGACATAGTCTTCCCATTCATCGATTGAGAGGGACTCCCATGACAGACGATACGATGCCATCCAATCCGGCCCCGAACGGGTTCGGGCCGACCCGCCGCAATGTCCTCCTGACCGCCGGTGCCGCCGCGGCGGCGACCATGCTGAGCCGCCCGGCGATCGTCCGCGCAGCCAGCGACAAACCCGTCAAGATCGGATTCATTGAAGATGAATCCGGCAATCTCTCGATCTACGGCATTCAGAAGCTGCATGCGGCGCAGCTCGCCGTGCAGGAGATCAACGCCGGCTACACGCTCGCCGGCGGCCCGGTCGGCACCGGGATACTCGGCAGCTACGGCATGTATGCGCCGAAGCCGCCGACGCTCGCGACCTCGGGCGGCGATCTCAAGATCATCGATGACGGCGGCACGCCGAGTGAAAAGGCGATGGTCACCTCCGACACCGACGAGATCCTGGTCCAGTCTGGCGACAAGGGCCTGCTCGGCCAGCCCGTGCAGTTGCTGTCGGCGGACGGGCAATCCAACAACCAGCTCTGGCAGCAGCTTGCCCGCCGCATGATCCAGCAGGACCGGGTGGACGTGCTTTTCGCCGGCTTCGCGAGTGCGGAGCGCGAGGCGATCCGTCCCATCGTCGATCAGCGCAAGCAGCTTTATTTCTATACCAACCAGTATGAAGGCGGTGTCGCCGACAGCAACACCTTCTGCACCGGCGCGGTCTGCGAACAGCAGGTGATTCCGGTCATGCAATACATGGTCGAGAAATTTGGCCCGAAGATTTTCACCATCGCGGCCAACTACAATTTCGGCCAGCTTACCGCCGCCTGGGTGCGGTCCTTCGCGCCCATTCTGAAGGCTCAGGTCATCGGCGAGGAATTCCCCCCGCTCGAGGTCTCCGAGTTCAGCTCCGTGATCGCGCGTGTGCAGGCTGCGAAACCCGATTGGGTCATGACGCTTCTCGTCGGTCAGAACCAATCCAACTATTACCCCCAGGCGGCCGCTGCCGGCCTGCATCTGCCGATGGCCTCCACCGTCAACATGGCGCAGGGCTACGAGCACAAGCGCTTCAAGGCGCCCTCGCTCGCCAACATGCATAATGCCGTGAACTACATGCAAGAGATCCCGACCAAGCGGAACCAGGATTTCGTTCAGCGATTCTACAAGATGTTCCCGAACGATCCCTATCTCGGCCAGATGGCGCAGAACACCTATTTCAGCATTCATCTCTATGCCAAGGCGGCCCGCCTCGCCGGCACGACGGATCAGGAGACGGTGCGCAAGACCCTCGAAGCCGGTTGGAGCATCGAAGCGCCCGAGGGTTCAGTCTTCCTTGAGCCCGCAACTCATCACGCGACCCACTACATCCGCCTCGCGGTGGCCGATGCGCAGCACAACATCAGCTTTGCGCGGGAATGGCCGTCGATCGAGCCCTGGTGGCTGCAACGTCTCGGCGTCAATCTCGTGCGCACGCCGGAGCACAAACAGTACACCCCGGCCGAGGATCCCTTCTTCAAGATGTTCAAGCCGGCGTAATCAGACAATGGCCGAAGCGATCAGCCTTCTCTATCAGTTCGGTACCAACGCCGCCTTCCTGCTGCTGGCAGCGCTCGGACTCATCGTCATCCTGGGCATGATGAATATCATCAACCTGGCCCATGGCGAGTTCATGATGCTCGGCGCCTATACGGCAAGTGCCGCCGTGCATCGGGGCGTGCCCCTGCCGCTCGCCGTGCTGCTGGCGGCGGTCGCGGTGGGCGTCTTCGGCATGGTGCTGGAACGGCTGATCGTGCGGCATTTCTACGGCCGCGAGCTTGGCGCCCTGGTCGTGACATGGGGCATCAGCC
>Ga0310811_10002086_pt1 | contig 24952 bp, 18 predicted proteins | sample YCmetagenome_FD_207642 | JGI IMG/M metagenome (GOLD analysis project Ga0310811, IMG submission 207642) | Soil microbial communities from experimental microcosm in Duke University, North Carolina, United States - YC | ecosystem: Engineered > Artificial ecosystem > Soil microcosm > Unclassified ... | reverse complement strand
CTGCACCATGGCGCTGCGCCCCAGCCGCAGTCGGAAGATATTGCTGACCACGGCACCGACCGCCTCACCAAGGCTACGGAACAGCCGGGTCCGGCGCAGGAGTTTCAACATCCAGGGTTCCGGCGCGCTGGTGCTGGCGGTGGTTTCGAAGCGGAATTTATCCGACCAGGCGACCAGCGGGCGGAAGATCAGCTGGTCATACAGCAGAATAACCACGAGCATCGCCAGAATGGCGTAGAAAATCGCCTTCAGGTCGCGCGCTTCCAGGGCGGTGGCGACATAGGAGCCGATCCCCGGAAGGGCGAAAGTGGTGTTGCCGACCGTGACCGCCTCGGAGGCGACGACGAAGAACCAGCCGCCGGACATTGACAGCATCGTGTTCCAAACCAGCCCCGGTATCGCGAAGGGAACGTCCAGCCGCCAGAATTTCTGCCAGGGTGAAAGCCGGAAGCTGCGCGCGGCCTCCTGCAGATTGGCCGGAAGGGTGGTCAGCGACTGGTAGAAGCTGAACGCCATGTTCCAGGCCTGACTCGTGAAGATCACGAAAATCGAGGCGAACTCCGCGCCCACGACCTGGCCGGGGAACAGGCCGAGGAAGAACAGCACGGTGAAGGACAGGAAGCCGAGGATGGGCACCGATTGCAGGATGTCGAGGATCGGGATCAGCAACAGACCGGCGCGCCGGCTCTTTGCCGCCAGCGTTGCGAAGGTGAAGGTGAACAGAAGGGAGCAAAACAAGGCGGTGAACATACGCGCCGCGCTGCGCAGGGCGTAGCCGGGCAGGTAGGCCGGATCGAGATGGATCGGGGTGCCTTGGACCGCCGTGAGCGGCGTTGAAATCGTGTGCCGGCCGACATCGATCACCGCCACCAGAACGCCCATGACCAGTAGCATGGCGGCAAAGTCCCAGCGGTTGGGCGCGCGTCGCCCGGCCAGAGCCGGAGGAGTAAAATTTTTCATCGTACCGCCCGGCGTTTGGGGTGGAGTTGCCCCCTCATAGCCATGCGCCGTCTCCATGTCACCTATGTAGGCCGCGGGTTTACGCCGGTATGCGACCGAGTCCGGCGGCCGCGATGCTGCGCCGTGCCGCCGGTGCGGCGATGCCGGTGCGGCGGGCTGCAAAGGTACGCACAAGCCACTGAAAAGAGGCTGCTTTTCGGGGTTCAGATACGTGATGCGCGCGCAACATACGGGTGTTGGCCGGCCTATTGTTTTCAAATAGAAATTATTGCTAATAAAGAACAAAATGGGTGGGTGACGGCGAAATGCGAACGATTTGCCTGGGGCGTCGCGCATTGCTGACGGCGGGGATGCAAAAGGCACTGCAATGGAAACGACTTTTGTACATCGCTGCGAAATTCGGCAGCGCTTGAGGTCTCCATTCTTCTTTGCCGTCCGTCTTCGTGGAGGCGTGCGAGGCGCGAAAACGATCGGACTGTCATGAATTTTTCTTCAATAAACGCGCATGTGCTTACGACATAACAAGGATTGCACAAGTGTCGATCCCGTTTATCCGTCCCAAGCCCGCCTATTTGCCCGACCATTACGAAGAACTCGCGGACATCAGGGATGCCGGCGTTTATTCAAACTACGGACCCGTCAACACGCGCTTCGAGCAGGGTTTGATCGAGCAGTTGTTCGGTGGGGTGGGGGGATGTGTCACCGTCTGCAACGCGACCATCGGGCTGATGCTGGCCATCCGCGAAGCGGTGGGCGAGGTCGTGACCGGAGAGCGCCGCTATGCGCTGATGCCGGCCTTCACCTTTGCCGCCACGGCGCATGCGGCGCTTTGGGCTGGGCTGACGCCGTTGTTATGCGACGTGGACAAGGAGACCTGGCTGCCTTGCGCCGCGGCTGAGGAAACGCTGCTGCGCCATTATGCCGGGCGCATCGCCGTGCTGGTGCCTTATGCCACCTTTGGCAATAATCTCGACCTGGACCGCTATGAGAGGCTCTCGCGCACCTACGGCGTGCCGGTTGTCGTCGATGCGGCGGCATCGTTGGGCTCGCAGGATGAGCAGGGGCGTGGTTTCGGCACGGGATGCCGGCACGCCGTGGTTTATTCCATGCACGTGACCAAGACGTTCGCCACGGCCGAGGGCGGGGTGATCTATTGCGCGGACCAGGAGAGGCTGGTGCGGCTGCGTGCCATGGGAAATTTCGGCTTTGGCGTGCCACGGACCGCGACCATGTTGGGGCTTAACGCGAAGCTCAGCGAAATCGGCGCGCTGCTGGCTTTGGCCAAGCTCGGCGAATTTGAACAATTGGTGGAGCGCCGTGCCGCGCTCGCCGCCTTCTATCGCCAGCGCCTTCCAACATTTGAATTTCAGCGCGAAACCGGCCGGCGCCGTGCCTACCAGTTCATGCCGGTGCTGATCAGCGAGGCGCAGGCCTCAAGACGCGCCACCCTGATTGCTGCACTCGCCGCGCGTGGCATCGGCGCGGGGCACTATTTCAGCCCGCATTTGCATGAGCAACCGTATTTTCGCGAACATTGTGTCGCTGGCGAACTGGCAGTGACGGACCGGCTTTCCCGGTGCGCTTTGTCCTTGCCGATCTTCGACGACATGACGCTCGATGAACTGGGGATCGTGTGCGACGCCGTGTGGGAACAGTTGGAGACAGGGGCATGACGGGCGGAGCACGCCGCCATGACGGGTTTTTTGAGGCAAGGGGAGCATGCCGTATGTTAGAGACCAAGCCGTTCGACGAAGTGGCCCAACGCGCCGTGCGCGGGGAAGTTGAGCGGTCCAGGCCGTCCGAGGTGGCAAGCCCGCGTCTTTCCATTCTGATTATTTCGTTCAACCATGAGAATTTCATCAGGCGGGCGCTTGAGGGATTGCTGATGCAGGATTTCCGCGGCGGCCTGGTCGAGGTGGTGGTGGCCGATGACAATTCCACCGACCGGACGATCGCGATCATTCACGAGATGTTGGACGATGTGCCATGGTTGACGACGCGGTATCTGGATGCCGCGGCGAATCTCGGCATCACGCGAAACTATCAGCGCGGCTTCGCGGTTTGCCGGGGCGACTATGTGGCGATTTTGGAAGGCGACGATTACTGGACCTATCCGGGCAAGCTGCGGCGCCAGGCCGCCTTTCTCGATGCTCATCGGGAATGCCCAGCCTGCGCCACGAACTGTCTCATCTACAAGGCTGAGAAAAGCAGCTTCGACCTGCGCCTGCCGCAAACGACAGGCTATCAGCTGGTCGATGCGCGCCAGCAGGTGATTGCCAACATCCCCGGAAATTTCTCGACTTATATGTACAGGAAGGCGGCATTACAGAGTCTGCCGGACGAAATGTTCGAACTTGTCGCTTATGACTGGCTCGTCAATATCTGCATCGCGCGTTCAGGGCCCATCGGGGTGCTGCACCGCCCCATGTCCGTGTATAACATTCACCCAAACGGCGCGTGGGGCGGACTTTCGGAACTCGAAAAGATACGCAAGCAACTTGCTGTCATCGAAGGCTATGACGATGTCACCGGGCGCGTTTTCCATGCCGAATTCGTGCTCATAGCCAATGGTCTCCGCGCGTATCTTCGGTCGAAATCCTGGCGTCGCTGGTCCAGCGCGGCACATGTTTTCGCTGTGATTCTGGCGTTTGTTCCGCCGATCGTGCTAAAACTGGTCCCGCTGTTTGTGCCGCCAGCCTTGGCGATTCTGTATCGGAAGATAAGGAAAGTGGCCGCTTTTTGAAAAAAGCGGCGCAAAAATTTTTGTTTACGCTGGGCGTCAGGCTGTGTCAGAGCCAATCCTTCTGTCTAATGCCTCGTGCTCGATGAGTTGCGCATGCGACAGATGATAGGACACAATAGAGCGATTGGGCCGTTCACCGCGTTAGATTCCCTCTATTACTGCTATCGGGAGCCAAGTTGGCCAATCACGTTCTGGCAAGCCCCAGAACGTGATCCACATCCAGTGTAGTTAGTTGGGTGATAGCTGGGTTGGTTTTGGTGTGGCGGGCACCACGCCTTCGAACGCGGCTGGCGGCCACAGCAGACTGCCATATCCTCCGAGATAAAGCCTGTGCCATGGCGAGCTTCCATGCATTGATGCAGATCAGGTTTCCGGCGCGCCGTGCGTGAGAAGCATCCTTACACGGCCGCTGGGCCGGTCTATGACCGGCAAAGGTTCTTCCGGCCGGCGTTCATAAACCCTACCAACGACGCGCGCTGCCGAATTTGTGAGGAATGAAAGCTTCAACAGCCGCCTCCAAGAACTCCACCATATCTATCCTTTGATCCTCTCATGTAGTCGACAGCCGCGTTTGCTACATTTGTAGCCGTTTTTGGCTGGACCCCTGGTTTCGGCGGATCTACCCACAATCGTTACGGATCTATTGATTTCTGCGCAGCGGATGCAACGGCGGGCAATCAGCATTTCCTTTCGTACAAAATTTACGTCATTGCCGCATTACAGGAGAAAAGAAAATGGCAGAAGACGAGCAAAGAGCTGTGTCCCCGGCGATGCAAAATCCGGCCGAGCAGATGGGGCGTTCAACCCAGGCGTCCGCCGGACCATCGATATTTGCGCGTGTACGCGACGCCGTGAATTGGGCATTCAGCGGTACTACGACCGATCAGCCCGAGCGGCGGACATATGCATTGGACGAGGCGCTGCTCAACGAGATCATCCGATCAAAGATGTCGCCCATGGGCAAGGGCAGGCCGGTCGAAGGTATTCCCCATACCAATCCCGACCCGACGAAACGCTCCATTACCGTGATGGATGCGGCGACCGGACAGATCGTCAGCGTCGGCGACATGGAACATCGATTCTCGCAGCAGAGCATGTCGAAACCGACCGCGATGGCCCTCGCGATCGAACTGATGGGAAGTGAGAAAGCCTATCGCCAGTATGTCGGCGTCGAAGCTTCCGGCCGGCCCTATAACGATCCCGCCTTGCTGCCCGACGGTCGCGCCTTCAATTCCAGCGTCAATGCCGGAGCTTTGTCGACCTGGGTGCTGATCATGGCGCATACGCCAGAGGGCAAGGACCCACTCGACCTCTATATGGACAAGATGAAGGCGTTGACCGGCAACCCGCATCTCGAGATAAACAAGGAAATGGCGCGCGGAGAACATAAATACCGCCCGCAGGATGGCGGCAAAAGCGGCAACCAAAAGCTGCTGGATGTGCTGGACAATGCCGGGCTGATGCAAGTTCTGGAGAAAAGGTTCGGTGAGCTGACATCTGAACAGGGGCAGCAGCGCAAGCAAGACCTCATGGACAAGGCATTCGAGAACTATTGCATGGCCTGCGCGGTGATGGTCAATACACGCGACATGGCCGCCGTCGCGGGCGTCTATCGCAATGGTGGCATGCGGGTCGATGCGAGCGGCGAAGTCATCCAGGTGCTGCCAAAAGAGATTGCCGAATACGTCCATAGTTCGAATGCGGTGAGCGGAAGCTACAATGAATCCGGTACCCAATTTGCCAAGAACAGATTCAGCGGCAAGACCGGCGTGGACGGCGGGATCTTCGGCAGTCTGCTCGGCCATCCCGATCTGGTCGTCGCCACCCACCATTCCGACCTGAACGCGGCTGGGAATTCCGGCGAAGGGCAAAAATGGATCGGCACACTGGATAAGCTGGATGTCGCCTTTCCAGAAAACACTGGTTCTGCGATGATGCCCGGCACGTACCATGACCTCCGCACCATGCAAAAGGGAGAGCTGGGTGAGTCACCGAGGGAGATGGATGATCGCCTGCGGAGCGAAACGCAGAGGAATGTGCTTGATGCCATTGAGGCAGATCTCCGTTCGCAGGGACAAGAAGGAGGTTTCTACTTAAAGAGCCCCGACCTTTCGAATGGAAAGGACCCTCTGAAGGGAGGAGAGACGGTCGCCGTCCAAGAAAACGTGGACGGAAGGCCGCAGAGATACACAATAGCGCAGAGCAATCACAATCGAACGCAAGTCAAGGTAACCGATGAACAGGGACGGCCGAACCCCCTGGGGCTTTCGGCCGTCCCGCGCGACGCCGGCTACTGGGAAGAGTTGAATAACAAAATCAACACGATGCAAGTAGACGACCCACAGATTACAGATCGGCCGCAAACGGTAAGGGGCCCTCGCCCATAGCACGACTTCAATATTTCAGTATGCTTTAGCAGCCGCAACGGGCGGACGATCGCTGCGTGTCGGATGACACCCAACCGCGAAGCTGCCCGGATGGCCATGCATCTTGGCCTGCGATCGCTTGCAGGAGATCCTGGCGGCGCGGCGGCAGGGGCAAGCCGTCGCGTGAGCGGCTGACGATGATCCGGGTTTTTGAGGCGTTGCGTGACCTTGGCTATGACGGCGGCTATGACGCGATCCGGCGTTACGCCCGTACGTGGCGGCGGCAGGAGACGGCAGCATCGGCCAGCGCTTATGTGCCGTTGAGCTTTGCGCCGGGCAAAAGCTCCCTGAGGTCGGCCTTTCGACCTTCTGCGAGCGGAAGCCGGCATGATCACCTCAGGCCCATGACACTTCTCTCCGGACGAGGTTATTCGAGGTGTCGGACCGGATTGGAAGAAAACCGGACCCGGGGATGGTCAATGCACTTGGCGCCCCTCACAGTTCAGGGTTCGAGAATGACTCGCGCTGACGGTAGAGCGTTTTGTCATAATCGAGCGCCAGGCGGTTAGGGGACATCACGAGCGATCACTTGATTCCTGTTGATCCAAAGCCGCCGGCGCCGCGTTCGGTGTCGGAGAGCTCATCGACCTCGACGGTGGGGTAACGCCGAACATCGGCGATCACGGCCTGCGCAATACGGTCACCGTGATTGATAGTGAAGGGGGTTTTGCCAAGGTAGTAGAGGCCTATCATTAGGCAGCCCCTGTAATCTTCGTCCACCGTTCCTGGACTGTTCGGGATGATAAATCCATGCTTAAGCGAGAGCCCAGAGCGCGGACGGATCTGCATTTCAGAGCCGGTAGGAAGCTCTACACAAAAGCCCGCCGAGATCATTTTGAGCTCACCGTGTTCGAAGGAGATAGACCCGTCCGGGAGGAAGGCTCGTAGGTCCATGCCTGCCGCTCCCGGGGTGGCATAGGTGGGCAATGGAAGATCGGTATTACCTTCAACGCGTTTGAACTTAATTTTGGTCATTGGTGGCCTTCCTTGAATTGATTCCGACGACCTTGGCATCGTCAGGAGTTTTGATATTTGCGATTTGGATGCGGAGTCTTTCGTTCTCTTGGGTGAGCGCCGCTAATTCTGCGCGCCATTTCAACGCTTCCGTATTTACCCTCTTTAATGCGTCCTCGTACCATTTGATCTTGTCTCTCGCGGCAGTGAGTGCCTTGGGTTTGGCATTGAGGTTGAGGATAACGGATTTCGGAAGGCATAACCCGATTGCTGCCCGCCCGCAGTCCAACGGCCGGTTCCGTTTGCGATCAGGTAGTCTATGGCTTCTGCTTCGGGTTTCCAATCCTTCGACCAGATCCCAGGGATATGGCCATGGGTCGGAAGGCCTATCTCTCTACAGTATGCAAAGTCTTTCTAATCGGTTTTATCTGGCATCCGGATAACCACGATAATCCTCGTCGATCGTGTCGGGGGTGTTGGGCAGCACGATGCCGTGCTTCAGCGCCAGGCCCGAGCGCGGGCGGATTTGCAGTTCGAACCCTTCCGGCAAAGCCATGGCGAAGCCGGTGGGGATCAGCGCCCGGCCGCCGGGCGGAAGGGTAGCCGGTTCATCGATCGCGGCCAGCAGGTCCATGCCCGCGGCGCCCGCGGTGGCGTAGGTGGGCAAATCGAGTCCCTGACCATGGGGCAGGCGGCGGATCTTGATCTCGTAATCAGTCATGAAAAAACCTGTGCTATTTTCTGCGCGAGTTTGTCGGCGACGGCGCCTTTGTCCATCAATGGCCAGGCTTCCGCCCCGGCCTCGGTGACGAGCAGAATTTCGTTGCTCTCGCCGCCCATGATGCCGGTGCCGCCGACATTGTTGGCGACGATCCAGTCGCATTGTTTGCGGGCCCGTTTCGCCGTTGCATAGGCCTCGAGATTTTCCGTCTCCGCGGCGAAGCCGACGACCAGGCGCGGGCGCTGCGGCCCTGGTGCGGAAAGCCGGGCCAGAATGTCGGGGTTTTCGCTCAAGCGCAGGGTTGGCGCCTGCGTGCCTTTTTTTAATTTTTGCGCGGCCGCTTCCACCCGCCAATCGCCGACCGCGGCGGCGCACACGGCGATATCCGCCGGTAAGGCGGCTTCAACCGCCGCCAGCATTTCCGCCGCCGTCTCGACATGTCTGGTGGTCACAGCAAGAGGATCGGGCAAATTGACCGGGCCGCTTACCAGCGTGACCCGCGCGCCGAGCGCGGCGAGCGCGGCGGCGATGGCGTGGCCTTGCTTGCCGGAGCTGCGATTGGCGATGTAGCGCACCGGGTCGATCGGCTCATGCGTCGGCCCGGAGGTGACGATGGCGTGCTTGCCCGTAAGCGGGCCGGCCTGCCCCAAGGCGCTCTCGATGGCGGCGAAAATGACCGGCGGTTCGGCAAGGCGCCCAGGGCCGAACTCGCCGCACGCCATCGGCCCTTCCTCCGGTGGCACCACGAGCACGCCGCGCGCGGCCAGGAGCTTCATGTTGGCTTCAGTGGCCGCGTGCTGCCACATCCGCACATTCAACGCCGGCGCCACCAGCACGCGCTTGTCCGTGGCGAGCAGCAGGGTGGTGGCGAGGTCATTGGCGAGCCCCGCGGCCATTTTCGCCAGAATGTCGGCGCTGGCCGGGGCCACCACGACGAGATCCGCCGCGCGCGACAATTCGATATGGCCCATCTCGCTCTCATCGGTGAGCGAGAACAAATCTTCATACACCTTGGCGCCGGTCAGCGCCTGCAGGGAGAGCGGGGTGACGAACTGCGCGCCGGCACGTGTGAGCACGGCGGTGACGCCATAGTCCGCTTTCGTGAGCAGCCGCACCAGCTCCAGCGATTTGTAAGCCGCGATCCCACCGGAGACGATCAGCAGGATGCGGCGTGTCACAAGCGCCAGCCTTGATGGATCGCCGCGATCCCGCCCGAGAGGTTGCGGTAGCTCACCCGCTCCAGGCCGGCGGTCTCCATCATGCTTTTCAGCGTTTCCTGGTCGGGGAACATGCGGATGCTCTCGGCCAGATATTGGTAGCTGGCGGCATCGCCCGCCACCATCGAGCCCATGCGCGGCAGCGCTTTGAACGACCAGGCTTCGTAGAGTTTTTCGAACGCGGAAATCTGCAGGCGTGAAAATTCCAGGCAGAAGAATTTGCCGCCCGGTTTCAACACCCGCCGCGCTTCCGCCAGCACGCGGTCTTTGTTCGTGCAGTTGCGCAGGCCGAACGCCATGGAGACGCGGTCCACAGAGCGGTCGGGCAGGGGAATGGCCTCGGCATCCGTGACCACGAAATTGATATCGGCGAGCAGCCCGCGCTGGGTGGCGCGGTCGCGGCCGACGCCGAGCATCGCGGCGTTGATGTCGGTGAGCAAAGCCGGGCCGCCGCCTTTTTTCAGCCAGCCGAAGGTGATGTCGCCGGTGCCGCCGGCGAGGTCGAGCAGGTTGCGGGTCGGGCGGGGGTCAAGCGCCTGGACGAAATCATGCTTCCACAGGCGGTGCACGCCAAGCGACATCAGATCGTTCATCACGTCGTATTTGCCGGCGACGGAATCGAACACTTCCCGCACCATTACGCGTTTCTGGGATCGTTCGACGGTCTGGAAACCGAAATCTGCTGTCTGGGGGGAGTTGTCGCTTGCCATGAACCCACTATAGCCTTGTTTTGCCATGCCGGAACTCCCCGAGGTTGAGACAGTGATGCGCGGCCTGGACGGGTATCTGACCGGACGGGTGATCGCGCGCGCCACATTGCACCGGCCGGACCTGCGCTTTCCGGTGCCCAAGGAGCTGCCGGAGCTGCTGACCGGCGCCACCGTGAGCGGCTTTCGCCGCCGCGGCAAATATATGTTCATGCGGCTCGACCGCGGCATGTCGGTGCTGATCCATCTTGGCATGTCCGGCCGCATTCTGCTCGACGGCAACGCCGTGACCGCTCTCCACGAACATCTGACCATCGAGACGGTGGATGGCAGGCGCGTCGGCCTGGTCGATCCACGCCGCTTCGGCGCGCTGGATGTCATCGCCACCGCGGACGAAGAGCAGCACAGGTTGATCGCCGGCATGGGGCCGGAGCCGCTTGGCAACGCGTTTTCCGCCCCCGTGCTGTTGGCGGCGCTGCAGGGCAAGACCGTGTCGATCAAGGCCGCCTTGCTCGACCAGAAAATCGTCGCCGGCATCGGCAATATCTACGCGAGCGAGGCGCTGTTTCGCGCCCGCATCAGCCCGCGCCGCCTGGCCGGGGCGGTGGGCGCCGCCCGCGCGGAGAGGCTGGTGCCGGCGATCCGCGAGACCCTGACCGAGGCCATCGCCGCCGGCGGCTCCTCCTTGCGTGACTATGTGCAGCCGAACGGCGAGCTTGGTTATTTTCAGCACGCTTGGAAGGTTTATGGCCGCACCGGCGAAGCTTGCGAGCGCTGCCCCGGTCTGCCGGCCTGCGCGGGCATACGCTGCTTCACCCAAGGTGGGCGCAGTAGTTTTTATTGCCCGCGAACGCAGGGGTAGGAAAGGAAGCGGCCGCTTTTTAAAAAAAGCGGCGCAAAAATTTTTATTTGCTCTGGGCCGGTGGCGGTGAAACCAGCACGGCCCAGAGTTAACAAAGTTTTTTGCTACTTTTTGTTCACAAAAAGTAGTGCTTCCTTCTGCTTATTTCAGTTCGTTCACCGCCTGCTGCACCTCCGCCGCGTGGCCGGCGATTTTCACCTTTGGCCAGATTTTCGCGATTTTGCCTGCTGCGTCGACCAGCACGGTCGAGCGTTCGATGCCCATGTATTTTTTGCCGTACATCGATTTCTCGACCCAGGCGCCGTAGGCGTCGATCACTTTCGTTTCGGGGTCGGAGGCGAGTGGGAAGGTGAGGTTGTATTTTTCCGCGAATTTCTCGATCGGCTTCATTTTGTCCTTGGACACGCCGATTACGGTGACGCCGGTGGCGCCGAGCTGGGGCAGGGCTTCTTCAAAGGCGCAGGCTTCCTGGGTGCAGCCCGGCGTGTCGGCGCGCGGGTAGAAATACAGGACGAAGGGTTTGCCTTTCAGCGCATCGCGGCTGACGGTGCGGCCGCCCGAGGCGGGGAGGGTGAAATCCGGCGCGAGATCGCCGATGGCGAGGGTCATGAAGAAACTCCGTGGTTGATATGGCGTTCGAAACAGTCGCGCGCCGCCGCCCCGGCGCGGTCCATGGCGGCGAAGAGAGAGGGCAGGTCGGGGAGGTTGGTGACGCGCAGCAGCGGCGCCACCATTGCCGGCGGTGGTTGCGTGGCCCGGTCGCTCAGGCCGGTGATGCGGTTGATGCCCTGCACGCTGCGCCACAGGAAGTCCGCTGCCACCAGCGCCCGCACATCGGCTTCGGGCAGGTGCCCGGCGGCGCCCAGCGCGTGCAGGGCGGCGGTGGTGTTGGCGTGGAAGAGTTTCGGGTTGGCCGGGCCGTGGACCAGTTGCAGCGCTTCGGCGATGAAGGCCAGTTCCATCATGCCGCCCGGCCGGGTTTTCAGGTCGAAGGGTCCGCGTGGCGGCAATTCCGCCATCAGCCGGTCGCGCATGGAAACCGTGTCGCGGAGAATTTTATCCGGGGAATCGGGGCGGGCGAGTGCGGTATCGATCGCGGCGCGCAGGACCGGAGCGAAGCCGGGGGTGGTCGCCAGCACGGCGGCGCGGGTCAGCGCCAGGCGTTCCCAGGTCCATGATTCGTGGGCGTTGTAATGCCGGAACGAGGCCAGGGAGACCGCGACGGGGCCCTTGTTGCCGGAGGGGCGCAGCCGCATGTCCACCTGGTAGAGCGGCCCTTCCACCCCTTGGGCAGTCAGCGCCGCCGTGAGGGCGTTGGACAGGCGCATGAAATATTGGGTCGGCGGCGTGGCAGACTCGCCATGGTCGTAAATGAACATCAAGTCGAGATCCGAGCCTGCCAGCATCTCGCCGCTGCCGGCCTTGCCGAGGGCGACGATTCCGAAGGCGGCGCGTTTCAGCCTTCCGTAGCGTAGCTGGTGCTGGGCGACGACGCGCGGCAGTAGCAGGCTCAGCGCCGCCGCGGCGAGGTTGCTGCGCAGCCGCCCCGCGTCGTCGGCGTTCAGCCTTCCTTCCAGCGTCGCGACCGAAAGGTGGAAATCTTCCCGCCGCACGAAATGCCGCGTCACGGCCACGGCCTGCTCGAGATCCGCGGCATCCTGCAACAGCCGGCGCAGGACCGGCTTCGGCGCGGCATAGCGGTCGTTCGGCGAAAGCAATGCTTCCAGCGCTTGCGCGTCATTGGCCAGATGGTCGGCCAGTGCCGGGGCGGCGCCGAGAACGGCGGCGAGGCGGCGCAGCAAAGCCGGGTTGTGCTGGAACAGTGAGAGCAATTGCACGCCGGCACGCTGCTGGTTCAGCAGCGTGTCGAACAGGGCGAAGGTCTTGTCCGGGTCCGGCTGTTCGCCGAGCGCGGCGAGGAGGGGCGGCAGCAGGCTTTCCAGTAAATCCCGCGCCCGCTGCGCGCGCAGCGCTGGGGCGCGACCGTTGGACCAGGCGCGCAGCCGCTCGGCGATATGCCGGGTGTCCGCGAAGCCGAGTTTTGTGAGATGCTCGACGAAGGCGGCGGGCGGCGGGCCGGCGGTGCCAGGGTCGATCCGCTCATCCGGCGGGGCGTCCTGGCCAGTCGTGAAGAAGGCGCGAAAATGCCCGTGCACCCGCGCCTGAAGCTGCGCGAATTTGGTGCGGAAATCCGGCGTGTCGAGAAAGATCGCGAAGGCGTCCAAGGCCGCGTCGCTGCCGGGCAAGGCGTGTGTCTGCCGGTCGGCGATCATTTGCAGCCGGTGTTCCACGCGCCGTAATTCGCGGTAATCGGCGCCCAGCTCGGCGGCCTCGGCGGCCGGCATGTGGCCGCTTTTCGCCAGCGCGGTGAGGGAGGGCAGCGTCGCCGGGATGCGCAAGGCCGGGTCCTGTCCGCCCCAGACCAGGCTGAGCGTCTGCACGATGAATTCGATTTCGCGGATGCCGCCGCGCCCGAGTTTGACGTCGTGACCGAGCAGGCCGTTGGCCGCCTGCCTGGCGTCGATCTGCCGCTTCATGCCGTGGATGTCGGAGACCGCCGCGAAATCGAGATGGCGCCGCCAGATGAAGGGGCGGATCGCGGCGAGGAATTCCTCGCCGAGGGCGATGTCGCCCGCCACGGGACGGGCCTTGGAGAAGGCGGCGCGCTCCCAGGTGCGGCCCTGGCTCTCGTAATAGCTGAGCGCCGCCGGCAGCGAGACCACCGCCGGGGTTGCCGCCGGGTCCGGGCGGAGCCGCAGGTCGACGCGGAACACGTAGCCGTCGGCATCGCGTTGCGAGAGCAGCGCCACCAGGTCGCGCGCGAGCCGGGCCATCATCGGCTGCGCGTCGGGTGGATAGACGGGCACCTCGGGGTTATAGAGCAGCACGAGGTCGATATCAGACGAATAGTTCAATTCCCGGGCGCCGAGCTTACCGAGGGCGAGCGCCACGAAACCGGCGCTCTGTTCCGGGTTGTCCGGCTGCGGCAGAACCACCTGCCCGGATTCATGCAATTCCCGCAGAAGATGGCGAAGGGCGACTCGGAGGGTGGTTTCCGCGAGTTCCGAGAGCGCGCCGGTGATCTGCGGCAGTTGCCAGATATGGCCGAGATCGGCGACGGCGATGGCGAGCGCGGCGCGGCGTTTGGCTTGCCGCAGCGCCGCGGCGATGCCGGTTCGCGAGGCGGCCAGCGGCAGTGCGTGCAACGCATCCAGCGAAGCGGCAAAGGCTTTTTCCGGCCCGTCGCGCAGAGTCGCCAGCAGGCAGGCCGATTCGCGGCAGGCGAGTTCGGCGAGGTAGGGGGCGTTGCCGCCCAGGCAGTCGAGCACCGCGCGCCCGTCTTCGCTTTTGGCAAAGCGGCGTTCCGCCACGCCCAAGGCCGTGAAAGCCTCACGCAGACGGTCCGCGGCGGGCAGATCGGCGGGCCGGGGAAAGCGGGGAATTGTCGAGACGTCGCGCATGCGGCAGGCACAACATGATGAAGCAGCTCACAGGTCAAGCGGGGCGTATTGTTGGCGAGGTTCTGCACCAGCTGGGCCACCTCGCCATGTATGGTCTCATCCTGCTGCTGCTGAGCGTCTGCCTGCTCGGCTACAGGCTGTCGCGCGGTCCGTTGGACATCCCTTATCTCGCCTCGCGCCTTGCCACCGCGGCGTCGGGCCAGGGCATTACCGTGGAGATGCAGCATGCGGAGCTGACCTGGGCAGGCTACAACCAGGGCGGCGGCGTGCCTCTCTTCCTGCATCTTGGCGATATTTCCATCCGCAACGCGGTCGGCGTGGAGCTGGTGGAGATTCCTTCCGCGCGGCTGGTGTTCGAGCCGGCGGCGCTACTCGGTGGCGAGGCGCCGGTGTTCATCAGCGGACAAGAGGCGCGCTTCGTGGGGTCGGCCGTGCCGGTCTCGCTGGTGGCGGCCATGAAGCTCAGTTCCGGGCTCCGGTTCTCCTCGGCTTATATCGCGGTGCTGCTCGGCGCCGGCCGGGTCGGCGCCGGGCCGGAAAGCGTGCCGATCTCGAAGGGCGGATTTTCGCTGTATCTGACACCAAGTTATGCCACGGTGACGAATGGCTGGCTGGCGTTGGCGCCGGAGGGCCACAGCGCGCCGCATATCGGATTTTCCGCGACGGCGGTGCGGGATGGGCAATGGACCGGCAAAATCCATTTGACGGCCGATGCCGTGCAGGCCGCCGACCTGCATGCCTACTGGCCACCCAGCGCCGTTCCACACACCCGCGAGTGGGTGACAAAGAACATCACGGCCGGCACCGCGCGCGATGCGGTTTTCGACATCACATTGGCGGCGCCGCGCAGCCTGGCGCAGTTATCGCTCCAGGATGCCACCGGCCGTTTCGACGCCCAGGATCTGACATTGACCTGGCTGCCGCGGGCGCAGCCGCTGACCGGGCTGAACGGCGCCATGGTGTTCGAGAACCGCGATCTGGCGGTGATCACTGCCAGCGCCGCAAAGCTGGGCGCGCTAACGGTCACGGGTGGGCAGATGGCTATTACCGGTCTGGATCATCGTGACCAGACCGGCGATTTGAAAGTGGCCCTGGCAGGGACGGTACAAAGCGCGTTCGCGGTGTTGAACGCACCGCCGCTCGACTTGTTGCGCCATGCTCCGCCGGAGGTCTCTGCCGCCACGGGTGGGGTCAACGCCACGATCACGGCGAGCATTCCCTTCAAGGACCGCGTGCAACTGGCGGATGTGGATTTGCGCGTTGCGGCGACTCTGGCCGATGTCGCGCTGGCGACGCCGATGCAGGGGCTTGCCTTGACGCACGGCGCCGGAACCCTGCAGGCGACCGCCGAGGAGCTGAAGCTCGGGGCGCGAGGACAGTTCGGCGGCGAGCCGGCGGACGTGCGGCTGGATATGTCCTTCGCCCATGGCGGGATGCTGCGGGGGCTGACGATCGCGAGCCGGGCCGGCGAGGAGATTTTGCATCGCCTCGGCGTCGATGTTTCCTCGGACTTTGCCGCCGCCGTTACCGGAATGGTGCCCTATACGCTGCGGCTCACCGGCAGCCTCATCGGCGCGCAGACGGCGGCGCTGGACGCCGATCTCACCCCGCTCGCGCTTGCCGTGCCGAAACTCGACTGGCGCAAAAAAGCCGGGGAGGTGGCGCGACTGAAGCTGACCGCGACGCTGGATCATGACGCATTCACGGCGCTCAACACCGCCGAGGTCACCGGGCCGGGGCTCGATATCGAGGGTGACGACGCGGATGGCGCGCTGGTGCTGTCGCGTCTGGAAATCGGCCATACCAGCGCGCACGGCACGATCAGGCCGCCCGATGCGGCCGGCCATCCATGGCAGGTGGTGCTGGCCGGCGCGGAACTCGATGTGCGGCCGAATGCCGGGGGCAGGCCGCGCGCGGCCGCAACGCCGCAGGCGGCGAAGGGGCCTGCAAAAACGCCCGGAGCGGGGGTGCCCTGGCAAGTTCGGCTGAATTTCCGGAAACTCGATCTCGCCGCCGGCCCGGCGCCTGCCTTTTCAGATCTGAGCTTTGCCGCGGATGGGCAGGGCGGGACCGTGCTGCAGGCGAGCGGCACGGCTGACGGCGTGGCTCTCACTGTCGCGCCTTCCGGTCCGGCGGCGCGGGCTTTGACGTTGCGGGCACAGGATGCCGGGTTTCTGCTTCGCGCCATGGGCGCTTATGAGGGGGTGCAAGGCGGCACTTTCGACCTTGAGGCGCAATATGGCGACGCGCCGGGCAGCCCCACCACCGGCACGCTCACGCTGAAGAGTTTTCGTCTGCGTCAGGCGCCGGCTTTCACCAAGGTGATGCAGGGGCTGACATTGTATGGCGTCGGCGCGGCGACATCCGGCCCCGGCCTTGGCTTCACGCAAGCGGTGGTTCCCTTCACGCTGACAGGCCAGGAATTGCGGCTGCACGATGCGCGGGCCTATTCGCCTTCGCTGGGTTTCACCGCCTCGGGACGGATCGGGGTCGACGATGGCAGCGTGGACATGGATGCGACGATCGTACCGGCCTATGCGGTGAACACGCTGCCGGGGAAAATCCCGCTGCTCGGCCATTTGTTCACGGCTGAGCATGGCGGTGGGCTGTTCGCGATGCGCGCCAAATTGACCGGCCAGCTTGCCGACCCGGAGGTGACGGCTAACCCGCTTTCGGCCCTGACGCCCGGATTTTTGCGAGGCCTGTTCGGCATCGGCAATGCACAGCCGCCTGCGGCGCTGGTGGTGGCGCCGAAGTAAGGAAGGAAGTGGCCGCTTTTTTGAAAAAAAGCGGCGCAAAAAACTTTTGTTATTTTGGGCCGGTGGCCGTGAAACCAGCACGGCCCAAAGTTGACAAAGTTTTTTTGCTACTTTTTGTTCACAAAAAGTAGCGCTTTCTTTGCTTTGCGCCTTAGGCCGGCTGCTTGCTTACTACCACCATGGCGGGGCGCAACAGGCGGCCGTTCAGTGTCCAGCCCTGGGTCCAGGCCTGAAGCACGGTACCGGGTGGGTGTTCGGCACTTTCCTGCTCGGCCATCGCCTGGTGCAGATTGGCGTCGAACGCGGCTCCGGTCGGGTCCTGGCGGACGATACCGTTACGCTCCAGCAACGCGATGAAAGAGCGTTCGATGCCCTCGAACCCTTCGCGCATTTTCGTGACGATCTCCGGCTCGCCCTCGCTGCGCTTGGGCAGGCTGTCGATTCCGCGCTGCAAATTGTCCGCAGCTTCGACCACGTCCTTGGCGAATTTCTGCACCGCATAAAGCCGGGCATCCTCGACTTCGCGCTTGGTGCGGGCGCGCAAATTGGCCATTTCGGCTTCCGAGCGCAGCCATTTGTCCTTCATGTCCTGCAGCGCCATTTCGAGATCTGAAATGCGCTGGTCAGGAGCTTCCAGAAGCGGCTCGTTGGTTTGGATCTGCTCGTTCGGTTCGGCTTGATTCTGCTCTTCGGTCATGCCTCCGAATTAAGCGAAGAGAGACAGTGAAACAAGGCCGGGGCGCTCAGGGTGCAGGACGCCAGACATGCCAAGTGGCGGGCAGGGCGTCGAAAGCCGGCTTGGTCTGTGCGGCGGTGCGTAACGCGATGATGGCATGGCCGATGACGGTGTCCGCATCTTCGCCGCTGCGCGCCCAGCGCGGAGCAACGCCCACAGCCAGCCGGGCCTGGCCCGGAAGGAGGGTGGAAAATTGCGTGCAGAAGCGGGCGGCGCGCTCGCCCCCGGCGAGGTGGTCCATGCCGTCGCACCAGAGCGCCAGCGTAGTTTCGTTGAACCGGCCGACCAGATCGGTCGGCCGCACGGTTTCCTTGAGCTGGTTCGCCAGCTGTGTCGCCACCGGGCGGCGCAGCTGTGGCGCGGTTTGGGAAAAGTTCAGATAAAGCAGGCAACCTGGCTGTTCTTCGACGTCCAGCCGGTCGAAGCGGCGGCCCATCTCCTGAGTGAAGGTGGCGGCATTGCACAGCCAGGGGTCCGCCTCCCGGCGACGATCGGCGGCGGCACCGGCGGGCGGCGGGAGCTCCAGGGAGTCCAGGTCGAAGAGGAGGCCGTAAATGCCGGTCACGGTACCGCGAATGATTTTGGGCGCCAGCGACAGGCGGAACAGCCGGCTCGCCGCCGCGTCGGGAATGGCGAGCCGCAGATGGCCCTGCCAGGCGAGGCTCTGGTCGCAGATTGCCGCGATGATCGAGCGCAGTTCCAGCGCCCGCAATGATGCGTCCGGGCTGGTGATTAAGGCAGTAAGATCGGACCCGAGCCATTGCGCCGGCGCTTGGCCGAAAACCTTGCCGGGGCCGAAGGCGGTGAAGCGGCCGTGAACATCCGCCTCGAACGCCAGATCTGCCAGCATTGCGGCGACGGATAGCCAACCGGCCGTGGGTGCGGGAATCAGCCGATTCTGTCCGGAGGGAGGCGGTGCGGCCATGGTTTCTTATATGATGTGTAAAAGTTAATGAGACATTAACCAATTTTGGGCAATAACGCCACTGCGTTGACAGCGCGGCGTCCACGCCCTCATGGTCGGCCAAATTTTGACGATCTTCACCAGGATTAAATATGAGCGCCGTGCAACATCTCGACTTACAGACCGCCATCGCAGCCGCTTGGGAGCGCCGCGCCGACTTGTCGCCCACCACCAAGGGCGCCGACCGCGAGGCGGTGGAGGCGGCGCTGGAACTGCTCGATTCCGGGCAGGCGCGCGTTGCCGCTCCCGGCGCGTCCGGCTGGACCGTGCACCAATGGCTGAAGCAGGCGGTGCTGCTGTCCTTCCGCCTCAACCCGAATATGGTGATGGGGGCGGGGGACGCGCCCGTGTTCGACAAAGTGCCGGTGAAATTCGCCGGGTGGGACCAGGCGCGTTTCAATTCCGCTGGCTTTCGCGCGGTGCCGGGCGCGGTGGTGCGCCGTTCCGCCTATATCGCCCCGGGCGTGGTGCTGATGCCGAGCTTTGTGAACGTTGGCGCCTATGTGGCCGAGGGCACGATGATCGATACCTGGTCCACCGTGGGCTCCTGCGCGCAGATCGGCAAGAACTGCCATATCAGCGGCGGTGTCGGCATCGGCGGCGTGCTGGAGCCGCTGCAGGCCAACCCGGTGGTGATCGAGGATAATTGCTTCATCGGCGCGCGTTCCGAGGTTGCCGAGGGCGTGATCGTCGAGACCGGGGCGGTGCTCTCCATGGGCGTGTTCCTGGGAGCCTCGACCAAGATCATCGATCGTGAGAGCGGCGAGGTTCTGATGGGGCGCGTGCCGGCTTACTCCGTGGTCGTGCCCGGCACGCTGCCCGGCAAACCGCTTGCCGACGGCACGCCCGGCCCGAACCTCGCCTGCGCGGTGATCGTCAAACGCGTTGACGCGCAAACCCGCAGCAAGACCTCGATCAACGAGCTGCTGCGCGCCTGATGGACGGTGTGGTCCTCGCCCAGGAGCTGCTGCGTTGCCGCTCGGTGACACCGGCGGACGGCGGCGCACAGGCGGTGCTGGCGGTGGCTTTGGAGCGGCTGGGATTTTCCGTGACGAAACTCCGTTTCGGCGCGATCGAGAATTTCTTCGCCGAGCGGCCGGGGACGGGAAAGCAGCTCTGTTTCGCCGGCCATACCGATGTCGTGCCGCCCGGTCCGGGCTGGGACCATGACCCGTTTGGCGGCGGTGTGCAGGATGGCATGCTCTATGGGCGCGGCGCGGTGGACATGAAAGGCGGCATTGCCGCCTTCGTGGCGGCCGCCGCGAAGCATCCCGGCGCGCATCTTTCGCTGCTGATCACCGGCGATGAAGAAGGCGACGCGACAGACGGCACGGTGCGCGTGTTGGAATGGATGGAGGCGGCGCAAAAAATTCCGGATTTCTGCCTGGTCGGTGAGCCGACCAGCAAAAACCGGCTCGGCGACGTGGTGAAAATCGGCCGCCGCGGCAGTTTGAATGCGCGCATCACCGTGACCGGGCGGCAGGGTCACGCCGCCTATCCGCATCTGGCCGACAACCCGATCCATCGGCTGGTGCCGGCGTTGGCGGCGATGATCGCCAGGCGGCTGGATGAGGGCACGGAATGGTTCGAGCCGTCCTCTTTGCAGGTAACGAGCGTTGATGTCGGCAATCCTGCTTCCAACGTGATTCCCGGCGCCGCCACGGCGCGGCTAAACATTCGCTTCAACGACCGGCACAACGCCGCCGGGCTGACCGGCTGGTTGAAGGAAACCCTGGCTCTGCATGCGCCGCATGGCGAGCTGGAGGTCCGCTGTTCCGGCGAGGCGTTCCTGACCGAACCGGGCGCGCATACGGCAGCACTTTGCAAGGCGATCGAGCGCACAACCGGGGTGACGCCGGAGCAGAATACCGGGGGTGGGACGTCCGATGCGCGGTTCATCGCCCGCTATTGCCCGGTGGCGGAATTCGGCCTGGTCGGCGCGACGATGCATCAGGCCGATGAATGCGTGCCGGTGGGGGAATTGCGCCAGCTTATCGATGTCTATGCCGCTTTTATCGGGGAGTTTTGCGTGTGATTTTGCGTGGCTTGTTCCTGATGGCGCGGGGCGCCAAATCCGGCATCAAGGAATTCGACAACAGCATGGATGCGTTCACCGCCTCGCTGGCGCCGCTGATCGCATTTCCGCTGGTGGGGGCGGGCGTTTCAGCCGTGGGCGGGCAATGGCAGCTCGCCCTCATCGGGTTCCTGTCGCATTTGTGCGCGGTGCTGGCATTGCCCCTGATCACCCATGAATTCGCCCGGCGCACCGGGCGCGAGGCGCTGTGGCTGCGCACCGCGACGGCGCTCGACTGGTCGTTCTGGCTGCTGGTGCCGCTGTTGTTCGTCGCCGCGATCGCCGGGGCGGTTTTTGTGCAGTTCGGCCTGCCGCTCATGAGCGCCGAATATATCGCGCTTGGCCTGATGGGCGGTTATTTGTTCTGGTATCACTGGTTCATTGTGCGCACCGGGCTGGTGCTCGGACGCGGGCAGGCGGCGTTTCTGGTGGTGCTCACCAGCATCGTCATGGCGCTGTTCACCGCCGGGCCGTTTTTGCTGGACTATGCCTTTACCGGCTCGTTCGACTTGTCGCGGGTGTAGGCAGAAAGAAAGCGGCCGCTTTTTGAAAAAAGCGGCGCAAAACTTCTTTTATGCTGGGGCATGGGCGTTGCCGCCGACAACGCCCATGCCCCAGCATAACAAAGTTTTTTTGCTACTTTTTGTCCACAAAAAGTAGTGCTTCCTTCCTTAATCAGCCGCGGCGGAAGCGTCGGAGCGGGTGGCGCCGACGCGGGCGGCTAACGACGCCGCCATGAACGGGTCCAGCCCGCCATCGAGCACCGCGGCGGGATTGCCGGTTTCGTAACTGGTGCGCAGATCCTTCACGAGCTGATAGGGCGCCAGCACGTAGGAGCGGATCTGGTGGCCCCAGCCGATGTCGGTTTTCGCCGCCTCGGTGGCGGCGCTGGCCGCTTCGCGCTTTTGCAGTTCCATTTCGTACATGCGGGCTTTCAGCATGTTCATCGCGGTGGCGCGGTTGCGATGCTGCGAGCGGTCGGTCTGGCAGGCGACGATGATGCCGGTTGGGATATGGGTGATGCGGATCGCCGATTCGGTCTTGTTCACGTGCTGGCCGCCGGCGCCGGAGGCGCGGAACGTGTCGACTTTCAGGTCGGCCGGGTTGATCTCGATTTCGATCGTGTCGTCGACCACGGGATAGACCCAGACCGAGGAGAAGCTGGTGTGGCGGCGGGCGGCGGAATCGAAGGGCGAGATCCGCACCAGACGGTGCACGCCGGATTCGGTCTTCAGCCAGCCATAAGCGTTGGGGCCGGTGATCTGCATGGAGACGGACTTGATGCCGGCCTGTTCGCCCTCCGACTCATCGAGGATTTCCACCTTGAAGCCATGCTGCTCGGCCCAGCGCGTGTACATGCGCGCCAGCATCTGCGCCCAGTCTTGCGCTTCGGTGCCGCCGGAGCCGGCGTTGATTTCGATGAAGGCGTCGCGCCCGTCGGCCTCGCCGGAGAGCAGGGATTCGATTTCGCGCTGCCTCGCCTGCTCGGCGAGGCGCTGCAGCGTAGCGACGCCGTCGGCCACCATCGCCGCGTCGCCCTCGGCCTCGGCCATCGCGACCAGCTCGAGCGTATCCTTGGTTTCGGCTTCCAGCGTGCGCACACCCTCGACCAGCGAGGCGATGCGGCCGCGTTCGCGCATCACGGTCTGCGCGGCCTCGGCGTCGTTCCAAAGGGAGGGATCCTCGGCGCGGGCGTCGAGTTCGGCGAGTTTTAGGACAGCGGCATCCCAGTCAAAGATGCCTCCTCAGCAGGGCGACCGAACGGCCGATCTGCTCGTTTAACTGATCTGATTCTGTGGACATGAGGCAGCATATACGAGCAGGAGGCAGGGAATGAAAGCGGCCGCTTTTTGAAAAAAGCGGCGCAAAAACTTTTATGACTTTGGGACCGGGCGGTGGAACCGGCACGGGCCCAAACTCACAGAAAACTACTTTTTGTTCACAAAAAGTGGCGCCTTCTTTCAGTACAGCCCGCCGAGATTATTGCCGGCTGGCTGCGCCGCGGCCGGGGTTGCGGCCGGGACCGTGGAATCGGGCGTGCCCGGCGTGCCGGCCGGTATGCCGCTGTCTTGCGCGGTCAGGCCGCTTTGGCCGGCGAGCAGGCCATCAGTGGACTGAGCCCCCGGCACCTGGCCGGTCTTATAGGCCTCGGTGACGGTCTGGCCGTTGAAGCTGGTCTGTTCCAGCGTGGCGCCGGAGGGCACCGGGAAGTCGAGATTGGGCTGCCCCTGCAATGCCACTTTCATGTAGGCGTTCCAGATCGGACCGCAGACCTCGGCGCCGGTCTGGTTGTTGCCGAGGCTGGCCGGCGTGTCGTAGCCGGTCCAGCAACCGGTGACGATGCCGGGGCTGAAGCCCATGAACCAGGCGTCGTTGAAGTCGTTCGTGGTGCCGGTCTTGCCCGCGATCGGCTGCGTGATGCCGACGACCGCCGGTTGCCCGGTGCCCCGCAGCACCACGCCGCGCATCATCGTGATCATCTGGTAGACGCTGTCGGGATCGGCCAGTTGCGCGCCGGAGAAGACGCTGAGCGGCGGCTGGTCCGGACTGCCGTTCACGCAGTTCGTGCAATTCTGGCCCGTGGCCTGATACAGGATCGAACCGTCGGGATTGGTGACGCTGTCGATCAGGCTCGGCGTGACCTGCCGGCCGTAATCGTCGAGTTCGGCATAGCCGGTGGTCATGCGCCAGAGCGTCGTGTCGATGGCGCCGATCGCCGAGGGGTAATAAGGCGGCATCTGGTCGACGATACCGAAGCTCTCGAAGGTTTTCGCGATGTTGGTGAGGCCGATCTCGCGGGCGAGATGCAGCGTCGCGAGGTTCAGGGATTGTTCCAGCGCGTGGAAAATCGGCACCGGCCCTTCGAAATTATTCTCATAATTGCCCGGCCGGTACACGGTGCCGTTGGCCAGCCGTTGCACGAACGGGGCGTCCAGCACCGGAGCGTCGGGCTGGATGCCTTGTTCCATGGCGGTGAGATACACGAAGGGCTTGACCGAGGAGCCGGGCTGGCGTTGCGCCTGGATCGTCCGGTTATAGGGGCTTTGGTCGTGGCTCCAGCCGCCCACCATGGCGAGCACGCGGCCGGTGCGCGGATCGATGGAGAGCAGGGCGCCCTGGATCAGCGGGATCTGTTCCAGCGCGAGGGTGCTGCCGCCGGTTGAATCCGGCATGACCATGACGATGTCGCCGGGATGCAGCACATCTGCGACCGAAGCAGGGCGCGGACCGAGATAACCGTGCAGCCGGGGCCGCGCCCAGAGCAGCGAGGCGAGCGGCAGCGCGCCGGTTTGCGGGGTGCTGTTGCCGCTGGCGGCATCGACATAGCCGACATGGGCCGCGTTGCCGGAGGCCTGGAGCACGATGCCGAGCTGCCAGCCCCGCCGCATGCCGGCCGGAAGCGGCTGCCGGGCGAGGTCGGCGGCCCAATTGCTGAGCAGGTCCGGATCGTCGACATGGCCGACGAGGCCGTGCCAGCCGTCATGGGCGCGATCATAGCGCATGAGCCCGTCGCGGACCGCGTCGGTGGCGGCGGCCTGCAAAATGGGATTGAGGCTGGTGTGGACGATCAGTCCGCCCTGGTTGACGGTGGTGGCGTCGAATCGTTGCGCCAGCGCGGCCCGCACGGCATCGGCGAAATAGCCGGAACTGGCGACGGTGCGCGGCGTGCCACCGGAGTGCGGCAGCAGAGGCTCGGCGGTGGCGGCGGCGGCCTGGGCCTGGGAGATGACGCCGTCATCCAGCATGCGCGAGATCACGAAATTGCGCCGCTGCAGCGCATCCTGCGGGTGTAGAAATGGGTTGTAGGTGGTCGGCGCCTTCGGCAACGCGGCGAGCGAGGCGGCCTCGGCAATGTCGAGCTGGCTCAGCGGCTTGTCGAAATAAGCCTGCGCCGCGGCGGCGACGCCGTAGGAATTATTGCCGAGGAAGATTTCGTTCAGATACAAAGTGAGAATCTGCTGCTTGCTCATCACCTGGCTGACGCGCACGGCCAGGATTGCTTCCTTGATCTTGGTGGCAAAGGTGATGTGGTTGTCGAGCAGCATGTTCTTCACGACCTGCTCGGTGATCGTGGAGGCGCCAAGCGGCCGATGGCCCGAGCCGATCATGGTGAGGTCGGTCAGGCCGGCGCGGATGATGGCAAAGGGGTTGATGCCGGGATTCACCCAGAACAGCCGGTCTTCGGCAGCGATGAAAGCATTCGCCACCACCGGCGGGATCTGGTCGTAAGGAACGTAAATCCGATTTTCGGAGCCCACTTCCGAGACCAGCTGGAAATTATTGGCGTAGATCCGCGTTTCCAGAGGCGGGTGATAGTGCTTGAGCGAGTCGACGCTGGGCAGGTCGGCGCTGAACACGAAATAGCCG
>Ga0310811_10002085_pt1 | contig 24961 bp, 20 predicted proteins | sample YCmetagenome_FD_207642 | JGI IMG/M metagenome (GOLD analysis project Ga0310811, IMG submission 207642) | Soil microbial communities from experimental microcosm in Duke University, North Carolina, United States - YC | ecosystem: Engineered > Artificial ecosystem > Soil microcosm > Unclassified ... | reverse complement strand
CCGAACTGCTGCGCCTACCCCTGAGCGGCGTGCTCAAATCCAGCCGCCGCGACTCCTCGTCCGTCCACCGCGCCTCGCTCGACCACTTCTGCGGGCGCTTCGTGGACTCTCTCTTCGGACTGGTGACCGCATGAGCGTCCTGAGCCAACCGCAACCGCCCGTCGAGCCGGTCGATCCGCACGGCGGCCTGATCCACGAGATGAAGGCGCGGCTCGCCGCCGGGAGCCTGAGCCCCGATCCGGCGGCCGTCGCCGCGGCCCTGACCGAGCAGCACTGCCTGCTCGGGCCGAAGGGCATCACCGCGCTCTCGCAGGTGATCTGCGAGGAGTTCCTCGGCAACGACCCGGTGGCCGCGTACCTGCGCGACCCGGCCGTGACGGACGTCCTGATCAACGGCTGCGAATCCGCGTGGGTCGAGCGGTCCGGCCGCCTCGAGAGGATCGAGAACACCTTCGTGGACGAGGAGCACGTCCGCGCCTACGCGCAGCGCCTCGCCGTCCGCTCCGGCCGGCGCATCGACGATGCCAGCCCCTTCGTGGACGCACGGCTGCCCGACGGCACGCGGATGCACGCGATCCTGCCGCCGATGGCCGTGCAGGGCACCACGATCAGCCTGCGCATCCCACGGCGCCAGGCGTATTCGCTGACGGAGCTGTGCGCGCTCGGCACCCTCGCGGAGCCGGCTGTGGAGTTGCTGACCGAGCTCGTCCACAAACGCGTCGCGTTCCTCGTGACCGGGGGCGCGGGCACCGGCAAGACGACGCTGCTGTCGGCGTTGCTCTCGCTGGCCGATCGCAGCGACCGGCTCGTGCTCGTCGAGGACTGCGCCGAGCTCGTGCCCGAGCACCCGCACGTGGTCCGGCTCGAGGCCAGGCCGCCGAATCAGGAGGGGCGCGGCGAGGTAGCCATCAGGGAATTGGTACGCCAGGCACTGCGGATGCGTCCCAGTAGGCTGATTCTGGGCGAGGCGCGCGGCGCCGAGATCGTCGATCTGTTCACCGCGCTGAACACCGGCCACGAGGGCGGTTGCGGCACCCTGCACGCGAATCGGCCGCAGGACGTGCCGGCCCGCATCGAGGCGCTCGGCCTGCTGGCGGGCGTCTCCCGGGAGGCGGTGCACAGCCAGGCCGCGGCCGCCGTGCGTGTCGCGCTGCACCTGTCCCGCGACCAGGACGGGCGCAGACGCCTCGAGTCCATCGCGGTGATGCGCAGGAAGGCCACCAGCGGGCCGCTTCAGGCGTCGCTCGCCTTGAGCTTCGACCGACAGGGCAGGGTCCGCGAATGGCCGGGACTCGACCAGTTCGAGGCCGAGCTCGGCCGCGGTCGTTACGAACGGCTCGCCGGGGACCGCGCCGCCCCCGCGCGCGGACCGAAATCCGACTACACGCAGCGGATCGCCGAGGAGTATCGCAGGCGCACCCCCTGGGTGCCGCATCCCCGAGACGGAGAGCGCTGATGATCCAGGCCATGGTGGCGGCGGGGCCGTCGGGTCGGTGGCGGACAGTTTCCGGCGTCGACGAATTGCGAAGCCCCGGGCCGAGAGCGATCGTGCTGGCGGCCGCCGCGTTCGGAGTCTTGTTCAGCTTCGCGCTGCGCACGCCGATGCCGTTCTTCCTGCTTCCGTCGACGGCCGCGGTCCTCGTCGTCCGGCGCGGACGTCGGCGGCGTTGGGCGGAGCACGACGCCCAGCGGGATGCGATCACCGCGCTGTGCACCGCCTTGCGGGCGGAACTCGAGGCGGGGCTCCAGCCACGCAGCGCCTTCGTCTCAGCGGTCTGGTCGCGAAGAGAGCTGCGCGATCTCGCGGAGGACGTGTCCAGGCCAGGCACTGACCTCGACCTTCCGAGACTGCTCGCCGAGCATGCGAGGCGTCCCGGGCGGCAGGCGCTGCGGGCACTGGCCGCCTGCTGGTTCGCGGCCGAGCGCCACGGACTGGCGCTCGCGGACGCGGTCGCCGGTATCGAGGAGGGACTGCGGGCCGAACACAGCCGACTGCGCGCCGTGGAGGTGGAGTTGGCCGGGATCCGCGCGACGATTCTGCTCCTCGCGGCCTTGCCGGCCTTCGGTCTCGCGCTCGGATTGACGCTGGGCGCCGACCCGCTCGAGATGCTGTTGCACCGTCCGGTGGGCCAGATCGGCCTGGTGCTCGGTATCGCACTCGACCTGGTGGGGCTGGTCTGGACCGACCGCCTCGTGGAGAGCCTGCGGCCCGAAGAGAGCTTTCTGCGGTCGGGCCGGGTGAGGGCAGCATGACAGCCGTCTTCCTCGCGTCCCCGGCATGGCCCACAGCGGGATTCAGGGCCCTGGAAGCCGCGCTGGCCACCACGCTCGCGTTCTGCGCGCTGCTGCTGCGCGGCGGCCGATGGCCGAGTTTCCCGAGCCTGCCACGGCACGGCCGCGGCGATCCGCTCGCCGTGGCGTGGACGACCATCAGGGTACGCAGACCAAGCGCGCGGGAGGCGGTCTGCGCGGTGCTCGGCGGACTGGCCGCGGCGGTGCTTGTCGGAGGCTCGGCCACAGTGCCTGCGGGCGTGTTCGGGGCGATCGGAACGCTGGTCTGGCTCTCACGCCGGCGGGCGAAGGCCGGTCTGCGCGACCGGGCGCGGCTCGCGGCACAGGTGCCGCCACTGGCGGACCTGTTCGCTGCCGGACTCGCTGCCGGACTGCAGCCGGCTCAGGCAGCCGTGATCGTGGCCCAGGCATTCGGCGGCCGGGCGCCGCGGTTCGCGCAGCGCGGGCCGGCGGCCCGGGCGCGACTGACCGGGATCCCGTTGCTCGCCTGCAGATTCCAGGACGCGGCGACGGCAGTCCTCGCCGGGGCGGATCCGCAGGCGGCCTGGAGCGCCCTGGCGATGGACGAGGCCACGGCCCCCCTTGCGGCGGCCATGGTCCGCGCCGGACGCACCGGGGCACCGGCCGCGGCCACCGTCGGCCGCGCCGCACGCGAACTGCGCGAAGCGGCGGGCGACGCCCTGGCGGCCGAGGTCCGCGCGGTCGGTGTGAAGGCGACCGCGCCGCTTGTCCTGTGCTTCCTGCCCGCGTTCGTCTTCCTCGGCGTCCTGCCGACGGCGCTGGGCCTGCTTCCGCACCTGCGCGGATAGCGGAGATGAGAACCATGACACCCCAGGAAACGACACCGGAGAAGGGAAACAGCCGTGATCAGGCCTCGACTACGAAGGCGGAGGCCGCGCGACGAGCGCGGCACCACGACCGCCGAATACGCGATCGGGACGCTGGCAGCGTGCGCGTTCGCCGCCGTGCTCTACAAGATCCTCACCGGCGGTGCGGTCGCCTCCGCGCTCGGCGGGCTCGTCCACCGCGCCCTCAGTGTGGCCGGATGAGGAAGGCGGCGGGATGAGGGCCGCGAAACGTAGGAGGGCGGCGGCGGACGAGCGCGGCTACGTCACCGCGGAGACGGCGCTGCTGCTGCCGATCCTGCTCGCGGTCGGCTACGCACTCACCCTCGTCGTTCTCGTGGTGGGCGACCAGATCCGCTGCGCCGACGCGGCTTGGGAAGCGGCGCGGGAGCTCGCCCGCGGCGTGCCCGCGTCGGAGTTGCCGGCTCTGGCGTCCCGCTACGCACCCGAAGGGGCCCGCGCCTCGGAGTGGAGCTCGGACGGCGCGTTGACGGTGGAAGTCGACCGCGATCAGAGCGTTGCGAGCCGTCTGCTGCCCGCGATGCGAGTATCCGCGACGGCGACGGTGCCGTGCGAGCCACGGGTCCAGGGCTGCGAAGGAGCAGCCTGAGACGACGCCGAAGACCAGGATCCGGCGAGTGATCGGAGGTCGGTCGGGCTCCGGCGAGTGATCGGGGCCGGTCGGGCTCCGGCGAGCGATCGGAGGTCGGTCGGGATCGGACGAGGACGAGGACGGGGACGAAAGGAGAGAGGATGGGCGATTCCGATGCGGAGCGTCGAGGGAGGGCGGGGCGGTGCCGCCAGGGCCGGGATGCGGCCGAGAGTGAACGCGGTTCGGCGACGATCTGGACGATCTGCATTCTGACACTGATCTCGGCTGCGGCCGGCTGGGCCCTGCTCTGGGCGAGCGCCCAGAGCACCCGCCACTCGGCGGAGCGCGCCGCGGACTCCGCGGCCCTGGCCGCGGCGGACGCCGCACTGCGTCGCCTTGCGACGCAGGCCGGGCCGGACCCGTGCACGTCCGCCGCACGGGCGGCGCGCGCGGCCGGCGCCGAGCTCGTCTCCTGCGACTGCCTCCCGTTGGACTGCAAGGTGTCGGTCAAACGCAGCCTGGCGCTGTTCGGCGCTCTGGCGGGCCACATCCCGGCGCTCCACGGCCTTGATCCCGTCCAGGCCGTGAGCCGCGCTGGCCCCGTGGGCCAAAGCGAGAGCGAAGACGCGGGCGATGGCTACGGCGATAGCTGGGGCTAGACGATGGCGACGGCTGGGGCTGGGGCTGGGGCTGGGGCTGGGCGATGGCGATGGTGGATGGCTTATGGCGATCGCTATGGCGAGGGAGGTGATACCTGGCACCGGCCGACGCCGGGGAAGTGATCGCGGAGAAGAATGAAGGAGGTGATGCGCGGCGCCACCGAGGCCGTCTGCCGCCGCCGGTGCCGTCTGTGGCTAGTGGTGCCGACGGTTGCCGCGCTGGCTGCCGTTCGGCGGCTCCCGCAGGTCGAGACCGTCGAGGGCGAACGCGTCCTCGGTGAGTGTCGGCTCGTCGTCGGAGAGAGCCGGGCCGGCCGCGTCCATCTGACGGCCCGGCCCTCCCGGTACCGGCGGCGCGCCGGGCACGAGTGGCGCGGGGACCGGCGGGGCGGCGGGAATCTGCGGAGCCATCGGCAGCGCGGAGCCGGGTCCCGTCCCGACACGGGCGACGGACCGGACGCGGGCACCCGCGTATGCGGCGCCCGCACGTGCGTCGGCGTGGGTCCGGATCCGCGTGCGGGTCCGGGTTCGGGTGCGGACGGCGGCCGCGGCTTCGGCTGCGGCGGGCCGGGCGAAGTCCTCGTCTCCGGGATCGATGCCGACGGCGGCGTCGTTCTCCTCGTCGAAGCTGAAGCGGTAGCCGGCGCGCAGGGCGCGCAGTTCGATGGTGCGTTGCCTCGACCGGCGGACGCCGACCGAGAGCAGCCACAGGGCCGCGAACAACGCCCAGGTGCAGATCGCTCCCGACAGGAAGATCTGGGCCGCGGTCGTCTTCACCATGACGCCGAGGAAGGTGAGCGTGTCGGAGTGGTTGGAGTCGGCGACGATGCCGCAGGTCACCGCCATCACTCCCGCGATCACCGCCACGGCCACGGCTATCATTCGGCTGCCTCTGCCTCATCTGTCGTCGCTGTCAACGGGTGCTTCCTCTGCAGCTGACACCCATCCGACGGCTATCTACCCGCTAACCGGGCCTGAGTAAAACCTCCAGCAGGCGGATCGCACCCGTCTTGTCTAAGGGTTCATTGCCGTTGCCGCACTTGGGCGACTGCACACAGGACGGGCATCCGGTGCGGCACTCGCACGCGGCGATCGCGTCCCGGGTCGCGGTCAGCCAGTCCCGCGCCTTGGCGAAGCCGCGCTCGGCGAAGCCGGCCCCGCCGGCCAGACCGTCGTGCACGAACACCGTCGCCAGGCCGGTGTCCGGGTGCTCCGCCGTGGACAGGCCGCCGATGTCCCAGCGGTCGCAGTCCGCGAACAGCGGCAGCAGGCCGATCGACGCGTGCTCCGCGGCGTGCGCGGCACCGGGGACATCGGGGTTCGCGAGCAGCGCCTCCTCGAGGCCCGCAGGCGTCACCGTCCACCACACCGCCTTCGTGGTCAGCGTGTGCTCCGGCAGGTCCAGCGGCTCCTCGCCGAGCACCTGCCCGGTCCGCGAGTCGCGCTTCAGGTAGCCGACCACCTGACTGGTCACCGCGACCGTGCCGTAGGACACCCGGCAGTGCGAGTTCCACTCCTCGGACCGGTCCTCCTGCACGATCCGGACCTGCGCCACCTCCCTGGAGTACGTCGCGTAGCCCGGGTCCTTGGCCTCCACAAGGGCTATCGAGGCGTCCAGGTCCAGCTCCTGCACCAGGTAGCTCTCGCCCTGGTGCAGGTGCACCGCGCCCGGGTGCACCTGCCCGGTCGCGGACCCCGCGTCGGCCATCCCGAGCAGCCGGCCGGTCGCCGACTCGATGATCCGCACCGGCTCGCCGCCCATCCCGCGCAGGTCGCTCAGGTCGGCCGCGCGCTCCGGGCGGGTCCAGAACCAGCCGTCCGCCCTGCGGCGCAGCCAGCCCGTGCTGCCCAGCTCCGCGGCCAGCGCCGCCGCCCCCGGGCCGAACAACTCCAGATCCCGGTCGCGCAGCGGCAGCTCCGACGCGGCCGCGCACAGGTGGCCCCACAGCACGTACGGGTTGCCCGGGTCGAAGACGGTCGCCTCCACCGGCTTGCCGAACAGCGCCTCCGGATGGTGCACCAGGTACGTGTCCAGCGGGTCGTCCCGGGCGACCAGCACCGCGAGCGCCTCCTGGCCGCCGCGTCCGGCGCGCCCGGCCTGCTGCCACAGCGACGCCCGGGTGCCCGGGTAGCCCGCCAGCACCACCGCGTCCAGGCCCGCGATGTCCACGCCGAGCTCCAGCGCGTTCGTCGCCGCGACCGCGGTGAGCCTTCCCGACTGCAGGTCCGCCTCCAGCTTCCGGCGATCCTCGCGCAGGTAGCCCGCCCGGTACGCGGCGACCTGGCCCCCCGAGCCGCCGCTGCGGGCCAGCTCCTCGCGTGCCATCACCGACACCAGCTCCGCGCCGCGCCGCGAGCGCACGAACGCCACCGTGCGCACCTGCTCGCCGGCCAGGTCGGCCAGCAGCGTCGCGGTCTCCGCGACGGCGGTGCGCCGGGTCGGTGCGCCGAGCTCGCCGCGCGCGTCGGTCAACGGCGGCTCCCACAGCGCGAACAGCAGCCTGCCGCGCGGCGAGCCGTCCTGCACCACCTCTTCGACCTGAAGCCCCGTCAGCCGGGCCGCCGTGGCCCCGGGATCCGCCGTCGTGGCCGACGCCAGGGCGAACACCGGCTCTGAGCCGTAGTGCGCGCACAGCCGCCGCAGCCGCCGCAGCACGGCCGCGACGTGCGCGCCGAACACGCCGCGGTAGCCGTGGCACTCGTCGACCACCACGTAGCTGAGCCGGCGCAGGAACGAGGCCCAACGCCGGTGGTCGGGAAGAAGTGAGTAATGCAGCATGTCGGGATTGCTCAGCACGAACACGCCGTGCTCGCGGATCCAGCGCCGCTCCTCGGCCGTCGTGTCGCCGTCCAGGCAGACGGCCGGGGGCAGCGGGAGCCGCAGCTCGCGCAGACGCCGTGCCTGGTCGGCGGCCAGAGCCTTGGTCGGCGCGAGGTACAGGACGGTGCCGTTGCGCCGCCCGGCCGCCGCCGTCCCCCGCCCGGCTCCATTCCCGCCGCCCGTGCCCCTTACCCCGCCGGCCCGGCCGCCGTTCGCAGCCTTCACGCCGTTCGAGCCGTCCACACCGTCCACGCCGGCCGGGCCGCCCGCCTCCGAACCGCCCGCCCCGTTCCCGCCGGCCGGGCCGTTCCCGCCGCCGTTTCCGCTGCTCAGGCCGAACGCGGTAGCCCGCGGGGGCGGGACGTCGGCGAGCAGCCGGCTCAGCGCGGGCAGCAGATATCCGGCCGATTTTCCGGACGCCGTCCCGGTCGCCATCACCGTGTGCCGGCCGGCGTACAGCAGTTCGGCCGCCTCGACCTGGTGCGCCCACGGACGGTCCATCCCGGCCTCGCGCAGCCGCTCGACCAGCAGCGGATCGGCCCACGCGGGCCACTGCGCGTACCGCGGCGCACGGGCCTCGACCTGCTCGACGTGCACCGCCGACTCGGCGCGCGAGGGCCCGCCGAGGAAGACAAGTCGCCGAAGGATCTCCTCAGCGGTGCGCGAACGTGGCATGGTAGTAAGAGGTTAGGCGCTCCTGGCCGTCGCGGTACGCACCAAGCCACTCTTGGTGGTGAAGCCCCCGGCGGATTGTCCCGAAGCTGGGCCATTCCGTCACCGGGTGTCCCCGGAGAGTGATTGAATGCAGGGTACCGATGGAACCGGGCCCGGCTCGCGCGCTCGGCGAGACGGTGCGGAAAACGCATAGAAGCAGTGCTGGAGGACCCGTGGATCTGTACCTGTCGACCCGGCACGAAGGTGACCGCACGGTCATCGAAGTCGGCGGCGAAATCGACGTCTACACCGCCCCCAAGCTGCGGGAGCAGCTGGTGGACCTGGTGAACCAGGGACGTTACCACCTCGTGGTGGACATGGAGGCGGTGGACTTCCTCGACTCCACCGGGCTCGGCGTGCTGGTGGGCGGCCTCAAGCGGGTGCGCGCGCACGACGGCTCGCTCCGCCTGGTCTGCACGCAGGAGCGCATTCTGAAGATCTTCCGGATCACCGGACTGACCAAGGTCTTCCCCATCCACCAGAGCGTCGAGGAAGCGATCTCGGCGACCGACTGACGCCGGTGCGCAGGCGGGCTGGGTTCGCGAGATTGCGGAGGATCAGATGACGGGTGTTCAGGCCGCCGGCTCCGCCGCGGCCGCCGGCCACGCGCCGGAGGGTGACGGGGTCTCGCTGCGGTTCGCTCCGCTGCCGGAGCACGTGCGCACGGCACGGCTGGTGGCGGTGGCGCTGGCCCGCAGGGCCGGCGTCGAGGAGGGGCTGCTGGACGAGGTGCGGCTGGCGGTCGGCGAGGCCTGCTCGCGCGCCGTCGGCCTGCACCGCTCCGCCGCCCCGGGCGAGCCGGTGCTGGTCCGCTTCGCCCCGCCCGGGGAGCGTTTCCGGGTGGAGGTGGCCGACCTGGTCACCGGCGGTCCGGTGCCCAAGCAGGACGAGGGCGGGGACGGCGAGTCCGGCCTGTTCGACCCCAGCGGCGTCGAGGCCGACATGGGCCTCGCGGTGCTGCGCGGCCTCGTCGACGACCTCGAGGTGGAGACCGTGCCGGCCGGCGGCGTGATCCGCATGGGCTGGCCGGTGCACCAGCCGGACTACAGCTGAGCCGGCGCGCGGAACGCCGGCCGATCGATCCCCTCCCCACCCCCGGGTGGCGGAGGGGATCGCGCTTTTCCGCCCCGCCGCCGGTTTCCGCCCGCTCCGGCCCTCGGCGAAGCGGGCACTCTCAGGGGTGAACTTCGGCGGAGCCCGAGGTGGCGGGCCCGTGGCATCCCCGCTCGTTGAGACGTGGATCACACCTCGTTACGTGATCATCTCCTCACTCGACGCTGGTCTAACCCAGGGCTCCTGCGTAAACTCCCCATCCATTGAACGCTCCAGCGCTGTCAGGAGTACCACCCACGCTCCTTCGACGTGGCCGGGGCGACTACGTCAAGGAGGACGCGATGCCCTGGCCCAAAGGGCCGATTCTGGCTAGCGCCGCGCCGAGTCTGTCGGGCGGCAACATCACCCTGGTCATCCTGGTTGCGATCGTGGCACTGGCGGCCCTCGCCGTAGCGGGCTACCTGATGCGCGAGGTACGCGCGGCCAGCGAAGGCACCGAGAAGATGAAGCAGATCGCCGTCGCTGTGCAGGAGGGCGCCACCGCGTACCTCGGGCGGCAGTTCCGCACCCTCTCGACCTTCGCCGTGGTGGCCTTCCTGCTGCTGCTGGCGCTGCCCGCCGACAACTGGAACGAGCGCATCGGGCGCAGCGTGTTCTTCCTGCTCGGGGCCGGCTTCTCCGCGGTCACCGGCACGGTCGGCATGCAGCTCGCGGTCCGCGCGAACGTCCGGGTCGCGGCCGCGGCGCGCGAGTCGGGGGCCAACCGGGCCACCCGGATCGCCTTCCGCACCGGCGGCGTCGTCGGCATGTTCACCGTCGGCCTCGGCCTGTTCGGCGCCTCGATCGTGGTGCTCGCCTACCAGGGCGAGGCCCCGAAGGTGCTCGAGGGCTTCGGCTTCGGCGCGGCGCTGCTCGCGATGTTCATGCGGGTCGGCGGCGGCATCTTCACCAAGGCCGCCGACGTCGGCGCCGACCTGGTCGGCAAGGTCGAGCAGGGCATCCCGGAGGACGACCCGCGCAACGCCGCGACCATCGCGGACAACGTGGGCGACAACGTCGGCGACTGCGCGGGCATGGCAGCCGACCTGTTCGAGTCCTACGCGGTGATGCTGGTCGCCGCGCTCATCCTCGGCTCCGCCGTGTTCGGCAACCAGGGCCTGGTCTTCCCGCTGCTGGTGCCGATGATCGGCGTGGTCACCGCGGTGATCGGCATCTTCGCGGTCTCCCCGCGCCCGACCGACCGCTCCGGCATGCAGGCGATCAACCGCGGCTTCTTCCTCTCGGCGATCGCCTCGGTGATCCTCGTAGCGGTGGCCGCGTTCACCTACCTGCCGGACAGCATGGCGAAGCTGACCAACGCCTCGGCCCGCGCCACCGGCGACCCGCGGGTGATCGCGCTGGTCGCGGTCATCATCGGCATCGCCGTGGCGGTCGCGATCCAGCAGCTGACCGGCTACTTCACCGACACGGCGTTCCGCCCGGTCAAGGACGTCGGCAAGACCTCGCTCACCGGCCCGGCCACGGTCATTCTCTCCGGCATCTCGCTCGGCCTGGAGTCCGCGGTCTACTCGGCGCTGCTGATCGGAGCCGGCGTGTTCGGCGCCTACCTGCTCGGCGGCGGCTCGATCATGCTCTCGCTGTTCTGCGTGGCGCTGGCCGGCACCGGCCTGCTGACGACGGTCGGGGTGATCGTGGCCATGGACACCTTCGGCCCGGTCTCCGACAACGCGCAGGGCATCGCGGAGATGTCCGGCGACGTGCACGGCGAGGCCGCCCAGGTGCTGACCTCGCTGGACGCGGTGGGCAACACCACCAAGGCGATCACCAAGGGCATCGCGATCGCGACGGCGGTGCTCGCCGCGACCGCGCTGTTCGGCTCCTTCCAGAGCGCGGTCACCGACGCGGTGGCGCAGAAGAACATCACGCCGAACCCCGGCACGGCGGCCGACCTGCAGTACCTCGGCATCCTCAACGTCGCCGACCCGCGCAACCTGGTCGGCCTGCTGGTCGGCGCCGCGGTGGTCTTCCTGTTCTCCGGCCTGGCGATCAACGCGGTCTCCCGGGCGGCGGGCGCGGTGGTCTTCGAAGTGCGGCGGCAGTTCGCCGAGATCCCCGGGATCATGGAGGGCACCGGCCGGCCCGAGTACGGCCGGGTCGTCGACATCTGCACCAGGGACTCGCTGCGCGAACTCGTCACCCCCGGCGTGCTCGCGGTGATGGCGCCGATCGCCGTCGGCTTCTCGCTCGGCGTCGGCGCCCTCGGCTCCTACCTCGCCGGCGCGATCGGCACCGGCACCCTGATGGCCGTCTACCTGGCCAACTCGGGCGGCGCCTGGGACAACGCGAAGAAGCTGGTGGAGGACGGCAACCACGGCGGCAAGGGCTCGCCCGCGCACGAGGCGACCATCATCGGCGACACCGTGGGCGACCCGTTCAAGGACACCGCGGGCCCGGCCATCAACCCGCTGATCAAGGTGATGAACCTGGTCTCGCTGCTGGTCGCCCCGGCGATCGTGGCGCTGTCCCTGGGCACCGGCAGCAACCCGGCGGTGCGCGGCGTGATCGCCGCGGCGGCGTTCCTGGCGATCGTCGGCACGGTGTGGAACTCCAAGCGCAAGTCCATCGCGGTCAAGCCGGAGCTGCCCAGCCAGGGCACGCCGAGCCTGGACCACGACAACGACGGGGAGAACGCGGCCGCCCCGGCTTGAAGGCCCGGGGAGCGCGCTCCTCGTGAGTCAGAGCAGAAGTCAGAGAAGTCAGCGAAGTCAGAACAGTCCGACGAGTGATCGGTGCGTCAGACACGTTTGACACTCAGCACGACGACCGAGGCCCGGCACCCGGTGTGCCGGGCCTCGGCGCTTGCGGTCGGTACGCTCATGGCATGAACGAGCTCATGCGGGATCCCGCGACGATCGAGCGGCTGCGGACCGCACTGGAGAAGGCCCGGTACACCGTGGACGGCTGCCTCGAGGCGATGGGCGCGACCGCGTACGCCGCGCTCGGGCGCAACGAGTCGGTGGCGGCCTCGCGCGCGGTGGCGGACGACGATTCGCCGGTCGCGACCCTGACGAAGCTGTTCGTGCTGCAGGAGGACGTGGACCTGGCCGCCGCGCAGGCCGCGCTCCCGCTGGCCGACGCGGTGGCCGGCGGGCTGGTCGCGGAGGATCGCACCGACGGCACCGTGCGCGCCCTGGTGGACATCCGGCCCTACGGCGAGTCCGACGTCGACTGGTGGCTCGTCTCCGATCTCGGCGCCGGCCTGGTCACCGGGCGCAACGCGCCGATGCGCCCGGACTACGTGCTGGGCGTGGGCGGCGCGTCGACCACGCTGGCCCAGCTCACCGTGCGCGAGCCGGTCGAGCGCGCGCTCGACGTCGGCACCGGCTGCGGCGTGCAGGCGCTGCACCTGGCCAGGCACTCGGCGCGGGTGACGGCGACCGACCTGAACCTGCGCGCGCTGGACTTCGCCCGGCTCACCGCCGCGCTCTCGCTCGGCCCGCTGGAGTCCGAGCGGATCGAGCTGCGCGGCGGCAGCCTGTTCGAGCCGGTGGCCGGGGAGAGCTACGACCTGATCGTATCCAACCCGCCGTTCGTCATCTCGCCGGAGTCCGCGGCCGGCCGCGGCCGGTACACCTACCGCGACGCGGGCCTGCCCGGGGACGAGCTGTGCCGCCGCTTCCTCGAGCAGGCGCCGGCGCATCTGGCCGAGGACGGCTACTGCCACGTGCTGGCCAACTGGCTGCATGTGGACGGCGAGGACTGGCGCGAACGGCTGGCCCCCTGGGTGCGCGGCACCGGCTGCGACGCGTGGGTGGTCCAGCGCGAGCTGCAGGACCCGGCCGAGTACGCCGAGCTGTGGCTGCGCGACTCCGGCGACCACAACTCGCCCCGCTACGTCGAGCGCTACCAGGCCTACCTGGACTATTTCGCGGCGCAGCGGATCGAGGGCGTGGCGTTCGGGTGGATCATCCTGCGCAACACCGGGACGGAGCGGCCGACGATCCGCCTCGAGGAGCTGACCAGGCAGATCGACCAGCCGCTCGGCGCGTACGTGCCCGACTGGTTCCAGCGGCACGCGTTCCTCGCCGACACCGAGGACGAGCAGCTGCTCGGCACGGTGCTGCGGGTGGCGCCCGGCGTCGTGCTCGAGCAGAGCGCCGAGCCGGGCCGGGACCCGGCGCCGGGCGGGAACGGCGGCTGGAACCCGACCGGCACCCGGCTGCGGCAGACCGGCGGGCTGCGCGCGACCGGTGAGATCGACCCGGCCGGGATCGCCGTGGTCGGCGCGGCGGACGGCGAGCGGCCGCTGGGCGAGCTGCTCGACCGGATCGCCGGGCAGTTCGGGATCGAGCCGGCGGCGCTGCGCTCCGGCGCGCTCGACGCCGTCCGGTCCCTGGTCGAGGAGGGGTTCCTGACGGTCTGCTGACGCCCCCCGGCGCCTCCCGGCGACGCCGCTTGGCGATACTTGCGCTCAACGGGGCGTAACCTGGTGGGCGTGTCGCGCCATCAAGCCCCCGTCGGGGGAGGCGGGGGGCGACCGTGGACCACGGGAGATTTCCGCACCGGACTGCTGGGTATCTCCCGCGCGTAACGAGCACCCGCAGGGGACGCGACCAGGCAGAAGACAGTGACCGGAAGGACGCAACGACCGTGCCGCCGAGCAGCAAGAGCGGGAGTGACCTGCGCCGCCTCGTGATCGTCGAGTCGCCGGCCAAGGCGAAGACGATCGCGGGCTACCTCGGCCCCGGGTACACCGTCGAGGCGAGCATCGGCCACATCCGCGACCTGCCGAGCAAGGAGACCAGGGAGAAGCTCACCGACGAGCAGCGCTCCTCGCCGTGGGCGGTGCTCGGCGTGGACGTGGACCACGACTTCCGGCCGTTCTACGTCATCTCCGAGGGCAAGGACGCGCACATCGCCAAGCTGCGCAAGCTGGTGCGCGAGTCCGACGAGCTGCTGCTCGCGACGGACGAGGACCGCGAGGGCGAGGCCATCGCGCAGCACCTGGTGGCGGCGCTCAAGCCGAAGATCCCGTACCGCCGGATGGTGTTCCACGAGATCACCAAGGACGCCATCCAGGGCTCGCTGGGGCACCTGCGCGACATCAACGACCAGCTCGTCGAGGCGCAGGAGGCCCGGCGGGTGCTGGACCGGATCTACGGCTTCGAGATCTCCCCGGTGCTCTGGCGCAAGATCGCCAGCCGCACCTCGGCCGGCCGGGTGCAGTCGGTGACCACCCGCCTGGTGGTCGAGCGCGAGCGCGAGCGGATCGCGTTCAAGCCGGCCGCCTACTGGGACCTGACCGCGGTCTTCGACACGGACAGGCCAGCCGACGACCCGCGCACCATGGGCGCCCGGCTGCTGTCGGTGGACGGCGCGCGGGTGGCGCAGGGCCGCGACTTCGGCTCGGACGGGCAGCTCAGCCGCGACGGCGTGCTGCACCTCGACGACGCGGCCGCCGCCGCGCTGGCCGCGGGCCTGCGGGACGCCGCGTTCACGGTCGCCTCGATCGACCGCAAGCCCTACCGCCGCTCGCCGTCCGCGCCGTTCCGCACCACCACGCTGCAGCAGGAGGCGGGCCGCAAGCTCGGGTTCAGTACGGCGCGCACCATGTCGGTGGCGCAGAAGCTGTACGAGAACGGCTTCATCACCTATATGCGCACCGACTCGGTGACCCTGTCCGAGACGGCGATCACCGCGGCCCGCGCCCAGGTGCGCGAGCTGTACGGCGACGACTTCCTGCCGGACAAGGCGCGCACCTACACCTCCAAGGTGAAGAACGCGCAGGAGGCGCACGAGGCGATCCGCCCCTCCGGCAACAGCTTCCGCACCCCCGCGTCCGCCGGCCTGACCGGAGACGAGTTCAGGCTCTACGAGCTGATCTGGAAGCGCACCGTCGCCTCCCAGATGAAGGACGCGACCGGCAGTTCGGTCACGATCCGGGTCTCGGGCGCCGCGAACGACGGGCGGGTGGCCGAGTTCACCTCGTCCGGCAAGGTCATCACCTTCCACGGCTTCATGAAGGCGTACGTGGAGGGCTCGGACGACCCGGACGCGCAGCTCGACGACCAGGACCGGCGGCTGCCCGACGTGACCGAGGGGCAGAGCCTGCGCGCCGCGGAGCTGAGCGCCGAGGACCACACGACCAAGCCGCCGGCCCGCTACACCGAGGCGAGCCTGATCGAGGAGCTGGAGAAGCGGGAGATCGGCCGCCCCTCCACCTACTCGACGTTCATCGCGACCATCCAGGACCGCGGCTACGTCTTCAAGAAGGGCACCGCGCTGGTGCCCTCCTTCCTGGCGTTCTCCGTGGTCGGGCTGCTGGAGAAGCACTTCGGCGACCTGGTGGACTACGCGTTCACCGCGCGGATGGAGGAGGACCTCGACCGGATCGCCCGCGGCGAGGCCGAGCGGGTGCCCTACCTGCGCTCCTTCTACCTCGGCGACAACGGGCTCAAGGAGCAGATCTCCAGCAAGCTCAACGAGATCGACGCGCGCGAGACCAACACCTTCGCGATCGGCGACCACATCGCGCTGCGCGTGGGCAAGTACGGCCCCTACATCGAGCGCTACGACGAGGACGGCAACTCGCTGGCCCGGGCGAACGTGCCGGAGGGGACGCTGCCGGACGAACTGACCGTGGAGATGGCCCAGGAGCTGCTGGCCCGTCCGAACGGCGACATCGAGCTGGGCACCGACCCTGCGACCGGCTACCGGATCATCGCCAAGGACGGCCGCTACGGGCCGTACGTCACCGAGGTGCTGCCCGACGACGTGCCGAAGACCGGGAAGAACGCGGTCAAGCCGCGGATCGCCTCGCTGTTCAAGTCGATGAGCCCGGACTCGGTGAACCTGGAGACCGCGCTGCGGCTGCTCACGCTGCCGCGGGTGGTCGGCGCCGACCCGGGCAGCGGCGAGGAGATCACCGCGCAGAACGGGCGCTACGGGCCGTACCTGAAGAAGGGCACGGACTCGCGCTCGCTCTCCAGCGAGGACCAGATCTTCGACATCACGCTGGACGAGGCGCTGGCCATCTACGCGCAGCCCAAGCAGTTCGGCCGGCGCGGTGCGGCCAAGCCGCCGCTGCGCGAGTTCGGCGCCGACCCGGTGAACGGCAAGCCGGTGGTGGCCAAGGAGGGCCGGTTCGGGCCCTACATCACGGACGGCGAGACGAACGTGACCGTGCCGCGCGGCACCACGGTCGAGGAGCTGACCGTCGACCAGGCGCTGAACCTGCTCGCGGAGAAGCGGGCGAAGGGCCCGGCGGCCAAGAAGACGGCGAAGAAGGCCCCGGCCAAGAAGACCGCCGCGAAGAAGACCACGGCCAAGGCCGCGGCGGCGAAGAAGACGACGGCCGAGAAGGGCGCCAAGAAGAGCGCGACGAGGTCGGCGGCCGACAAGTCCGAGTGACGTGGTTGTCGTCCGGGCCCAGTAGCCTTGACGGCATGGCTGGGAAGTTGCGCGCGAGGCGGTCCTGGCGCCCGGGTGGAGCCGCGGCGCAGGCCGACGCGGAGGTGGGCCGGGCGTACCCGGGCTGGTTCGTCGCGATCGAGGGCGGCGACGGCGCGGGCAAGTCCACGCAGCTCGCCGCGGTGGCCGAGTGGCTGCGCGGGCGCGGCTTCGAGGTCGTGACCACGCGCGAGCCGGGGGCGACGCCGCTGGGTTCGGTGCTGCGGAACCTGGTGCTGCACGCCGAGGAGCACAAGCTCGGCGCGCGCGCCGAGGCGCTGCTGTTCGCGGCCGACCGGGCCGACCACATGGAGACGGTGGTGCGCCCCGCGCTCGAGCGAGGCGCGATCGTGCTGACGGACCGTCACGTGGACTCCTCGGTGGCCTACCAGAGCGGCGGGCGCGGCCTGGACGCGCAGGAGGTGGCCGCGCTCTCCGCGTTCGCCACGGTCGGGGTGGTGCCGGACCTGGTGGTGCTGCTCGACCTGGACCCCGCGGTGGCGCGGGCGCGGCGCGAGGAGCGCACCGGGCAGGCGGACAAGCTCGAGGCGGAGGCGGGCGACTTCCACGAGCGGGTGCGCGCGGCGTTCCTGGCCAGGGCGAAGACGGCCCCCGAGCGTTATCTGGTGCTCGCCGCCGACCAGGCGCCGAAGATACTGACCGGCGCGATCCAGGACCGGCTCGACCAGCTGCTGCCGCTCTCGCCCGAGGAGGCGGCCAGGGCGGCGCAGCGTGCCGCGGAGCTCGAGGCGGCCCTCGCCAGGGAGCAGGAGTACCGCGCGATGCAGGCCGCGTCCGAGCAGCAGCAGCGGGAGGCGGCCGAGCGCGAGCGCAGGGAGCGGCTCAACCGCGAGCTCGCCGAGCGGCACGCGGCCGAGCAGGAGCGGCGGCGGCTCGAGGCCGAGCGGGCCGCGGCGCAGCAGGCCGAGTCCCGGCTGCGCGCGGAGCGGGAGAAGGCGGAGGCCGCCGAACGCGAGGCGAAGGATCGGGCCAAGGCCGAGCAGCGCGAGCAGGAGCGGCGCATCCAGACCCAGCAGGACGCGCAGCGCCGCCGCGAGGCCGAGCTGGCCGTGCGGCAGGCCGAGCTGCGGGCGAAGGAGCGGGCCAGGCTCGCCGCGGCCGCGGCGCAGGCCGCCGAGGAGCAGGCGGCCCGCGGCCGTGCGCAGCACCCGAGCCTGGCCGACGAGCTGATGGCGCTCGGCGGCGACGGGGACCGGGCCGCGACGGAACTGCCGGAACTGTCCGAGCTGCCCGAGTCGGAGTCCGAGCTTGAGCCCGGGCTCGAAGCCGGGCAGGAGCCGGCGCCGGAGCCCGAGTCCGAGTCCGAGGCCGAGCGGGAGCAGCCGTGAGCGGCGGTGCGGGCGAGACGCCGGCCGGCGGGGTCTGGCGCGAGCTGATCGGCCAGTCCGAGGCCGTCGACCGGCTCACCCGCGCCGCCCACGCCGCGCGGCGCGTGCTCACGGGCGTGACCGGCCCGAGCGTGAACGCGATGACCCATGCCTGGCTGCTGACCGGCCCGCCGGGGGCCGGCACCGGGCTCGCGGCGCGCGCGTTCGCCGCCGCGCTGCAGTGCACCGGCGAGGAGCCGGGCTGCGGGCGGTGCCAGGAGTGCCACACCACCCTCGGCGGCACCCATCCGGACGTCACCGTCGTGCGCAGCGACCAGCTGAGCGTCGGTGTGGACGTGGCGCGCAGGCTGGTGCGCGAGTGCGCCATGGCGCCGGCCGGCGGGCGCTGGCAGATCATCGTCTTCGAGGACGCCGACCGGCTCACCGAGGCCGCCGCGAACGTGCTGCTCAAGGGGATCGAGGAGCCCGCGGCCCGGACCGTGTGGATCCTGTGCGCCCCCTCCAGCCAGGACCTGCTGCCCACCATCCTCTCCCGCTGCCGCCAGCTGGTGCTGCGCACCCCCTCGGTGCGGGCGGTGGCCGAGGCGCTGATCGCGCGCGACGGCGCGCAGCCCGGGCAGGCCGAGAACGCCGCGCGCGCCGCGCAGGGCGACTACGCCAGGGCCAGGACGCTCGTGCTCGATCCGGAGGCGGCCGCCCGCCGCGCCGCCGTGCTGCGGCTGCCGACCGAGGCGCGGGACGTCGGCCGGGCGCTCGGCGCCGCGCAGGCGCTGGTGGACGCGGCGGAGGCGGAGGCGAAGGCGGCCACCGAGGCGCTGGACGAGACGGAGACGGAGGAGCTCAAGCTCGCCCTCGGCTTCGGCCAGGGCAAGGGCTCAGGCACCGCCCGGGGCGTGGCAGGGTCCGCCGGCCTGCTCAAGGAGCTGGAGACGAAGCAGAAGCGGCGACTGACCCGGATGCAGCGGGACGCGCTGGACCGCGCGCTGAACGACCTGGTCGCCTTCTACCGGGACGTACTCGCGGTGCAGCTGGCGGGTGCGGGCGGCGCGGCGGGCGCCGGCCCCGAGCCGGTGCACGCCGACCTGCGGCAGCAGACGGCCGAGCTGGCCGCGGCCTCGCGCCCGCAGGACAGCCTGCGCCGGATCGACGCCGTGCTCGCCGCCCGCGAGGCGATCTCCGCGAACGTCGCTCCGCTGCTGGCCGTCGAGGCCATGGCCGTGTCGCTCGGTTAGCCGCATTTTCGCACGTCCGGGTGTGCACATGATCATCACACGCGCGCCCGCGCCGGATCACGGGGTACGGTGAAACGAGTCTTCCGGCGCACGGGCCGGCAACGGGAAGAGCCGGCCTGACCGGCCGTCAGCACTCCGAAGGGACCGCCGATGACGTTTCGGGCCGCCTCGCGCCCTCTCGCCCTCGCTGCACTCGCGCTCGCCCTGCCGCTGGCCGCGTGCACGGACTCGAGCAGCGCGACCGCGGCCGACACGGAGGGCGCCTCGCCCGCCGGCCTCGAGGCGTTCTACGACCAGCACCTGACCTGGACCGCCTGCGACAGCGGCTTCCAGTGCAGCGAGCTGAACGTGCCGCTGGACTACGCCCACCCGTCCGGCACCACGATCAAGCTCGCCGTGATCCGCAAGCAGGCCCCCGACCAGGCGCACCGGCTCGGCTCGCTGGTGGTCAACCCGGGCGGCCCCGGCGGCTCCGGCCTGACCTACGCGACCTCGGGCAACGTCGCGGACCCCAAGGTGCTCGCCCGCTACGACCTGGTCGGCTTCGACCCGCGCGGGGTCGGCAAGTCCAGCCCGGTCAGCTGCCTGACGGACAGCCAGATGGACAAGTTCGTCGACACCCCGCCCGACCCGGACACCCCGGCCGAGCTCTCCCATGTCGAGCAGGAGTCGAAGCTGTTCGCGCAGCAGTGCGCGGAGAAGTCAGGCGCCCTGCTGCCGCACGTCGGCACCGTCGACGCCGCCCGCGACCTGGACGTGCTGCGCGCCGCGCTCGGCGACCGGAAGCTGACCTACCTCGGCAAGTCCTACGGCACCTTCCTCGGCGCGACCTACGCGCAGGAGTTCCCGAAGAACGTCGGCCGGTTCGTGCTCGACGGCGCGATCGACCCGAGCCTGACGGCCGAGCAGGAGAACCTGGCCCAGGCGGCGGCGTTCGACAAGGAGCTGCACCTGTTCCTGGCCGACTGCGTCAAGCAGCCCGACTGCCCCTTCCACACCACCGACCCGAACGCGGCGTTCACCCAGCTCAAGACGTGGGTGGACGGGCTGCAGGCGCACCCGATCACCGGCGACGGGACGCGGAAGGTGGACGAGGCGTACGCGATGACCGGCATCTCCGTCGCCATGTACGACCAGGGCTGGTGGCCGGACCTGCGGATCGCGCTGGCGAACGGCTTCCGGGGCGACGGCTCCACGCTGCTGCGGATGGCCGACGTCTACAACGACCGGCAGAACGGCCACTACGTGGACAACGAGGTCGCCGCCAACTACGCGGTCAACTGCGTCGACCACCCGGACGAGGCGAGCTCGGTGGCGCAGATCCAGTCCGACCTCCCCGCGTTCGAGAAGGCCGCGCCGTTCTTCGGCGCGATGGTGGACTGGTCCTCGCTGCCCTGCGCCTTCTGGAAGGCCGCCCCGACGGACACGGCGCACGCCATCAACGCGAAGGGCGCGGCCCCGATCCTCGTCGTCGGCACCACGAACGACCCGGCCACCCCGTACCCGTGGGCCCAGCACCTGGCCGCGCAGCTGTCCGGCGCCCGCCTGCTGACCATGAACGGCGCCGGCCACACCGCATATCTGCGCGGCTCGACCTGCATCGACAGCGCGGTCAACGCCTACTTCGTGTCCGGCACGCTGCCCGCCCCCGGAACCGTTTGCCAGCAGGCCACGTAGGTCCGCTACACTAAGACCTCGGCCGGGGCCGATGATCCCGGCCATGCCTCCTTAGCTCAGTCGGCCAGAGCGACGCACTCGTAATGCGTAGGTCATCGGTTCGATTCCGATAGGAGGCTCGTCGAAGGCCCGGACCGGGGATTCCCGGTCCGGGCTTCGTCGTCGGCGGGGGTTCCCGCCCGGCGGCGCCGACGTGGGTACGGACCGATGTGGACGGACCGCTGCGGGTACGGACCGTGGCGGAGGCGCGGGAGGGCGAGATGGACGAGGACCGGCGGACGGTGGCGTGGGCCGAGGCGGAGTGGCTGAACCCGCCGGAGGCGGTGGCCGAGGACGGCGCCGACCTGCTGGTGACCGCGCGCTCCGGCAGCGACTTCTGGCGGGTGACCAGCTACGGCTTCGTGCGCGACTCCGGGCACGCGCTGCTGACGCCGTTTCCGGCCGGCTCGAGCGTCGAGGTCTGCTTCGTGCCGGAGTTCGTCGAGCTCTACGACCAGGCCGGACTGCTGGTCCGGGTGGACGAGCGGAACTGGATCAAGGCGGGCGTGGAGATGTCGGACGGGCTGCCGCAGCTCGGCGCCGTCGTCACCCGCGACTCCTCGGACTGGTCGCTGGCGCCGGTGCCGGAGTGGCTCGGCCGCCCGGTGACGATCCGGGCGAGCCGGGCGGGCGACGCGGTGACGGTCCGGGCGCGCTGCGCGGACGAGCCGTGGCGGATGATCCGGCTCGCCCGGATCGACCCGGACGCCGAGGTCACGGTCGGGCCGTTCTGCTGCGCGCCCGAACGCTCCGGTCTCACCGTCCGCTTCCGCGGGTTCAGCTTCGGGCCGGCCGACCGCTCGCTGCACGGGATCTGACGCCCCGCCACGTCCGTCGCCTCCGCCACCTTCGCCGACGCGGCCGGATCCGGGGCCCGCTGAGCGGTCGGGGCCGCTCGCGGGCCGCCCCCGGACCGTCGCGGGCTGGCAGAGGCCGCGGACCGGCCCGCCGGAGGGCCCGCCGAACTGCTCCGGCGCCCCATTTCGGTGCCCATCTCGCTGCCCGCTTCCATGCCACGGTGTCCGCTCGCGGACCCGCCTATCGTGGAGAGAGAGGAGAACCGTCGGACGCGGCGGCACGCCCGGTCCGGCGGCAGGAAGGAGCGCGGGCATGGGCGCTCGCGAGGTGCGGATCGACGGCGGCGGCGGATACCCGCTCGCGGGAACGTACGTACCGGTGGCCGCGCCCGTGGCCGCCGCGCTGCTGATCCCCGGGCCCGGCCACACCGACCGCGACTCCGACTCCCGGCTGCCGACCGGGCAGCGGCTGCACGGCGGCATCACCCGGGAGCTCGCGCACGCGCTCGCCGCCGCGCACGTGGCGAACCTGCGGTACGACAAGCGCGGGGTCGGGGCGAGTGAGGGCGACTTCTGGACCACCGGTCTGACCGAACGGCTGGCCGACGCGTCCCGCGCGCTCGACTGGCTCGCCGACGCCCAGGACGCCCGCCGGCCGCTGCTCGTGATCGGCCACAGCGAGGGCACCTACTACGCGGCGCGGTTCGCCGCCCAGGAACGCGTCGACGGCGTCGCGCTGCTCTGCGCCACGGCGCGCAGCGGCGCAGAGCTGCTGGCCTGGCAGCGGGCGCAGCAGCGCACCACGCGGTTCACACCGGCCGCCCGGCTGGCGCTGCGCCTGCTGCGGCCCGACGCGGCGCGGCTGAAACCGGAGAACCTGGACCGGGTGCTGTGCTGCGGGGACGACTCGGTGCGGCTGCAGGGACAGCGGGTCAACGCGCGCTGGCTGCGCGAGTTCGCGGCTTACGACCCCGCCGCCGCCCTCGGCCGGATCACCGTGCCGGTGCTCGCCCTCACCGGCGGCCACGACGTGGAGGTGCCGCCGGAGGACGTGCAGGCCATCGGCCGGCTGGTGCGCGGCCCGTTCGAGGGGCACGTGCTGGACGGGCTGAACCACCTGCTGCGCCCCGACCCGGCGCACCTCGGCGCCCGCGGCTACCTCCGCTCGCTGCGCGAGCCGGTGAGCCCGGAGGTCACCGCGCTGGTCTGCGACTGGGCGGGCCGCCACTGGGGGCGCGGCTGAGGCCCGGCCGGCCGCCGCCGCGGCCGCCCGCACCGCGCCCGCCGCGGGAGCTCGCCGGCGAGATGCTCCACCGCGTACTCCACCGCGCCGCGTGGTCGTGAGCTCACCCGCCGAGGTGACCCGCTTCCGGGTCTTGTGACGCGGCATCGATCTCCGCCAGAATCCCGGCGTGACAACTTGGCTCAAGGCGCAGCGTGTACGGGTTCTGGTTCCGATGATAGGGATAACGACGTTCACCGCGGCCATGCTCGGAGCCCTGCTCTACAGCCTCGCCTTCGCCGCGTCCTCGGCGGCGCACCACTACTACTGGCGGGAGCTGCTGTTCGGTTCCGTCCTGGTGACCCTCGGCGCGGTGACCCGCATCAAGTACGGCCACCACCATCAGGACCCGGACTCGGCGAAAGCCTGAGTGCCCGACCCCTGATTCCCCTTCCCCGATTCCCCGGCCCCGATTTCCCTGCCCTCTGATTCCCCCGGCCGCGGCGATCCTTCGGCGGCTGTTCCTTCCGCGCTCCTTCGGCACCGGGTGAGCGCGGGCGGGTGCGAAGGAGCCCCGGGTGCGGGCCGGGCGGGCGACGCCCCGGCCCCGGCACCCGTCGGCGGGGGCGCCGCGGCCCCCGTCGACAGCGGCCGGATCAGTGGCCCTGGCCCTCGGGGGACTCGGCGAAACGCAGCCGCGAGCGGCGGATCTCCTCCTCGGCCTCGGTGCGCCCGACCCAGTTCGCACCCTCGACCGACTTGCCGGGCTCCAGGTCCTTGTACACCTCGAAGAAGTGCTGGATCTCGAGCCGGTCGAACTCGGAGACGTGGTGGATGTCGCGGATGTGCTCGAGCCGCGGGTCGTTGGCCGGCACGCACAGCACCTTGTCGTCCCCGCCCTTCTCGTCCGTCATCCGGAACATGCCGATCGCCCGGCACAGCACCAGGCAGCCGGGGAACGTGGGCTCGTCCAGCAGCACCAGCGCGTCCAGCGGGTCGCCGTCCTCGCCGAGCGTGTCCTCGATGAACCCGTAGTCCGCCGGATAGCGCGTGGAGGTGAAGAGCATACGGTCGAGCCTTATCCGGCCGGACTTGTGGTCCACCTCGTACTTGTTGCGCTGTCCCTTCGGGATCTCGATCAGGACGTCGAACTCCATCGTTCCTCCATTGCGGCAGCCGTCGAACCGCCTCCGTCGCCCGGATGCGTGCCCGCGTTTCGTATCGAACAGTGTCCCCTACGCGGGCGCCCACTCGCGGCAACCGGCCGGTCGACGTGATCAACGCAACATCAAGGCGGTGCACAGAGACATTCTTTGGACCGGATCGGGATACCTTGACAGTGTGGCGAACGACGAGCTGATCGACTGGCAGGTGGCCGGTGCGACCGCGCGCGGCCTGGTCCGGCCGGGCCCCTCGGTCTCCCGCGCGGGCGCCGCACGGGCGGTGGCGCAACTGCGCGCGTGCGCGGTGGCGGCCGAGGAACACGTGCGCAGGTTCACCGGGCTCGTGGTGCCCGCCGCCGACCGGCCGGTGCTGGTGGTGGACTCGAACGGCTGGGTGACCGCCAACCTCGACGTGATGCGCACCCTGTCCTCGCCGCTGGTGGAGAAGGTGCGCCAGTACCGCGAGGGGGTGCCGTCCAACGGGATGCGGCAGGCCGCCAACGCGCTCGGCGCCAAGCTCACGGGGGCCGAGGTCGGCACCGTGCTCGCCTTCTTCTCCACCCGCGTGCTCGGCCAGTTCGACCCGTTCGGCGGCGCGCGGGAGGGCCGGCCGCCGGGGCGGCTGCTGCTGGTCGCGCCCAACATCGTCCGGGTGGAGCGAGAGCTCGGGGTGCACCCGGCGGACTTCCGGCTGTGGGTGTGCCTGCACGAGGAGACGCACCGGGCCCAGTTCGGCGCCGTGCCCTGGCTGCGCGACCACCTGCTCGACGGGCTCGCCGCGCTGGTCGCCGAGCTCGAACTCGACCCGTCGCAGCTGGTCGTCCGGGTGCGCGAGGCGCTTCGCCACCCGGCGCGCCCCGGCGGGCAGGGGCGCGGACACGCCGGGGTACCCGCCGAACGAGTGGACAGTGCCGCCTCCGCCGTCACCCGGACGGCCCGTCGCTCGTTGCTCGATATGGTGCGGACCCCCGAGCAGCGCGCCGCGATGGACCGACTGACCGCCGTGATGACGCTGCTCGAAGGCCACGCCACGTACGTGATGGACGGGGTCGGCCCG
>Ga0310811_10002084_pt1 | contig 24961 bp, 20 predicted proteins | sample YCmetagenome_FD_207642 | JGI IMG/M metagenome (GOLD analysis project Ga0310811, IMG submission 207642) | Soil microbial communities from experimental microcosm in Duke University, North Carolina, United States - YC | ecosystem: Engineered > Artificial ecosystem > Soil microcosm > Unclassified ... | reverse complement strand
GTTTTATTTCTTTCATACTCATATTTAACTCATTATTAGTCACTCGTTACAGGTACATAGTATTTACATAGAGTCCTACGGAATAGAGACTGAGATTCACTCGTTACAGCGCCCACTCGTCCTCCCCCGATCCATCATAGCCTTATACCTCCATCCGCAGTCCGCCGTTCCCGCCGGCCGTTTTGGACGCGCTGTTCGATGAATGTGATTAATTCCAAAAGCTATGTGCGTGGTGTGTGAGCTATCGTAATATGTTTTTTTGACACGTACTCGACCGCTAATAGCGGGCTAGTACGGACTCCTGCTTACTAGTTACTAGGGGTCGGTGCTACCACCGTGGACCTTGCTCCCCGCCTTATACTTCTTAGGGTTTGGGGATCCACGTTCTGCGGTGGTCATGTGTAAGCAACCGGTACACTGCCTATCGCTTCTCACTCTGATTTATTATTTTTAGTATACTTACGTTCATGGCGGTGAGCAATGTTGTTGAGGAAAACCGCTCGGTTGATGGTGTATCGTATATTTGTTTATCATTCCTGATTTTGCTCCTTACCATGTTTTCTCTGTCTTAGTCGAAATGGGAGATCGTGTAAACAAACTTCTGAAGAATTCATGGCTGAACCTGATGAGTTCAAGTATAGTTATAGAGCAGGCCCCATCCTGATGGTCATCTTTGTCAGCTATGTACAGTTTAGCCTGACATCGGAAATACAAGTTTCTTTCAGAATCGACATGTAAGTCTGGCGGCAGCTATGCAGGTTTTCCTAGGGTTCACGCACACCGCTTGAAAGCCGTTCACCGCAGAATGATTCTGTCATTTCGTCAGTACTACGGAGTTTAGATGCGTGCAGTCCCATTGTGAGCCAAATTTTGGATAGATTGTTACATCTGGATCGTATTTCATTCATAACAGATGATTCTAATAAGCGTGTGGCCCCAGAGAAACTTTATTTTAGCATTCTATAATCATGTAGTACCATCATATCACATTCCAGATTTTTCAATGGTGATCTGACCCTTAGAGGGAGTCCTCTATGCGCAAAACCAGCCCCCAGACACCCATAACTCGGCCATGGCATGAGATCGTTTTTTACCAAAAAAAAGAATGGTCATGTGCATTATGTTGGGAGGAACTGAATGCTCATATAAAACATACATTATAATTAATATTCCATGCAGAATTGCGTGTGCTAGGTGAGAACTCCAGGGATGGGCGAATTCGTGGGACCATCTGGTATAACGGCACCGGAACTCTGTTATTACCGACTCTCGTTTTGGAATCAAGAACATTCCCCAGCTTCACCTTATTCCAGTGCAGACTGTCAGTTGGCAATGCTGAGTCGTCGAGACAGTGTTGGATATATAACATTCTCTTAAGTCAGTAAACATGGAACGTTCACGAATCCGTCTGTACTTCTTTATTTCAACGCAATGGCCTTATTCTATTCCACTGAGGTGCGCTTTGAAAATGTAGAAGATTTCATGTACGATTGAACCGGGTTATTTTCAAGCTATACGTGATGATTGATCAGGGAACACCTTTCGAAGAGGAACCTCTTCCTGAAGCCCTTCGTCGCGATAATATGTCCCTTCTAACGAGGATACTCTGTTTTTGTGCATTGGGGCGCCCCGATCTTGAAGCTCATTGGAGGTCGCTGCAATCCGAGAAAGCATTCGAAATCGTTAGGACCAAGGTGTCCTCTATCTTGGACAACGTTATCACTACAGTAAGTTATCTGACTTCCCGCGAGTTGAAGCCTGCGTTAACATACTCCACAAAAGGCGGGCATCCTCCTCGCTACAAGTGGTGTATTCATCACTACGAGCTCTCCTTTAACATACTTTGACTATTCATTACCCGCTCCCTATTTCCTGCTCTTTATATCGTTCATGCTCGCCATGATTGCGGTGTTAACATCTGGCTCGAGCATGTTATGCTGGATCTATACCGACCGGCAGCAAACTCAAGAAGTGACTTTATTCTCGCTCTACCGCTTACACCAACTGACAAAGCATCAGCAACTCAAACCGGGCGGCTATTTCGTCGTGTCCTACCTGTTGTCAATAGTCATTCCTATGTTCTTCGTGGTCTGGTCCCTGCATTGTTTCGTATTTGGTGAGTTGTTCCGTCATTCGGTGCTCTCTCTGGCTTTTCATGCACTTCACTTCTAGCGATGTTGATAGCAGGGTTTTGTTCCCAAAGCGCAGCCTGCCGCGTCCTCACCGTGTTCTGGTTGGTCACGTACGTTGCTAACATTGGAAGGATATCGATAGAATTTATGCGGAAGTATATGACGAGTCCCAAATCACGCTAGATATCGCCAACGCGTAGTTTCTACTTTATTTTCTTCTTTATTTGACACCACTTTGCATTATGTGCCTTATCAGAAGTTTCCGCGCAATCTGGGCAGACTGGTAGATCGTTTATAAGGCGATCCCTTCTGACTAGCGCTTGTGCATCTTAATAATAGTGTAGCCTCCCTCATATGAAACACGGAGCGTGTACGGCAATCCGGGAAATACATACTGTATACTTAAGAGGTAGACGAGTACTCGTAAGGTGATAACAGCAGCCAGAAGCCGGGAGTACTGCCCTACCGTAGCGCGTGTACAGCCTAGTCTCCTTGGATTAGATTGTTATAAAAAATGACAATCTGGTGTGCAACCTCGACAGACCACATAGACCCCATTACACTTCGAAATCCGGAGAAATGCGTCGCCGCACCGGGATGGATCGCCTCATCCGGCCTTGACTTGTCACCCAGTGTGGCGCGGCAAGTCGGTAAGAATGTAAACTCCGGACTTTACCAGTGAGATTGAATTATCTCCCTGATTGGTCAAGCTTTCAAGGGCCATCGCGTAATGTGAAGAAAAAATTTGAATGGTTTCGTCTCGATTTGGCATGTCATAGCAGGCCAGTTGAAGCCACTGATTATGAAAAAATGCATAAAACGCTCCGTGTACTGTTCCGTGGCTGTCCCCAAGCGATGTGAAGAACACGATGGGTGCAATGCGCTGAGCGACACATTGAACCAATGACTACAAAATGTGACAAAGACGCATCTTGAGAAACCTGCTGTCATGGTCGCCAGAGTTGGAATGTAAGAGGATATGTAAATGTGAGACAAACAAATCGTATGCCTTCCTCTCATAGAGCCCCACTGCAAGTAGAGGAAGCAACGTGAACACAACGGTAGGACACCACCAGGTACACGAACTAGTGTGATATTTTGACTCCCTAAGGGCTTGATCCACGGGGTCAACAATGTTTCCAAAGGTTGCAGGAGATGTTGACAAGCTTTTGTTAATGATATGAATAGCCAAAATATCCTGCAAGAAATTGAAATTCAGAGGACAACTCGGAAACGTTGGTCAGCGCAATATCAAGTGGAACGGGATCCTGGACGCTCAAAAAATTTGAGGAATCACAGCTGTATCTAACTGGGCCTTCTTCAGCTACCTTCTGAAGGGCAGAAAACAATGGAGAGAAAAGGAGACGAGAAAAGCCGGACAGCATGTCGAGACATTATCTTATTGTATGGTCAATTGAAGCTCGGTTGAGCTCAATGGCCGGGATCCCGGACACCTCACCGCTTGAATCTAGCCCGAAGGCTCATGACAGTGTTATTAAAAGACACGAGGATGGCCAGGGGGACAGAGCTCCAGAAGGGTCAGATGGAATGAAGAGCCAGGAGATAGAGCAGGAATTCTGAAGCAGAAGAAATAAATATAGAAAAAATAAAAAATGTTGTGGCGGCCGGAGTGGGAGACAGCCGTAGCTTAGTCAGCTACCCAGTGTGGTGTGTAAGTAGCCCGAGGCTATCGTCCCTCGACCGTTACGCCTATAACCGTTAGGCCAAAATGCAGTGATGATCAAAGCTCACGCCGCAGATAGTATTTATGCTGATTATGGGAACTCAGGTAGGCAACCGGATTACACAGTGCTCTTCATCACTTTGCCTTGGTCGCGACATGCAGGCACACAGTCGCAGGTACACCATTCCAATCTCACTTACCTCGAGGCATTCAGGTGAATATGAGAGTTGGCAGCAATGTATGTGCGGAGAAGCACACTGAATGCCAAATAAATTGAAGGCACGGGTGCGGGTCTCACGAAAGCACTGCCATTTTTTTCCCAATCTGCTAACTGCCGTTCTGCCGTGCTTTTGGTAGAACTCGCCCCCAGATACTCCTGCCTCCTACACCACGGTGACCAAAACAGTAGCAGTCGCAGCAGTGATGCAGCATTTTCCTAGTGCCTCCAATATGGATTAGTACTAAGCGCCCGTAACTTAACCTGTGTTTGAAATGATAACACGCCGAGTACAGGGCAAGGCTATGACTCACGGTAGCACTAGCTATATAATGTCGTGATCCCCGCACCATATTACCCCAATGTCTCGTCCTGACACAGATCTCCTGCACTCCTTGTCCGCTGAACTCTCCCAGCGGCTCAAGGATCTCCTGGATCAAGCCCTGCTCGGGTTTATACGGCCAAATTCTGAGTCTCAGTTTGCTCAACATGCTTCCGAGTTAGCAAACTTCCGCGAGGCCATAGCACAGAAAAATTCGAATGATGATACAGAATTTTTACGCAGCTTCCGAGAATTCATTCCCACCACAAATTACGATCCTTACAGGCCGTTCATAGCCAAGTTTTTTGCGACTCCTTGCAAGGAGTCCGATGTAAAAAACATGTTTGCCCCAGGACTACCCTACTGCTTAGCGGTTTCCAGCGCGACATCTGGAAAAGCGCCAAAGACATTTCCGATATACCGACTACCTCCACACCTTTTACATCATCCTTTATACCTGTCGCTTCGCCACTTAGAGGGTATTACATTATCACCATCTTCTTTGAGTTTTGGGCAAGTCCTGAACATGGACTTCGAGGACGGTCATGGCTCCAAGTTGTTGCCAGTGTGCTCGGTGACCGTTGGTTTTCTGCGAATGCAAATGAACTGGGACCTTGAGCATGACAAGGACAGAACTGATTTATGGGGTAAGCCCATCATTCTGCTTTCGCATGTGCATACTGATCTCTAGGCAACTCTCAGTTCCGGGAAAAACGGATCCGTACGCGATTTCTTTGGTGAAGAACTATCGCACGTTCTTCATTCTGAATGCGCTATTCGCACTCACAGACCGTCGAGTGACAACCATCCGCTTCCTCTTTGCCAGTGTATTCGTCAATTTTTTGCAGTACGTAGAGGATGAGTGGCTTCTGCTCGTCGACTGCATCGAGAAAGGGATCATCCCAGATATGGAAAACCTAGACCATTTACGAGAGCCTTTAGAGGTCATATTTGCGCTTGATTGTTAAATTTTATTCAGCTCATGATTCTCGCAGAAATATTTTACTTCAAACCCTCTTCGTGCCGCCGAACTTCGTGGGATTGGGCCTCCTGGAATCCATGGCTGGGCAGTCCGTGTGTGGCCTGACTTGAAAGAATTCATTGGGGTCACAGGAGGCTTCGCTGCTGCATCCGTTCCAAAAGTACGTCAAGTGTGGAAGGTCTACTGCTCAACTGATAGTCAGCAACACAAGGTTACTCACGCCCTCGGACCTTCTGTTGCAATGCAGTCTCCTGGTTATGGCTGCTCAGAATGTTATATCGCCGTACCATATTTCAACGGCGACCCTAATACTGACTTAAAGGTAGTACCCGTAGATGGGGTCACCGAGTATCTGGACGTACATTCCAACGAGCCTGAGGAGCGTGTGTTGTCCGCCGTAAGAACCGTTCACTGCATACCAGTTTTGTCTACTCATCTATGCCGCAGTGGGAGCTTGTGACTGGAGGACATTACGAGCCCGTCTTGACGACCCGCAATGGCTTGTGGAGATACCGTGTTGGTGATGTCGTCACCGTTAAAGGCTTTGCGTCAGATGATGGATTACCCGTCATCAATTACCTTCATAGGCGAGAGTGAGTTACGATATGATTGATTTGTGGCTCAGCAGCTGAGATGCCCGCCGATGAAGTGGCTCACTTGGGCTGGCGTATGGAACAACGTGTACAGAGTCGCAATTGACGAGCGCGATCGTATCTGCCTCTACACGATGGATTGGCCAAATCATAGATTTCACTGTTGTGGCTGACGACCGAGAGACGCCAGTTACTTATGGGTACTTGGTAGAAATCGGAGGCGAAATGGGTTTGTGCTGACTTCGTACTCTTCCACGCGATTGCGCTGATTTTATATCCACAGGAAAGGACGCGAAAATGGCGACACAGCAAACTTTTGAAGATCTCATGAAAAACGCTGATTATCATATAGCTTTTTGGCAAGGGAGAGCAAGAAAGCCAACCATCCGTATCGTAGCGAAAGGCACGTTCACAGAATATCGCAGGCAGAAATGCGACAAGACAAAGATTTCGATGGGTCAGGTGAAGGTTCCCACCGTCTTATCCGACCCATCGTTCAAGGAATGGCTCCTGCAGAAAGTTATCATGGAGTTGTAAAATATTATGTGAGCCGGCTCGAATCGTTGAAGGGGAGAGAGTAAAATGACCTGTCTCTTGTCTTACCTTTCTGCACTTGCAAAAACGGTGGCTTAGCAGACCAGTGTTATGATATCTGGCGTGATTTTTGACTAACGGATGATCGGTATTTGCTAGCCTGGAATTCGATGACATCAAGGATCTGCTTTGTGGAATTATTGCCTACCTGACACACGGATAGGGATACAGTGTGTACATCCCGCTCTCTTCCACTTGGTATCTAGAAAATCATCTCGGAATCCTTATCTCTATCTATAAAGGAGATTCATCGACTGCCACATGAGAAATATGGTCAACATATTCTGTGTGACTCGGTAAGTGTTCGAAACCCTTGCTTTCGGCGGAAGCTCCTACAGTGCCTGTGCGAAAATGAGCCGAAGTGAGCTGCATCAGTAGGAGTGAATACGACGCAGCGAAGTGGTTAACATGGGATCCCAAAATTGTTGGAGTCGGAATTCAACAGGACGGTCGTGCACAAGCACCGCTACCAGAAGCAGGTACTAGTAATCACTTGAGCCTGCACCACCAGCTTATATTTTATCCCACAAAAGACCACTGAGCACTGCAGGAAATGCTGGAGCACAGGTAACACAGGTAAACCCCACTACTTGGTAAGGAGGATCTTATTGCATCAGAATTCTATCCCGAACCCCATCTCAGACTTGAAGCGCTAGCTAGGAAAGGTGGTCGGAGCGATAAGTAGTAGACAAATAGAGCGTACCGCACACTGGCTGCACGATAGCATATGCGGACACTGTCAGGTGTGTACCCGCTTCTGTATGGTATGATGCAGTGTTGGTGATTAGCCCAACATTGTACAAAGCTTTGTCGTCTAAGGGCTCTGGTTCTTGATAAATGCCATGTGAAATTCAGCGCGTGATCTATACACGCGTGTGTACACAGGAGTTTAGTCAACAGCTGCCTGCAGGAATTTCGAATTTTGGTCAGCATAACATGGCCAATGGTTGATGTACAACTGCCATAACTGTCGTGTAACCATGGAGTGAGGATTCAACTCATAGGGAAATGACTCCGAGATGTAGAGTACATTGAATACCAAGTCAACAGCTTATTAGAGTCGCGAATCATTGAATGTTCCGAGTCCATAAGGAAAACTGCCGCCGCTTGGCCATAGTCCAGATGTAATCAGCACATGATCACTAGTTCCACACCAAATTTCCAATGGAACTTGTCATCTGTTCAAAGACAACCATATGCGCAAGAACAATATGCAGCACATAAAAGCCAGCCATGTTCATACCATCGTCTTCAAAACTATCTGATCCCATTTGTGGCACACGAGTCACAGACAATGCATTTCACCTCTGTAATTGCACTCACTGCCGTCGCTGCCAAGTTAGCATCACCAATCTCTGCCATGCCTCAGGACGACCCAAATAAAAAAATCTCCTACGTGGTGCTTTACTCAATCAGCATGCAAGAAATGCCCTGACCTGTTTTACGTGAGCATCAGTAGTCTTCCTGGATTTAATAACATGACTCACCTCCATGACAGAATGGCATTCATCACTGCCGCCAAGACCCGAGTCATTAACGGGGATCCAGAGGAGTACTTACCATGCTGTAAGAAATAGAGCAAGGGAGCAACTATATCATGGTTTAGAGCAGAGACGGTAGATGGCACGTGCATAGAGAGAGCTCGATATAAGCTTATGTTATGTAGCATTCAAGTTACAACTTTGGTGGAGCGCGCGAGACGGTCTCTCCTGGGTCCTGTGCAATGTGTGGAGGGTGCCAATGCTCGTCGGATCAATATAATGCCAACCACCGAGGAAATAAAGCATGGACAACCACCCTCGCAGCACCCATCATAAAAAGTTCATGAATTCAGCCAAAAAAACAAAAAATTAATGAACAAAAATCATCAGGTACTAAGATGAAAGCAAAAGCAAAAAAGCATAAAACGCTCGAAAAAAACATTAACCATCCATTGCATGATATCGTGGCCCGCACCTAAACCTGATCCCCATCTTCTGCCCTAACCCTCTAAAGCTCAGATCGGTCCCCACCTCTATCCAAAGCCTCTATACACGACATGACCTCTACGTGGGTGCTCCAAACCACGGCTAGGTCAAGCAGCGTCGACTCGATTCTACGAGGACGATGGCCAAGCATCAGAACACTCATTGAGCTCTTCTTCCACAGCTTTCCGGCCTGCAGCTGTAAGAATTGGAACTCCAGAACTGATATCTCGTTCAAAATACTGGGGTATAAACCTATGTTTGAGTCCGTTAGCAGTCAATCCAATGCCAGGACCAGGACCAAAAAGACTGGGATGAAAGAAAAAAAGAAATACTCACTGAACACCCTTCTTCTTCCTCTCACCCGCCTCATCCCTCTGCTTCTGCTCAATAGCAAGTTTCGCCTTCGTAGCCTCCCCATACTCCTTCGCAAGCAGCCTCGTTGTCACACCATCCCACAACTTCCGGCTCTCATTTGGAAGTTGCCGTTCTAGCGGACGAACCTTCTTCGGGACAACGAATAACGTCGAGAGATCTACGAGTGTCGCGTATTCCGTTTCTGATAACGAAGGGGCGGAGAAACTTGGCGTCGATGGGGATGATGCCGCAGATGTGGATGTAGATGGAACGGGGGGCGATGCAGCAGTCCGCCGCCATCGTATATGATTCCGCCAACATCCGTCAAAGACAGCTACGACCCGAGCAGTAGGGACGTGTTTCACTTTCGTCCATTCCTCGTGTTCTGTGGATCCTTCGTCGTATGTGTGTATCACCCCTTCGACTAAAAAGTGTGCGCGGCCTAGCCATGACTTGTCCCATCGTCAGCACCCATCCCCCTATTACTGGGGAGAGAGAAACGCACCTCTTCTTTATACTCAATCACAGCCCGATAAGCCACTCCCTTCGCACCCACACAAGTAACGATCGTGCTATCCCCAACAGTGATATAAAAGCTCCCCCTCAAGATCCCATTCACATTAGCCACTGGGTGCGTGATGTGGTACTTCTCGCCCATGCCCGGTCCCGAAGTAAGATTGATGTAAATGCCCTTGTTAAAAGACCCCGGGGCGACGCGCACGGTCGTGCCACTCACTTTTGCGCTGATCTGATCGATCCCTGCCATCTCCACACCACGCATCGGACATGAGGCGTAGTATGCGCTTACGGGAGGATGGTGCGATACTTGTTCTGTTACGTATACGACCCGAATGTGGTCCTTGTCCTTATTCTTGTCCTTGTCGTCGTTCTTTCCGCTTCCGTTGAGAGGAGACAGCGAAAGTTTGGACAGACCAGCATCGCCGGCGAGGGAGGCAGGAGCTGTACTTAGGGTGGGGGATGTCTTTCCTTTGGACGTAGAAGTGAGGCTGAGACCGCTACGCGTGCTCTTTGAGCTCTTGCCGCTGCGATTACTCTTCACGCTCACTGTCTCGCCTCCTTGTGCGGCCGTGTAATGGGGAACAGTAGTATGGACGCGGAGGATGGGAGGTTGGGTCGGATCCGAACTGTAGGAAACCGGTGGAACGTCCCAGTGCCCACGGAAGTGCTCGCCTAGGACGCTGTTATAGGGTTTGCAGACCTTGCCGTGCTGTGTGAAGAATCAGTAGGGCGTTGGAGTTGGAGTTGGAGCTGGAGCTGGAGGGTGAGAAGTAATGATTGAGTTGGACGTACGACAAATTTAAGGTCCTTTGTGAATATGAAACGCACGACTGCTAGGATGCGCTCGAAGGGATCGCTTGAATCGTTAATTCTATTTTAGTACACCCATCAGTATAGTGAACGTCCACAGGCACCCACAAAGGGAAAGTAGTAGCACTCACGCAGCAAACAAATCAGGTCTATCGAGATAATGCCAATACTCGAGGTTCGGAAGTGGCTCCAGGAGACTTGCGGGTAATGATAGGCGCCTAACCGATGATTGAAGTTCGGAATCAGTGGCATGTTTCAGGCAGGAGAATAAGGGAAAGAAACGGACATGGCAGCGATATCCTTGACTCCCAAACACTTCTTGACAAGCTGAACGATCATGCTCAGTTTTCCACCTTCGCCTACGTCGCCTGAGTCAGGAAGGGAGATGGTTGGGCCTGGGGCTTCGTCGTCATCCTCTAGGACTTCGCCGGAGGGTATCTTGATGATTGCTTCGTCGGCCATTGTCGACAATGATATCCTTGATCTTGATTGTATGCGTTGTTGATGATAGGAGATGATGAGAAAGAAGAAAAAAAGGAAAGAAAAGGAAATATGCGGAATTGTGTTGTGAGGAAAGAGATGTCACGGTGGTGTTCAATGAGAGAAGGAAACACGTGCGTTGCGTTTGATAATATTACAGTATGGGCGCTTATTTACAGTACTGGTAGTATAACCCACGGATTCAGATCCAATTCGCAAATCGCAAATCCAGCATGCACGAAAGGATAAGGCTAGTAACCATACAAGGAATTTTCTAAATCAGCAACGCCTCCATGCAACCATCATTCGGAACGCGTGATGCACCGCGAGCACGCAAACGCCGGTTCTAGGGTAAGGGGCTTTGGCTAAGGTCTTTAGCACACTCGATTCTTTGTCGTCTTAGCTGACACCTGTTTGCATCATGGAAATCTAGACCTGACACTGGGCACCGGGTATCCTCGATCATACACATGTCCTGGGGAGTCCCGTGATGAAACCTGAATCGACCCGCTAAGAAGTACCAATGCCTGCCTGACACCAAAATGGGGTTGAAGGAACGTTGCAGTTACGCCATCATACACGCTAGTGATATAGCTAGTCCACCTCTAATTATCATATCAGCTGAGTAAACTGTCACAGAGATGAGACCAACCGATACCACAAACCACACGAACGCCTGTGCATCAGGCACAATGGTAACATGTGACACTCAAGGACCTACAGGGTTAACAAACAACCCCTTCACAAGACTCTATCACCATCCTTGCGCTCATCCTCAAATTCCCCTCCTCATCACCCACAGCAAATCCAAGCCCCATCTTCAGCGCCACCGCCTCATCTTTTCTCTTAGCGCCTCCCTCTTCTTCCTTGACCACTACCTTACCGCACGTGTGCACGGTGGATGGAACGCTTGAGGAATGCGAGGGCTGGGGCAAGGGATATACTGGGTGGTCCTGGGTGCTGTACCTCTGGGAGGAACTGGGTGAGAATTGGGAGAACGAAGAAAAGCAATTGGCGTGTGAATTGGACATTCTCGTGTCACTGTTGAGGTTCAGTTAGAATGTGAATGGTGCTTGGAAGTGAGAGGCATGTACCATAAAGACTCAGATTCCGTCCTTGAGGGGTGGAGCTGCGCTAACAGAAACTAGGACGTAGCCTTCAGCGAGAGCTGCGCATACTCTAAACCATACCAATTATCCCTGGAAGTAACAACACCGTAGCAGTACAGACATAGGCGACGAGGGCGCCTGCGAATACACTGTAGGTAGCCATGAATTTGCAATGTAAGGGAGTAAGATAGGGATGCACCGAACGGACCACCCCCTCTTGAGTCACATCCGTCATGAGGCGACTTAGCAAAAGTTCGAGATCAGGTGGTATTTGCACGGACACTGCAAGTCTACTATCTCCTGCTCCTGCTCCTGCTCCGAATCCAGCTTCTGATAATAATAACACACGGACACGGACAACGGGGAGAGTGAGAAGAATACGTAGACGGGAGAAGAGACCCGGCGGTCGAGGAGTACGATGACGGTAAAATTGTGTACGTAATAACGCCACGTCATGGTCCGAGGAGGTAATGACAAGTGCTAGTGTTCTCGGCCATACGGAACTCACGCGAAAGGGGGTTGCAATGGCAGAACTTCAGGGTATCCGAGACTCTTCTGAAGGATCGAAACCGTGAGTAGTAGGTTAACGTTCCTCTTTTCCCACTCGGTTTGACACAGTAGTAGTATACTTACATGGGAAATGAACTTCACATCTGTGTAGATCAGTACTGGCGCCCGAAGACTGTCGATTGTGCATCTCACCTGCCAAGCCTGTATATATAGCGCCCAATCTCCAGGCTCAAGCGCTCAATGTTGCAAATTTGGGCATCTGAGTCAAACGCTGGGTTAAGTTACCAAGCGAGGAAAGTACATGGCCCGTACATCGTGCAGTTACATAGGATCCAAAATGAGCATTGCGAGCAGAAAGCTCTTTAGAGCGTAGGTCTCGAATCAGATAGACTTTGTGTTGACTGTCAGTTCCAATATTTTCAAAGCTGGGATTTGTGAACGTGCGAATAGGAACCGACGAATGTGTACGCTCGAAATTGTCGTTGATTGGATGGGGCGCCTTGAATTCAAACTAGATATAAATTATATCTCCGTAAGATGCGTGAATATTAATGCCTGCTGCCGCCCAACAGTATGATGGGGGACATGAGAAAGAGCCTAGACACCGCTCGCCCCCACTTGCATTGTCGCTTGTTCAAAGGTCATGTCAAGGAGGACAGCAGCTGAGCGCCGAGGAATAGATGCAACGACGGGCGGCTTGGATTATTGTGGTGGCGGGCGGGCACAGAAGTAGCATTCCTAGCGGCCAATGGCTGATTTGACTCAGCCCAGCGGGTACCAAGACTTTGCACCTAGACGTCTGCTTAAACTTGTACCGAGACCGACCAGATCCTGTGTACTAGTAAGTACTATTGGATGTCAGCGTATCAGTCTGAGTAGGAAAAGAGGAGCCTCGTGAGTCGACTGACATGTCCAATTTCGGAAGAGCCATGTTTAATGTTGCGAGGCAAGCTGAATTCAGAGCTTTGACAGGTCCTAATTGCATGACAGTAATCAGCCAATAGGCGTCCCATTGCCGCACAATCTTGTCCGCAGCTGGATTTAAGGTTAAATGGCTAATGATAACGCCGGAGTTTCGCTATTACACAATTGTAGTGCCGCTGACGCGCCAGTTCCCGACTCCGCTGGCTCTCTCCTGATTTCCGTTGACACTTGTACATTCTGCATCAGCAAAAGACCCATAATTTTCGCTTGTCAAAATGAAGTTTGGTGAGCTTACAGCGCCTAATGGAGCAACGCGATTGGTGGAAACAACATTTGCGAACGCATGCCCTGAGCTATACCAAATGTGAGTTGTGCAGGACAACTTTTTGAAGTTGCTTTCAACATGTTGACTCTTTTAGATGTGGGCACATGTGGGCGTGGTACATCAGGGAGGTCATATTTAATACAGATAAACCACGGGGTAAAACAAGAAGGAACAAAATATGAGGTGAAAATTACTGAACATACCTAGCGTGACGTCGCGTACTTCCACATGGATTCCATCAATATCGTTCCAATATTGACGACGTACGTAAAAAGCCAGATCACAGTGATTACACGACAGATCGTGCTCTGGGAGCAAAAGCCTGCTATCATCATCGCTGAGGAGAAATACATGAGGAACCAGAGAGAGCATTGAATGATGGAACAACTCACCAAATATAAAGCAATGTAAGGACCAGGCGACAAAGAATATTGGCGTGACGATCGACAACAAGTAGGACAAGAAGAAGTAGCTGCCTGGCTGGAGTTGCTGATCATCTTCAGGTCAGCCAGTGTAATCAGTATGGCGAGAATAAAACCTACTTCTTGAGTCCACTGCCGATCAGTGTGTAGCCAGCGTATCATGCTCGACCCAGATGTTAACATCGCGATCATGGCAAGCATGAGCGATATAAAGAGCAAACAATGAGGAGCGGGTGATGTGTAGTCAAAATATGCCACAGGAGAGTCCGTACTGACAAAAACGCAACTCGTAGCGAGGAGGACACTTGCCTTTTGTGGAGTATATCAGTGTCGGTGTTAGCTTGCACGGAAATGGACAGCTTACTGTGGTAATAACGCTGGAAACAATAGAGCATGACCTGCTCCTGACGGTTTCGAAGGCTTGTTCTGATTGCAGCGACTTCCAATGATCTTCGAAATTTGGGCGTCCAAGCGCCAAAAAACATAGTACCCTTGTGAAGAGGGACGTGCGACGAAGGGTCTCGGGGAGAGGTTGTTCTTCAGCGAGTGCTCTTTTGTCAGGAGTCATATAAAGCTGTAAAGGCCAGGTTCAGTCATACGGAGAAAGGATTGCCAAGTTGTGAAAGCGCACCTCAGTGGAATAGAAGGAGGTCATGGGGTTACAGAGAGTACAAATGGACTAATGTGCTTCCCATACTGGCAATGAGATGCAACACATGTTATATACAAGGGAAGGGGATAAAATAAGTCAAAGAGGCGCTAGGATACATCCAGATCTTGTTCGTATGGATATTGAACGTCACTGATAGAGATTCCAGAATACGATTGGTACCTTACCTTGCTTAGTCAGTTAAACATAGATCAGGCCTAGGTACAAAATAGGGCTCGGTGAGAAATACAGATGTTACTGACATCGGTTATTAACATCAGTTATTAACCGGTTAATAACACCGAGGAAAGTCAGACGCACTTTTAGCGTGTTAATAATTGTTAACAATCATATGTTCAATACAAGAGCCTCTAGGCGCATCAGCCAGCCCATCATGTACATCTAAATCTCGTTTAGAAACACTCTGAGTGACAAATGTCACATCGTATTTTAGTGTCTATCACAAACATCATGTCAAATGTGATCATCCCCACAGCACCTCGCCATTAAGATATTTTCGGTTCTTGTCAACTCCATGCCTGACATACGCACAAATTCGACTATTACCTGGTTCAATTCCCCAACACGAGGCAGCCAAAACGCCCAGACGCTGGTCAACATGATACAAATTGGACAATGGTACGGAAAACATCAAAACAAGGATTATGCGCTGTCAAAATATTATCCAGTCGTCAAGTTCCGGAACATCGAAGAGAGCGTGCTACGGGCTGTCCAAACTGGCAGCGCAGATGATGAGTCAGTTGCGGAGATAGACGAACGCCAGCCTGCTCAAGCTGTTGCCTTCGGGATTCATCCTGACATCGAAGGCATTGAAGGATATGGTCTCTACTGACCCAGTTTCCGTAGTTTCCACTGTAGACCTATCGTCCGTGTTGGAGTCTCCGCAGGCTGCCATGATGGTGACCGACGACGGAGATGCAGATTGGAATTATTAGACTCACGGACGACCTTTTTAACAATTGTTAACCACGTTTTTGTTGTTAACAGTGTTAATAATGTATTTCTAACACGTGAGTAACACAAATGTTAGGAATTGTTATTAACCTGTGTTAACTATGGCCCCGGAGCGCCTGATGTTACTAACAAATGTTAGAAATCGGCCGTGAATTGTTCACCGAGCCCTAGTACAGGATCATGTCGTGAACTTTGACACTATTACATAAATGCATACTTATGGAAACCCGTCGAGGTTTCGACGGGAAACACTAGAACGAATCGGGCAATGAAGTTATAATAGGACAAAACCGTGGATTTCAGAGTACGATGTAGATGAGCAGATGATGGTAGGTGGGAGACCCGAGTTATAATGGGACAAAACCGTGGATTTCAGAATACGATACAGATCAACAGATGATGGTAGGTAGGAGACCCGAGTTATAATGGGACAAAACCGTGGATTTCAGAATACGATATAAGTAGATGAAAACAGATGATGGTAAGTAGGAGACCCGAGTCTGAAATACATAAGCTTTGGAGCGGTGATATAAGCGATCCGAACAGGCACGTGATTGATATCAGAGTTTTGGTTCATGTTCGGTGGGCAGCGAAGCCACACCTGCAAACGGCTCATTCAACTCCGCTGAGCTCGCCAAGGAATATGTCTTTGTTTCTAGACGTCTGCTTAAACTTGTATCGAGACCGACCAGAACTCCGGTACCCTGTACTATACATGTACTAGTACTACTACATGTCAGCGCGGCGCGCGCCAGAGTATTAGCTTACTAAGCGAGGTAGGCAGAAGCGCCCTTTGACACGTGTTTTTTGGCACTAGTACTGTGGTACTGACAGCTGAGATCAGGTTTTCGGCATCAAGCTTTCAAGTCTTAAAATCCAAACCAATAAGCCTTAAGGATCCACGGCTGGAGGCTCCGGGTTTATATTGAATCCTTGTATGCGGTGTGAGCCAGACGGTGTAGCTTTCTGTGCGCCCGGGCCCCGGGCTGTTTGGTTAAGATCCAAACTTTGAGCGTCATAAATATTGCAAGCAAAACTAGGCCCCCTATAATGTTCGGCCGTCAGGCCTAGCACCCGGAGTCCAATTGAATGGCCTTCAAAAATATTGCACAGTTCGAAGCGTCAATAGTGTTGGAGCTCTGAGACTGCAAGGCACCGAACAGGCAAGAGATGGACCAAAGTTTGGGCAGTTTTTCGGCCGAACCTCACGGAGAGCAGTCGGCGCGCCGCGTGGGCCTGCTCGAAGTTATATTCAGGTATTAATATTGATTTCAAATTTCTGGAAAGTGGTGGCTACTAGTGCTAATGAAGGTCAGGCTTGTAGTGTAACAATCACAGCACTAGCCGTGGTTTTTGATAGCCGTTTACTTTTGCGAAAGACGTATGTAACTTTTGAAAAGACTACTATAGGCATTCACACTGATATGGTTTGACATGGTGTAAGGCACTCTCGGATGATTGGCCCAGACAACATACAAAATTACTGAAGATATCTAGTGCGATGTCGTGTAATTAGCTGAAGAAATAAGCTGTGATTGAGTAGGGTTAATAAAAAGTTCAAATTACTGAAGATATCTAACATAACGTCGCATACCTCCACATGGATTCTATCAATATCATTCCAATACTAACAACGTACGTAAACAGCCAGATCACAGTGACTACACGGCAGATCGTGCTCTGGGAGAAAAAACCTGCTATCATCATCGCTGAGGAGAAATACATGAGGAACCAGATAGTGTTACGCTCGGCGTCACAAATGACGACTAAACAGTAAACAAAAGTCTTAGCGTACCCCTAGGTACGAGTCGTGCGAGAAAGCTAGTAGATTGCAGGCCCTGGTCTGCGTAGGTCAAGTTAAAGAGTACAAGCGTAGAAGTAAAGGTATATATAAGGAGTTTAAAGCGGAGCTTTAAATAATGAATCGGAGATAGAAAGAAATCAGCCAATGAAAATAGAATCGTACGATGGAAGTTAATAGAATGTCATGGAATGATTGGTAAGCGATATAGATAGGAGAAAAGATAGAACCGTAACATTACCCCCGTTTTAAGGGTAATTCGCACTGCGAATTAAATAATCAAAGATGAAAGCGGGATTTGTAATCAGAGAGAATATCGGGTGCATTACCCAATTGGCGTTCGGTCATCCATTCGTTCTCAGAACTAGGGAAGCCTTTCCATTTAACATAATAAGATCGTCGAGATGAGGATCCGCGGTGTGCGACGATCGCTTCAATCTCTTGTTCTTCTTCGCCGTCGATGATGTCAGGCGGAGGTGCAATAAAATTAGGACCATGGGTATCGTTTTCTTTGTAGGGAGAAAGAAGGGCGGCGTGGAAAACGGGGTGAATTCTCCATTGAGAAGGTAGGGCAAGTCGATAGGTGATAGGGGATAATACGTCAATGATTGTGAAGGGTCCTTCGCGTTTAGGGGCGAGTTTCCGATTAGGATATCCGAGATTAAGGTTCTTGGCTTCTAGCCAGACTTTGTCACCTTTAGCGAAAGGGACGAAACGAGAAGTGATGCGTTGTTTCATAGTATTACGTGCGAGTTCATGAGCGGCTAGCGCTTCGTCTCGAGCACGGTTTAACAAGGAGAGTCGTTGTTCAATATTAGGGATGTCGGATTTCGGATGTGTATCAGGAAGGTGACGTGGATGATATCCCATCATGAGGTAGAAAGGGGAGGTTCCTCGAGCAGAATGATGACGGGAATTATGAACGAATTCTGCGAGGGGTAGCATCGGGGCCCAGCCCGTTTGGTCGTTTGCACAGTATATACGTAGGTAGACTTCGAGTTCTTGGTTGACTCGTTCGGTCTCTCCGTCAGATTGTGGATGGAAGGCAGTGGAAAGGGAATTCTTGTAACCGAGAAGTCGGCCGAGTTCGATCTGGAATCGTGAAGCGAATTGGGGTCCGCGGTCTGAGATAATCTTATCGTAAAGTCCGTAACGTGAGAAAACTTTGGAAAAGAATATGTTGGCAACGCCTTCGGCGTCAATAGTTTTATGGCAGGGGGTGAGAATTACCCCCTTCGAAAGGCCGTGGTCGACAACGACCATGATTGAATCGTAGCCGTCGGATAAAGGAAGGTCGGTGATTAGGTCTACTGATACGTGGGAGAAGGGTCGATTGGAAATAGGAGCTGGTATCGGATTAAGGGGAGGTGAAGACGGGTGCGTGTTTACTTTGTTCTGTTGGCAGATGCAACAACCGTCGACATAGTTTTTGACAAAGGTGGATAGTCCTGGCCACCAGTAGTCGCGAGAAAGAAGTTCCTGGGTCTTAAATCGACCAGGATGTCCAGCGGTGGGGGAGTCGTGATGTAAAGAAGTAAGTTCGTGGCGAAGTTCACCGGGGGGTACGTAAGTGAGTCCTTTATAAGTGAGAATTCCGTCGCTCAATTTCCAATCGGAAAGAGCCGAACGGAGAGGAGGTGGTGTGGAGGAATCCGTAAGCGCTTTAAGCGCTGTTTGGACTACCGGGTCAATGGAAGAAGAAATACGTAATCTGTCCGTAAAAGAAGTGTCAATAACGTTTACAAAAAGTGAGTCCGGTAGAAGTTGGATAGAAGAATTGTCCTTTTCGACGTAATCGTCTGGAAGGTGATCCGATCTGCGAGATAAGAGATCGGGAACAATAAGGTCTCTTCCAGGTACATGAGTGATGGAAAGTTCGAATTGAGAAAGGAAAGTTTGCCAGCGTGCTTGGCGACGGTTCAAGTCTTGGACGTCTCTAAAATATTGGAGATTTTTATGGTCAGTGTAAACGATCACAGGAAATGGGGAACCGAGTAGATAATGTCGCCATGCTTTGAGAGCGCGCACAATACCTAGGAGTTCACGGTCGTAGATTTGATAATTACGTTCTGCAGGGTTAAACGATTGTGAGATAAAAGAACAGGGGAGCCATTCTCCGTTTGAGTTCTTTTGTAATAATACGCCGCCGGTTGCGTAGAGCGAAGCGTCGGTGGCAATAGCGAATTGTCTGTATTTATCGGGTATTTGTAAAACCGGGGCTGTCGTAAAGCATTTCTTGAGTTTTTCGAAGGTTTTCTGTCGTTCGTGAGTCCACTCAAAGGGCATATCTTTCTTGGTGAGATCGATCAACGGTCTTGCAAGAGTAGAATAATCGGCAATAAAACGTCTATAAAAGTTAGCGAATCCAAGAAAAGATCGTACTTCCTTAACCGAAGTCGGGGTTTTCCATTCGGAAATTCCCTTAAGCTTGGCAGGGTCCATAGTGATAGAGCCGGGTCGAATGATCATACCTAAATATTCGATTTCGTCAGTGTTAAACGTGCATTTTTCTGGTTTTAGATAAAGACGGTGTTCTTGAAGTCTGGATAATACTTTGTGAGTTCGTTTTTGGTGAGTTTCGTAATCGGGTGAGAAAATGAGAATATCGTCCATGTAAATAATTAGCCATCCTTCTTGAAGGAGATCGCCGAAAATGTCGTTCATCATACTTTGAAACGTGGCCGGGGAATTGCACATGCCGAAGAACATGACTGTCGGTTCGAATAGTCCGCGGGCGGTAGCAAAAGCGGCTTTCCATTGATCGCCTTCTTTCATACGTACGTTATTATAGCCCCAACGAATATCCATTTTGGTAAAGATCTTCGCGTCTTTCAGTTTATCTAATAAATCTGAGATCAGCGGTAATGGATAATTATTCTTAACCGTATGTTCGTTCAGGTAGCGATAGTCTTGACATGGCCGGAGGGAACCGTCTTTCTTTCCCACAAAGAAGAACGGTGAGGATTGTGGTGAAGAGGAAGGAACGATAGTTCCTTTCTTGAGATGTTCGTCGATAAATTCGTTCATAGCCTGTTCCTCTTTAGCGTTAAGCGGATAAATTTTACACTTACGCGGTTCGAATGATTCTTTAAGATCAATGCCGTGGTCGAATTTTCGCTTGGGAGGTAGGGTACCGATAGTTGGTTCACCGAATACGTCTTTGTAAACTCGAAATTCTTCTGGTACGAGCTCTTCAAAGGTTTTCTTCGGTTTAGCGAAGTCTTGAGCGAATTGTTGGGAGGTATTGAGTGTAGCGTTGATGAATACTTCTTCGAATTCGTCTTCGTCGTCTTCGTCATCTTCGATAGGGAGAAGGTCGGGGATTCGTTCATGGGAAAAAGAGGACTCCGGGATGGTTTCCTGAGCAGGATTCCATTCCTCGTCTAACTCTTCTAATGCGTCGTAAAAGACGTCTTCTTCTTCGATTTCTTGAATAGTTGGTTTGATACTTCGTTCACGTAAATGGACTTCTTCGGCCGTCCAATCTATATCGGGATTTTCTTTCTTTAGCCAAGAAATTCCGAGGATCACGTCCTCTCCTCCTAAAGAGGTTACAAGGAAACGTGCCTTCATGCGAATAGATCGAATAGAAAAAGATAAATTGCAGTACTTAGCGATTTTTCCATTTTTGTTGAGCGTACCATCCACGTTTCGTACGGGTATGGGTTTATCGAGATCATGAGTTTTGATCTGGTTACGGCGTACAAAGCCCCAGTCAATAAACTCGCCTTCCGCGCCTGAGTCGATTAGCGCTTTTGCTTCGGTCTTTCTGTCGGATTTAGTGGAAACAATAGTAATTGGTAACGAAATAGAGTTCTTATCGCCAACACTTTGTACAAGTAATCCTACACGAGGGGATTCCGCGACCGGTACGGTTTCCCCTAAGCAAAATCCGTTTCTTCGGATTGCTTCTTCGCTTGCCTAGCCTTAAACGCTTTCCATTCCAGGAATTCCTGGTAGTCAGTGTCGTCGGACTTAGCCGCGGGTTTCGCTGCCGTTTGCGTCTTCTTGACGGTAGTAACCGTCGGATGGTTAGGGCAGTCTTTAATAAGGCCCTTCTTACCGCATTTGAAGCATAGGCCGTTCTTGCGCCTCTTCTCCCGTTCTTGAGGCGATAAGTAGGTCTTTCTGGCACGAGGTGCCTCTTCTTCGTCGCCTTCTTCATCATCGTCTCTTCCCATTCTATCTACGTCCATGGCGTATGGGTCTTTCGCCTTGGAGAATGATGGGGCGGTAGTGAACGTCTTCCTGACTTCTATATCTAACGCCTTCTCCATCCATAGCTCAACCGTTGCCGGGAGCGTTTCAAAATTGAGAATAGCCAAGGCTATGTCTCTCTTAAGTCCGTTGCGGAAGAACAGTATCTTCGTCTGTTCGTCGGTGATATTGGTATCGGCGATGATGGTGCGGAATAGGGATACGTAAGCAGCTACGCTGCCGGTTTGCTTCAGGGTGGAAATTCTTCTGATAGCGGTTTGTTCCATGTTTTTAGGGAAGAACGTGGCCTTGAATTCTTTGATGAAATCTAGATAGGTGCCGTATGATTCATCGGCGCAAGCTTTCTTCAGCTTGGCTTCCGCCCACTTAGCTGCTTCTCCTTTAGTCATAAGACTTAAAGCAAGAATAATCTTCTTTTCATCGTCGTCGTATATTCCCTTGTTCAGGGTCGTATAGGCTTGGAGCTGTAAAGCCCAGCCGGTCGAGGTTCTGGTATCGCCGTTAAAGGCGGAGGGGATCTTTCCTATTTCTTTAGTGGACATAGTAGGTGGTTTCGGGGGACGGGGTTCGTATGCTTGGGTAAAGAAGTTCCAAGAGGTTCCTTGAGGAGCTAGAGCGTCGTAGTACTCTCTCCAGGCAGCAAGCGTATAAACTGTGCCTTCTTCGTTTGGTCTGGTGAAAGTTCTGAGTTCGTTATCCCAGGTGAAGCCTGGGGGAGGAGATCTGATGGTCGAAATGGTGTCTGGTTCTGGCGCCTGTACAGAGTACGGCGCGGGTAGAGATTAACTTGACCTTTTGTTACGCTCGGCGTCACAAATGACGACTAAACAGTAAACAAAAGTCTTAGCGTACCCCTAGGTACGAGTCGTGCGAGAAAGCTAGTAGATTGCAGGCCCTGGTCTGCGTAGGTCAAGTTAAAGAGTACAAGCGTAGAAGTAAAGGTATATATAAGGAGTTTAAAGCGGAGCTTTAAATAATGAATCGGAGATAGAAAGAAATCAGCCAATGAAAATAGAATCGTACGATGGAAGTTAATAGAATGTCATGGAATGATTGGTAAGCGATATAGATAGGAGAAAAGATAGAACCGTAACAGATAGAGCATCGAATGACGGAACAACTTACCAAATACAAAACAATGTAAGGACCAGGTGACAAAAAAAATTGGCATGACTATTGATAACAAGTAGGACAAGAAGAAGTAGCCGCCTGGCTGGAGTTGCTGATCATCTTCAGGTCAGCCAGTGTAATCAGTATGGCGAGAATAAAATCTACTTCTTGAGTCCACTGCCGATCAGTGTGTAGCCAGCGTATCATGCTCGACCCAGATGTCAACATCGCGATCATGGAAAGCATGAGCGATATAAAGAGCAAACAATGAGGAGCGGGTGATGTGTAGTCAAAGTACGCGACAGGAGAATCCGTACTGACGAAAACACAACTTGTAGCGAGGAGGACACTTGCCTTTTGTGGAGTATATCAGCGTTGGCGTTAGCTTGCGCGGAATTGGACAGCTTACTGTAATGATAGTGCTGGAAAGGATGGAGCATGACCTGCTCCTGACGGTTTCGAAGGCTTGCTCTGTTTGCAGTGACTTCCAATGATATTCGAAATTTGGGCGTCCAAGCGCCAAAAAACATAGTACCCTTGTCAATAGAGACGTGCGATGAAGGGTCTCAGGGAGAGGTTGTTCTTCAGCAAGTGCTCTTTTATCAGGGGTCATATAAAGCTGTAAAGGTCAGGTTCAGTCACACGGGAAAAGTATTGCCAAGTTGTGAAAGCGCACCTCGGTGGAATAAAATGAGGCCATGAGGTTGCAGATAATACAAATGGACTAATGCACTTCACATAGTACTGACAAGCTGAGGCGCAACCCGAGATGTTATATACAACGGAACTTGAAGGGAACACAGCAACACGAAATTAGTTCGTGTCACACATTTGTGGACCTCTTACGCGTACGCCGCACTAGTAAGCGCCCCTGGGAGAATCCATCTTGCACGATCGACTTGCCTCGGGGCTGTTTATACTCCATGCTGTAAGTAGTTAAGACTTAACATTAACCGTTACCGAACCATCAGTAAACTGGTGAGACTCAGATATTCCCAGCCGAAATGCTCTTAGCTAGACATGACGTTATAAGACAATATCAAGCAATATAAAGTGATGTAAAGTAATATATACCTCTGGGCCTGGCGTAATTACATTGCTTTATATTGCTATATATTACCTTACATCGTAATATACAGGAAAGAAGCATTGCCCTTGGAAAAAACTGTAATATATAGTCATGTAATAGTTTCACCGGTTTACTGATGACTGGCTCTTAGGCCGAAGTATTTATGTTACCTTGCGGAGCAAGGTCTATCGGGATGGAGCGAAATGTGTAATGGCAAGCGAGACCAAACAATGACGTCATTTTTTCCATTCAACCCCAACCATAGAGATACATCACTCCCCCGCAATATTGGCACACTACAGAATCAAGAAAAATGAGATTACACCACACCGCCTCCTCGAAATATAAGTACAAGGACTCTGCTGAAACCATATAGAAACCAGAAAAACCGGATAACAAGACTACATCACGCCACGATAAATGTTGAGCCATCGTACTCAATATCATAACAAACAACCCATACCTTCTTTCAGATCTTCGATGACGAAGCTTCTGCGTTATGACGAGTTTTTTTAACCTCTGGTTTTTTATCGTCCGTAGTCTTGGGATGCGGCCATTTATAAGCCGATGTATGATGAAGACATACGGGCTCAATCAACAAGATAGTTATGAGACGGCTTCAGCGAGCTTTTTCGAATAATAAACGTTGTATACGATGTTCAGCAGTGTATTCTTGAGAAAAATAAGTCGCGCAGGGCCACATCCGTGGCAGGGGCCGCTACCTGTTTTGGTTGTTCTAAGTTCGATCGTCTCTCTATGCTTTTTCCCTTCCTCCTTGGGGCTGCGGATGCACAATATTGGGACTATCAGAACCACGGTACGACATTCGAGTCCAAGTAACAAAGTAACTAGCAGTAATCAAGTGGCTAAGTAGATGATCAGCCTTGAGTGTCGACAAGGTCGGCGTGATGTCGTCGAGCTGCTCAAGGACTTCGGCCAAAGTACGATTGTTACTATGCAAGTCAAAAAAAATAAGTGAGTCCAACAACGCGGCGCGCTCTTCAGACTTCATTTCAGGGTTGCCATCTTCAATCTGCTCGAGCAAGCTGGAGTGTGTGATGCGGGCATGAAGGGCTCAGTAGGAGTATCTTCGAGCGTCTTTCCACATGGCAGGTTTCGCACAACTTTTGGTTTCCATTCGCCCAGCGTGACTGTACACAAATCAGACAAAGATCATTTTGTGAGGTTGGGGGAT
>Ga0310811_10002083_pt1 | contig 24963 bp, 20 predicted proteins | sample YCmetagenome_FD_207642 | JGI IMG/M metagenome (GOLD analysis project Ga0310811, IMG submission 207642) | Soil microbial communities from experimental microcosm in Duke University, North Carolina, United States - YC | ecosystem: Engineered > Artificial ecosystem > Soil microcosm > Unclassified ... | reverse complement strand
AATTGCCCGGACTGGGGATCACGCCCATCCCGGTGTTCCTGACACTGTTCACTTCGATGTTCCTGCATGGCGGGATCTCGCATATTGCGGGCAATATGTTGTTCCTTTTCATTTTTGGGGACAATGTGGAAGATGCGATGGGTCACTTGAGATATCTTGTCTTCTACTTACTCTGCGGGATGCTGGCGGGATTGAGCCATGTGATCACCACCGCCGTGCTGGGTCAGAGCCTGCTGATCCCCAGCCTCGGCGCCTCCGGCGCCATCTCTGCGGTATTGGCCGCCTATATGCGATTGTTCCCGGGGAAAAGGGTTTATTTATGGATCTTCCTTTTTATTGTCCCGGTTCCTGCCTTTGTGGCCGTAGGGTTGTGGTTTGCTTTCCAGGTGATCGATGGGCTTGGGATGCTTGGCGGTCAACAAGCGGGGGATGTCGCCTATGCGGCGCATATCGGTGGTTTTATCTTTGGGTTGCTGCTGACGCGCGTGTTTGCGGGAAGGTTTCGGGCCCGGAGAGAGTATTGACGATGCTTATCGGAGCAGTACTACGGTGCCCTTTTTTTCGATCACCCTTCCGGTATAGTCCGTTCCTCTCAATAACCAGAGGTAGGCATTGGTTTCCTGTAATTTCCCCTGTATCCTGCCATCCCATCCCTGTCCGATCTGCGTGGTGCTGAAGACCAGCTGTCCCCAGCGGTTGTAGACGCGGAAAAAGTCGAGCGAGGAGATACCGAGGCAAATGGGCCGGAAGAGGCCGTTGCTGTTCGTTCCCGGTGTGAATGCATTGGGGACGAAAATATCCGGCAACGTGTGGGCGATGGTGACTTTTACTGTGGCCGTGCCATAGCAGCCGAAGCTGTCCGTCGCGGTGACCTGGTAGCTCATACTGTTCATCTCGGAGCCGTACAAGCCGATAGGATTGGGTATGCCGGGATCGCTTAGGTATACGGGTGGAGACCACTGATAGCTGTCCTTGTACGGATCGCTGCTTGTCGCCTGGAATTGCAGCGGCTCATCGACGACCACCAGGGTGTCGTTGCCGACATTCACGTGGATGGGTTGAACGACGGCAACCGTAAAGGTATCCGAAAGGGTTATGGGGCAATCTTGGTTGCGGATATTGAGGATATAATCCGTCGTTTGCGCCGGAGTGACCACCGCGCCGGTGGAGAAGGGCAGGTAGGATATGGCGCCTTCTCTTCCGCCCCGAAACGATCCGAGATTTTCCCATTTATATTCGGTGCCGGTCGTGATCAGCGCATGCAAGGGAGCGGATGCCCCATAGCAGACGGTCGTGTCGCGGGGGGTGATCACGGCCTCCGGAAGGGCTCCTTTATAAAGATGCACGAACAGGCTGTCGACCAGTGTCGTGCAGCTATTCTGCGCCTTGGCGACGATCCATCCGGGTTGCGGCCCCACGGTCACATCGATGCTATTGCTGTTACTGCCCGGGTTGATGGTCCAGCCGTCAGGAACGGACCAGAGGTACGATGCACTATCCAGCGATGGGATTGAAAACTTCCCGACACTGTTGGCGCAGGCAAGGGTATCCCCGCTGATTTGTAACCCCGCGCAGACATCCCTGAGGACGAAGTAGGCATAGGCGAAATGGCCGCCCGGAACGCAATTGTCCGCTTCAAAGGTCAGCGATACCTGTTGCCCGCGATAAGGGGTCAGGTCAAAAGTCACTTCGGTCCAGCCTTTTGTCCAGACGTCCTGCAGGTATTGCCCGTTCCCCAGTGGATCGGGGGCCGGATTTGGGGTGGGTAGGGAGCTTGGGGAGAATCCGTTGGCCCGGGCCGTTGCCGAATCGAGGCCTCCGCCATTGGTCGGAAGATAGTATTCGGGCGAGGCGCAAACGATCACGCCGGCGGGGGTGCTTACGATCGCGCGGGCCATCGGCTGATCGAGCGAAGCATGGGCGCCGTTCTCCAGTACCATGGCATAGGCGTATGTCATGGTATAGGGAAGGGTGGGTGGACCGGGTGGAACATTTATGTGGTAGCTGATCCCGCGGATGTACCCCCCCAGCGGCCCGAGGTTGGCCGGGGGTGCCCCGGTGGACGGCTGGTCGTTGGGGCCGTTTGGCTGTCGGCGGGAAACGGAGGTGGAGCCAAGCAAAATGGCATAGTGATACGCATAGCCATTGATGGTCGGGATCATGGGGAATCCGCCAAAGGGATCGGTACCCTGGCTGGTGATCACCCGGACACCGCTTACCCCGGGCAGGTTGTATTCGGGAAGGGTGGAGGCGCCGATGGTTCCGAGGGGCGCCGGTTCACTGGAATCATATGCTGCTTTGATGGCGCCCGGGCCATTGCCGTCCTTATTGTTACCGGTATAGGCCTGCCAGTGGGTCAGGGTGCCGGTGGAGAAATTGATATTGATCGGGCAGGACTGGGACTGTTCGTGGGAAGGCAACGCCGGGAGGGTCGTTAAAACCCAAAACCATAAGTTCATGCCCGGCCGAGTCATAGCAGTAGATTGGTGTGGCAATAAAATTACCTAAGAAGAAACGAAAGAAAAAGGGAGGCGGTCACCGGAATGGAATTATTTTTTTAAATTGTTGGAGACTATAGGCTTATATCGAATTTATTATGTCGACCGGACTTACTGCTATACATGCGACGTTTCAACGCATCCTGCCGCTGCCGGAAGACGTCTGGCAAGATCTCGCCGGTCTGCTTACGATCAAAGACTTCCGGCAAGGAGCCTTCCTGATCCGCGAGGGACAGGTCGAGAACTATCTTTACTTTCTGAACCAGGGCGCTACGCGTAATTATTTTTTGAAAGACGGGAAAGAATATACCGTGGATTTTGCTTTTTCGGGCGATTTTGTCACTGCTTATTATTCGTATATCACGCGTGAACCCAGTCCGATCTTTATCGAGCTGCTGGAAGATGCCGAAACGGTGGTCATTGAACGAAATGCCCTGAATGCGCATTATGACCGGTTTCCGCAGGCCGAAAGGATCGGCCGCCTTATTGCGGAGCACCAGTATGCCAAACGTCTCCGGCGGGAGATGGACCTTCTTTCGCTGACAGCCGAAGAGCGTTATGGCCAGCTCCTCGCCAAAAACCCGGCGCTGGTCGGGAGCCTGTCTGTTAAACATCTGTCTTCTTATCTTGGCATCCAGCCGGAAAGCCTCAGCAGGATCCGGAAGGCGTACGCGCGAAGCTAACATAGATCATTTTTCCACCGGCTTCCCCGATGCATCTTTGAGAAAAATACAGCTATGAAGCCACTGATCGTTTTGTTGACAGCCAGCCTGGTTGCCGCGTGTGCCGCCAAAGTCATCACCGGTAATTGGTCGCTGATCTTTGCCGGGAACGCAGGAATGTGCGCGATGCTGCTCCTGACGGCTATGGGACATTTCAAGTTTACCAGGGGCATGATCAGCATGGTTCCCAGTGGGATCCCGTTTAAAAAACAGCTGGTCTACGCCACCGGTATTGCCGAGATGGCCATCGGTATTGCCCTGCTTGTGCCGGCCCTTCGGGGGTGGGCGGGCAGCGCCCTGATCGGCCTGTTGTGTGTGATGCTTCCGGCGAATATTTACGCGGCCAGGAACCATATCAATTATGAAACCGGGGAATTGAACGGCCCCGGCCCCGGTTACCTTTGGTTCCGCATTCCCCTGCAGCTGTTCTTTATAGCCTGGACCGGTTATTTTGCGATTGCCTGATCCGGCATTTGGCAGGGTAGGGGGCGACCCCGGTTATTTGGTGGGCGGTCTGAAGCTGCCTTCGCCGGTAGTAAGGTAGGAGAACAGGCTTGTCCCGATCCAATGGGTCCAACCCGATTCACAATCCTTGTAGCATTCGACGTCCGGTGTGAGGCCTTCATGTTTGAAGTTGATCGCTGTTTCGCCGTTCTTCTCCTGGATATCAAATATCAGCCGCGTGTTGGTCCACTCGTTTTTATCCGAATACCAGGGCATATGGCAGTCGGTAACCAACCAAACTACCCGCTTGCCGGGGATCAGATGCTCTACGGTAAAATTAAAGAAAGAGTCGCCGGTCATCTTTACCGTAAACCGGTCATTCTTTTTATCGGTGTTCCCGGTAACGGTTACGCCCCACCACCCGGGGATATTGCTGATCTTTTTGATCGCTTCGGCGGGGGAGATCTTTGCGGTGATGCTGCTGTCGAAGTCCTTGTTTCCCATTTTGTTGATTTTTAAACAAAGCTAGGGCGGCGGCAGCCTAAAGTATTGTACGAATGCGAACTGGCCTTTCAGCTCGAATAATTTCTGGTGCTCAGCTCGTTCATGCCGCGCTGTAATTCGCCCGGTGTAGTGCCGGTGAACCGTTTAAAGGCGCGGAGGAAATGGGATTGGTCGTAGTAATAGTGATAGATGTGCTGTTTTAGGTCTTGAGATTGGGCGCCGGTCGAATAGGCCTGGTAAAATTGTTTGAAACGGACGATCTCCGCCAGGTTCTTGGGGCTGGTGCCCAGGCGTTCCGAAAATTTCCGCTGGAGCCACCGGGCGCTATAACCGGTTTCCTTTTCCAACTTTGCCACGGTGATCAGGCCTTTGGAATGAGAGATCCGATCGATGCAATAGTCGTATATGGGGTCCGGATCGCCTATTGCCAGCTGTCGGACCAGGAAATTTTGCAGGAGCTGCAGCTTCCCGGTTACATCGGCCGTCTCGGCCAATTGCGACTGAAGCTGTTTCGCCGTGTTGCCGATCAGGTCTGTGGTAGTGACGATCTGGTTAGTGATGTCGGCGAATGATAAATGAAATAGCCGATAGGCTCCCAGTGGATTGAATTCGATGATGATCGTGCCGGTGGGGGTATCCTCCTGGGGATCCAACGTGACCGGGGTATCGATCAGGCCGGTCAACGTCAGGTCATTCTCACCTTGCAGGAAGGGGTTGCCGCCTACGCGGGCAGCGATCCCGTTGCGGTAGGTCAGCGTCAATTTTAGATTGGCATTGGGAACGATCAGTTTCCGATCTTCTGCCGGAAGGCGGCCGGTGCTTTCGAATATCCACAGGTTTGCTACATAGGGGATGAGCAGAGGATGTGGGGTGACAGGGATGAAGCGGAAGTCTGTCATGGCCTGGAGAGGTTGAAAGTCTCTCTAAAGATAAGGGTTGCCGGCGATATCCGTCCTCCCTCAATGCGTCATATTCAGTGGCCGGAAATGCAGTGGCATGAACAGGCAGGGGCCATTGACCAGGTCCGCAAGGTCAACCGCTCTCCGCTGCAGGTCGGCGAATTGCCATACCCCCGGGATCTCGGCGGGGTCGTGCACCGTCGTGCCTGTCAGGAACCCGGAAAGAAAGGCCGGTGTCCCAAAGGCATTCGGCACCACCTGGCGGAAGGTAGCGTTCGTCTCGATGTTATGACAGCCATTGCAGGTGTTCAGCGAAAGCATCTCCCGCACGGTATCGTTGGTGGTCAGCGTCGCCAATGGCTCGGCCCAGAAGAGCGGCGGCTCCGGCGCCACCCCGCCGAGGAAGGCCGTATCCCGGCCATGGAAATTGAACAGCAGGGGCACGATATCGGTGTTGTTCCTGATCCGGCCGCCGTGTTGGACCATATAGCTGTCGAGCAGGGGGGTGTTATTGAATTTCGTTTGCATGGTCTGCTTCACGGTCGTATTGAAGAGCAGGTGGGTCGTGGGATCGATATTGAATTCCCGCAGCTCCCAGGGGTCGCCGAATGCGTTCTCGTTGGTCCGCAGCTGGTCCAGGCTGCTGCCGTTCGGCTTGGCCGGATTGGTATTGGCCAGGGTGAACTGGTCGGTTATCGCCTGCAGGTCGGTGTTATATGCGGCGGAGGGTAAGGCGAGGTTCTTCAGGTCGTACCATTGCTGGGCATAGGACTTTATCGCCGTACAGCCGGTCTTGTTGACCCCATATTCGAAGATAACGTTGAAGGGCATTGGGTTGCAATTTGCGTCGAGTCCCGCAAAGACGAAGCGGCCTTCGCCGGCGTTGCCCCCCTGGCCGCTATAGCCGGAGTTGGATCGCAGATCCAGCCGGTTCACGATGGCCAGTAGCCGGAAGGGCGCGATGGACAGGTCGAGGGTGCTGTCGGCCAGCCCATTGCTCGACACCAGCCAGCGATGGATAAAGTCGCCAATGTTCGGCCGGACCGCGAGCGGGTCACTATTGACCGTTTGGGTATGCGTATAGGTCAGCAGCCAATTCAAGACGAACCGGGAAGGGCTGATGCCGGTGGCCGTGGTATTGGCCATCTGCGTCATGAGGAATCCGAAGGTCCAGGGGCCCATTTTTGTCCCCGAGTTGCTGCAGGGATCATACGTTCTGGATGGGTCTTCCACGACCGATGTCGCCGTTACGAAGACGCTGTTGGCTTTTAGAGCAGCCACCAGGGCGGGTGAGGGTGGGAGCAAGGGAAAATGAAGGTGCAGAATATCGCCTCTCAGGAGGCTGTTGAGGTCGATCGCGGTGACCCGCGCGGTACCGGTCACGATCCGTCCCCTGAATAGGGTCAACTCTACTTCCCTGTCCTTTCCCATCACTTCGGCCTGGCTTTTTTGCAGGGCCTGCACGTCCAGTGTAGAGATGCCGGTATAGACATTGTCTTCCTTTTTCTCATCCGGGCTTACGCCATCATCACGCAGCACGATCTTCTTGTCGTCGGCCATATAGGCCAGATAGGGGCTGCCGATCCTGCCCTTTGGAAAGCTTGCCCTGATCAGCACATTTCCCTCGTTGGTTGGCTTTTGCAACAGTTGCACCGTCATGTCCTCTGCGATCGGGGGATCGATCGCAAAGGCGGGGTTGATGGCCACCGTGTCGAGTCCTTTATCCGGGCCGCCATTACGGCAAGAGCTGATAAGGAGGGGCGCCAGGAAGGTGACGGTAGCGACGATAAGGACTGTCCAGAAAAGCGGGGAGCGGGAGATGGTGTGCATGGGAGTGGGGTTTAATGGGGGAATGGATAAAGATAGGCTGTCGGCCGGGGTTAGGGTATTCCCTGTTAATGGTATTTTCCTATCTTGTAAGGGCCAAATGCTGCCAAATATGAAAAAAAGACTCCTGCTCCTGCTGCTTTTTCCGCTTGCCGTCCTTCATGCACAGGAAAAGCTGATCTATCATCCGATCCGTACCGATGCAAAGGGACACATCATCCCCTGGTTCGATGCCGATCCCGGCAGATCATACAACCATATCATCGCCCAGGTATGGAATTTCTGGGATACCATGCGCAGGGACATGAATGGTCTGCCGTATTACATGAATCACCAGGTGTGGAATCCTGATTTTGACGATCCGCGGGGCATCGGGGGAGATCAGTTTGCCATGGCGCTGTCCTCGTGGCGTCTGTACTATGCCTACTCCGGCAATGAGCGGGTGAAAGAGAACATGTTCTTTCTCGCCGACTACTATCTCACGCATGGATTGTCCGCTTCCGACACCCGCTGGCCCAACATGCCTTTTCCATACAACACCCTGGTCTATTCCGGCTATTATGACGGGGACATGCGCATCGGGCGCGGTTTTATCCAGCCCGATAAGGCGGGTTCCTTTGCGCTGGAACTGGTCCATCTATACAAGATAAGAGAGAACCCGCAATATCTTCAGGCTGCCATCCGGATCGCCGATGTGCTGGCGGGACATATCCGGGACGGGGACACCAGCTATTCGCCGCTCCCATTTAAGGTGAATGTGTTCACCGGGCAGCTGGGCATGCTGCGTGACCATAATCTCAACCGGACCTGTATGGATACGGCGGGCTATACCAGCAACTGGGCGCCCACGATGCAATTGTTCCTCGATCTCCGGAGCCTTCAGCAGGGCGACACGGTGGCCTATCGCACCGGCTTTGACAGACTGCTGGCCTGGATGAAGGCCGTCCCGATGAAGTGGAATAAATGGGGGCCCTTCTTTGAAGATGTGGACCAGTGGAGTGAAACGCAGATCAACGCGATGACCTTCGCCCGGTTCATCATGGAACATCGGGCGCTGTTCCCCGAATGGAAGCCGGCGGTCCGGGGGATCATCGAGAAGGTGCATAGCCGGTTTGCCAACAACAGCTGGAAAAAATACGGTGTGACGGTGACCAATGAGCAGACCGTCTACCCCGTGCCGGGGAATAGCCATTCGGCGCGGCAAGCTGCCGATGAATTGTTGTATACTTCCCTGTCAGGGGATAGCAGCTTCTACGAGAACGCTGTTCGGGAATTGAATTGGGCTACCTATACGGTCGATTTCGACGGGAAGAACCGGTTCCCGCAGGACGAGCCCTGGCTGACCGATGGTTATGGGGACTATATCCGCCATTTTCTTCGGGCAATGGATGCGGTGCCGGCGTTGACGGCCCCCGGGGAGGATCACATCCTCTCTTCCACATCGGTGATCCAGCAGGCCGACTATGAGGGACATCTGAAGAAGTTCATCTACCTCAACTTCGATCATGCCGATAGCGGGTCGGTTGTGCTCTTTTACAGGGCATTTGATGCGGCGGGGATCGAAAGGATCCGGTTGAGGAAGAAGCCTTCTGCTGTTTTGGTGGATGGTCATGCGTTGACGGAAACCATCGCCGGCGAGGGTTATGGGTGGACAGCCTTTGCCGGCGGCGGTGGGTTGTTGATCGTCCGGAGGGAGAAGGGGCAGAAGGTGCTTTTGATCAAATAGGAATTTTCGTACGCCTGATCCGGCCATTTACTTTACCATGACCGTACCCGGGTGAAAGGTCCGCCAGGAATGCCAGAATTCCTGGTAAGCCTGTACCCGTTGCAACTGCGCCCCTTTCATCGGTCCCTCGGTACAGCTGCCATTCGGCTGCCAGGTGCTGAGGGTATTGACATCCCGGATCGTATTCTTGCTGGTGTCATACTGGAAGCTCAGACTGTCGCCATAGGATAGAGCATAAAATGTTTTATTGTTCGGCTCAATGGTCAGCAACAGGTGCAGCTTGCCGATGGTGTCAGGAATAACCCTGTCTTTTACCAGGTTGTTCCAGTCATAGGCCTTGCTCCTGCCGCCTGATTCAATGCCGATCACCCAGGATTTGAATTGCCAGGAACCGGAATCCCTTTTCTCCAGGCCGCTTTTGATCGTTCCTTCATCATAGCCTTTCAGACTGTCATACTTGCTTTTAAACTTCGGGTCGGGTTGCAGGGTCAGGCTATTGGGATGCAGTGCCTGCCAGTCGCCGAGCGTCATCTGGGCGGATGGGATCTCTTCCAGCTGCTGGCCTTTCAAAGGACCGGTGATGGCTTTTCCTGTAGCCTGCTGCCACCAGCTGTGCGTGTCCGCATCTTCGAACATGGCGTTGAAATGGTCCATGCCCACGAGCCGGAACGTGGCATATTTGCCATGTACAAAGGGGCTGTACACCCGCCCGGTGCGGCAAACCGTACAATAGGTGACCAGCACCGGTTGTCCACCCACGGTATCCTTTACCTGGTGATGATAACCAATAATTTCGATCGGATAGGCCTTGGCTGCTCCCTGTAAAGCAACGCCTATGATCAACCGGTCCCGGGTGGTGCTGTCGGCGGCGAAGCTGGCGCTGTCGGCGGCGAACTGTTTTACGCTGGGTTGATAGAACATCTTTTCGGCAAGGAACTTGAAATTGAACCCGTAGAAGACTGCGCCATAGATCAGCAATATCCCGATCAGCGTGAGCTTCAACCAGCCTTTTCCCGTGCGGAAATAGAAAGGTAGCGGCCAAATGACCAGGGCCAGCCCGATGATCCGCAGCCAAATGATATTCCTGTCCAGGAAATAGGCGAAGCCGACCGTATCATGCTGTTGACTGCCCGGGAAGGGCATGATAAAATAGACACGCAGGATCTCGAGGGCGAAAAGAAAGATCAACCCGATCCACAAGCAAAGGGATTTTGTCATATATGAAATATACATCTTTTCCGGCTTTCCGGACATTCCGGTCGGGACCAAATCATAAAAAGAAACCGTAATTTCGCAAGCAATATTCGATCCATATAGTCAAAATATGAACGCAGAGCCGCAAAACGTGCTGGATTACCGGGGTGACCATACGATCTTCCTCGTCTGGAACTTTAAGAACGATCACGAGATCGGACCCGTCTTTCAAAGGATCTGTGCGTTAGTTCTCAATCTTAATAATTCGGGTGATACCCGGTTCCCCGACTCCGGGGCAGCCTGTGTAATGGGTATTGGGCGTGACGCCTGGTTGCGGCTTGGTCTTCCGGCGCCGCTTCCTAAGGAGCTGGGGAATTTCGTGCCCATTGTTGGCAGGAAACATACGGCAGTGTCTACCCGGGGCGATCTGCATTTTCATATCAAGGGAAGCTCCAGCAGTATTTGCTACGATATGGCGGCCACCCTGGCCCAGATGCTGGACCCGGTGGCGGTCCCCGTGGACGAAGTACATGGGTTCCGGTATTGGGACGGGCGATCGATCCTGGGATTTGTCGATGGTACCGAAAATCCCAAAGGGGATAAGCGCGCCTTTTTTGGGCTGATCGGGGATGATGACCCAGCCTATACGGGGGGTAGTTATCTGTTCGTTCAAAAATACGTTCATGATCTGAAGGCGTTCAGGGCGCTGCCCGTAGAGGAGCAGGAAAAGGTATTCGGAAGGTCAAAAGAGAATGACGTTGAAATGCCGGACGATCAAAAGCCGGCCAATTCTCATATTGCTTTGACCAATGTCGGTGACGATCTCAAGATCATCCGGGACAATCTGCCTTTTGGGAATATGTCGACCAATGAGATGGGTACTTATTTCATTGCTTATATGAGCACCTTCAGCACGGTAAAAAAGATGCTGGACAATATGTTTATCGGATCGCCGGAAGGGAATTACGACCGGTTGCTGGATTTCAGTACGCCAAAGACAGGGTCCCTGTTCTTTGTTCCTACGGCGTCCTTTTTGAAGAATGTCGCATCGGGGGCGCCGGCGCTGGAGGCCGTTCCTGCCGATGGAGGTGGGGGCAGCCGGGAGGCGGTGTCGCGGCCGTCTTCGGGCGACGGGTCATTATCTATCGGATCATTAAAAAAAGAAGCAGGATATGAATAATCTTTATCGGGAGCTTGCCCCCGTTTCGGAAGCGGCCTGGGCGGAGATCGAATCAGAAGCACGGCGCACACTCAAGCGGCATCTGGCGGCGCGGCGCGTGGTGGATGTCGAAGGTCCAAAAGGCTTTGACTTTTCGGCGGTTGGTACGGGACATACCCAGGGCATCGCGGCCCCCGGCGAAGGGATCCAGGCCGTGCGGCGCGAGGTGAAGGCATTGGTAGAGCTTCGGGTTCCCTTCGAGCTCACCCGCCAGGCGGTTGATGATGTCGAGCGGGGCGCGACGGACTCGGATTGGTCGGCGGTGAAGGATGCGGCGCGCAAGATAGCGTTTGCGGAAGATAACTCGGTCTTCGAAGGATATGACGCGGCGGGGATCGAGGGTATCCGGCAGGGTAACAGCAACCCGGTCCTGACGCTCCCTTCCAGTGTGCGGGGTTACCCGGATATCGTCGCGCAAGCGGTAAGTCAATTGAGACTTGCCGGGGTCAACGGACCCTATGCGCTCGTGCTTGGTTCCGATCCCTACACGGCAGTCAGCGGTGGCAGCGATGAAGGATACCCGGTTTTGACGCATATCCAGCGGCTGATCGATGGGGAGATCATCTGGGCTCCGGCGATCAGGGGCGGTTTTGTGGTTACCACCCGTGGGGGCGATTTTGAATTGGATCTCGGCCAGGACATATCCATCGGGTACCTTAGTCATTCTGAAACCAGCGTCCGGCTCTACCTGCAGGAAAGCTTCACCTTCCGGTTGCTGACGACGGAGGCCGCGGTAGCGCTTTCGCCGGCGGAGAAATAGGCATACACGACTGCCTGGTAAGGTTTCAAACCGGTGCCGGCAGGGGTGATCGCGGGCGACTCTTTGTAGTTATTCAGCAGAATGTTTACCCGCGTAGTAGTTGTCAGCGCACCGCCCGTTATCGCGACTGCTGAAGCTTAACGATCTCATAAATGCAGCCGTATCGGCACCTGTGTTTTTTATGTGCTGATATTCATTCAATGCGGAAACATCACGGTAATCTTTGATGTCGGTAAATCCGGCATTGCTCATGCCCAGCTCGTCACCATTATACCAAAAGGGTGTTCCCCGCATGGTGAGCACAAACGTGGCCAGCATTTTGGCAGACCCTTCCCGAAATTCGGGTTTGTCATTGCCAAACCTGCTGACCAGTCGCGCCTGGTCATGATTTGACAGGAAGACAGACACCCATCCTTTTTCGGCAAAAGCCTCGTCCCATCGCGTAAAAACCTCCTTAAAATGCTGTAAGCTGTAGCCGGCCGGAGTTGCAATATCGACACCGTCAAAAGGATACGCCATATTCAATTCATGGCGGTCGGCGTCAACCAGGTTGTGTGCATCTTCAAGCGTGTTGCCGGCGCCTTCGGCAACGGTCATAATATCATATTTTCTTAAAACCTCTCGATCCATTTCCTGCAGGTATCCATGAAGATTACCCTGCATCGCATACTATTTGATAAAATCGTGTTCAAAACCTTTTGGGAAGCCGGGCCAGGTGGTATCCTTGGCGACGAACTGAAAGGCGTCGAGGCGAAAACCATCAATGCCTTTGTCGCTGCTGTGGTTTACGACCTATCTTTAAAGCTGCGAGGATAGATCTGATAAACGATGGCTTCTTTCCACCATTTGCGTTCCGAGGTTTCGGATTGGACCGGCGTCGATTGTGCGAGCCCGCTTTTGGCGGCAAGAACGGCCCATATAGCCCACGCGACAGCCCGCATTGGTGACCATCTAAACATGGGGAAACAAAAATATCAGTAATATTGAGGTTATAACTAAATCATGAAACTTCTTCTCACTTCCGCCGGGATCAGCAATGCAAGTATCAAGGACGCCCTTATCGAACTCCTGGGCAAACCGATCGCCGAGGCAAATGCTCTTTTTGTTCCCACGGCTATATATGGCATCCCCCGTGGCGGGGACATTGTAAGAAGGGTCATCTGCGGCTCGTTGGGAGACCCCTTCTGCGATTTGGGTTGGAAGTCTTTAGGATTGTTGGAACTGACCGCGCTTCCCAGCATAAAGCAGGAGCTTTGGATCCCGCTGCTCGACGAGACCGACGCCTTGCTGGTCGGAGGCGGCGACTGTCAATATCTCACGTACTGGATGCAGCGGTCAGGGCTGGCGGACCTTTTGCCATCGCTGCTGCGCAAGACCGTCTATGTTGGATTGAGCGCCGGGAGTATGGTGATGACCCGCTTTGGTACCACCTATGGTAACCATACGCTGCCGGCCGACAGCGACAAGTCGCTGGGGCTGGTTGACCTTGCGCTGCACCCGCATCTGGATTATGCGTTGTTTCCGGAGAATTCAATGGCCAACCTGGAAAAGCTGGCCGTTACGATACCGGTGCCTTCCTACCTGATCGACGACCAGACTGCCATCAAGGTGGTCGATGACACCATCGATGTCGTTTCCGAGGGGAATTGGAAGTTGGTTACCCCTGTGTCGATTTCGGGAATATCCGTGTCGAAATAACCAATGATCGTGTAGGCTGTATCGTTGGATACGGGCGTGCAAATAATAATCTTATTTTCATTTCAGGTGACATAATTTCTTTCTAAATTGCTTCTTATAGTCCTGTCCCTCTTCCTCCCAACAATAAACATTTTGCTAACGTAAAACAACCATTTACCCCCGACAATTTCGGGCTGGAGCCCCGCGCGTTTCATGGATGAGAAACGATGAATCTTTGACCTGTTGCATGGCAACTTATCCTTAATCATTAAACTTATCAATTGTGAAACTTAAACCTTTACCTTTCTTTTCCTTCGGGAAGAGCAGTCTTCCTTTTTGTTTTTTCCTTCTCCTCTCTTTCTTCACCTTTGGCCAATCGGAAACACATGACTTTGTCACGTATGACACCACCATTAATTACAGCTGTAATACGGGAGCGGGTGGATGCGTCATTGGTGGGGTAGCCCAGGCCTTCCGTCTTCGGATCAGCCGGCCGCGAAATTATTTTACACCGGGTAATGCAGATACGGCATCTCGCCCCTGGTTCGTGACCATGCAGGGGGCGGGCGAAGTAGGAACGGATACCAATAAGCTCGTGACCTATGGACCTCATTACTGGCTGAACAACGGCTGGGATGGAGGTCTGCAGCTGGGGAACGGCAAACATTATCCCATTTTGATCACGATCATGGGGCAGGCAGTGAATGTCACCGCGCCCTTTGTGCAGGCGCTGATGGATACCTTATATAAGTATTTCCATCCCAAACCCAATTCCGTGCACATGGCCGGTCTCAGCATGGGAGTACAGGTGCTGACCAACTATCTTGGTTATGAAACTATCGCCGGCGATGAGCATAACATGGCTAACGTCAAAAGCTTTGTGGATTTGCAGGGAGAGGGACCCGATGGGATCGGCGCCGATCCGATGGCCTATCCAACCTTTTTTGGTCATTGGGCGAAGAAATATGGCGGACGATTTTTCGGACTGGAAGGCGATAGCGACTCCCGAAACATCTGGCAGATCACGGAGCTAATGAACGACAGCGTGCCGAACTCGGCCTATTTTGCTTTTGAGCATGTAGGTGGCGCTTTGGGGCATGGAAGACACTGCTGCTGGAACAGCATGTATGATCCTTCCGTCACCAACTGGCTGGACAGTCCGGATTCGAAGATCACCAACCCGAATATCGATCCTAAGTACTATTTACATCCCAATACGCTGGGTACCTACAAGGTGGACCCGGTGACGGGTACCAGTATCTTCCAATGGATGCTTCGCCAGGGGGACACCTCGCTGGCCGGTAGCGGCGCTCCACCCAATATCCCACCGGTGGCTCATGCGGGTCCCGACACGACGATCACCCTGCCTGTCGACAGTGTTGTCGTGACAGGGTCGGGCACGGACGCCGATGGCGCCATCACCGCTTACGCCTGGACCAAGCTATCGGGTACGGGAGGGACCATCACTGCACCGTCTTCCGCCACTACGACGTTCAAGGGCCTGACGGCGGGTATTTACAAATTTGTGCTGACGGTCACGGATAATAACGGAGCTACGGGAAAAGATACGATGCAGGTGACCGTCGATACGGCCGTCTCTGCCCCGCCGACCGGTGGACTGGCGGAAACACACGATTTTATCACCTACGACACGACGATCAATTACAGCTGCAATACGGGAGCAGACGGATGCGCCGTGGGCGGGGTACTCCAGGCCTTCAGTCTTCGGATCAGCCGGCCGCGAAATTATTTTACGGCAGGCAGCCCGGATACGGCATCACGCCCCTGGTTCGTGACCATGCAAGGGGAGAACGAAGTAGGCACCGATACCAGCAAGCTCGTTACCTACGGACCCCATTACTGGCTGAACAACGGTTGGGATGGAGGCGTCCAGCTGGGTAACGGAAAACATTATCCGATCCTGATCACGATCATGGGACAGGCGCCGAACGTCACCGGACCCTTTGTGCAGGCGCTGATGGATACCTTGTATAAATATTTCCATCCCAGGCTCAACTCTGTGCACATGGCCGGTCTCAGTATGGGGGTACAGGTGCTTACCAATTACCTCGGCTATGAAAAGGTCGCGGGTGATGAGCACAATATGGCACACGTCAAAAGTTTCGTAGATCTCCAGGGGCAGGGCCCTGATGGGATCGGCGCCGACCCCATGACCTATCCAACCTTTTTTGGGTATTGGGCGAGGAAGTACGGTGGCCGGTTTTTCGGGCTGGAAGGCGATGACGACTCCCGGAACATCTGGCAGATCACCGAATTGATGAATGACAGCGTGCCCGGCTCGGCGTATTTTGCCTATGAGCATGTCGGCGGCGCGCTGAACCAGGGTATGCATTGCTGCTGGAACAGCATGTACGATCCTTCCGTCACCAACTGGCTGGACAGTCCGGATTCGAAGGTCACCAACCCGAATATCGACCCCACCTACTATCTACACCCGAATACGATGGGAACCTATACGGTGGATCCTTTCACCGGCACCAACATCTTCCAGTGGATGCTTCGCCAGGGCGACACCACGTTGGTAGGCGGCGTAGACACGACTACGCATACCCCGCCGCCCGTGACCGGCCCGAAAACCTTCGTGGCGCCCGGCGAATACCAGGTGTTCTTTATCGACAGCAGCAAACATCTGTATGGAGTGGGCTCCAACCTGGTAACGCTTGGTGTCAGCGGAACGGGCGTGCCCGGAACGACGCTGGCCGTGGCGGTGCCTTCCAATCTAAAATTCAAGACGGCGGCCGGAATCCTCCATGGCGGCGCGGCGGTAGATACGGCCGGCAATGTCTGGTCCTGGGGCGACAACGACCAGGGACAGGTTGGCAACGGTTCCGTTTCCTCCTCCCAGGTGTTGACACCTGTCCAGGTAGCGACCGACTCTGCGGGAAATCCGTTTACCGGCATTACCACACTTTGTAGTTATTATACCGGCAATGCCAGCCAGGGATGGTATGCCGTGAAATCCGACAGCACCCTGTGGGTGTGGGGACAGACCTTTGGAGGCATGCGGGGGAATGGCACGGCAGGAAGCACGTCCAACACGAGACCGGTACAAGTGCCGCTGCCCGGCGGGCGGAAGGTGATGAAGGTCGTTGCAGGCGATAACCTGATCGTTCTTTTCTCGGATAGCACGGTATGGACTTGCGGTGGTTCCGGCGGCAACCTTGGGTATACCGTCTCGGGTACCAGCTACCAGAGCCTGCAGCAGCTGACGACGCTGACCGGTATCAAGGATATCGCGGGTGGCGGGATGTTCAACTATGCCCTGAAATCCAATGGCACCTTGTATGGCTGGGGCTATTACGGGTATTATATGGGAGGCACCGGCGGCATCAATTCACCGCTGGCGACACCGACCGATCTGACCACGAGGTTGAACCTGCCGCACCCGATCCGGTCGATCGCGGTGAACATGAATTGTACGCACGTCATCCTTTCGGACAGCACCCTGTGGGGATGGGGTGACAATGCACAGGGAGGTATCGGCAATGGCCAGGAGCTGGACTTCTCGGCGACACCGGACCCCTATGCCTGGTCCTACGCACCGGCACAGCTGCTGCAACAGTCTCCCGTACAGGTGACTTCACGCAGGGACTTTGTCGCCCTGTTCTCCAACTACTCCTTTGTTATGTATACCTATGCGGAGACGGCCGGTGGCCAGCTGTATTCCTGGGGAAGAAATAAAGGCGCAGTTCTTGGGAATGGCATCGTGGGCTGTACTTCGGATATCGTGGCTACTTATCCCAATTCCTGGGACATCACCACGCCGACGGCGGTGAACCCATTGTCGATCACGTCTACCACTGTTGGCCCCTGTCCGTATTGTGTCGCCCATCCGACGACCTCTCCCTGCAATACCTGTACAACAGGTTCGGCGACGAAACCTTCGGTGGCGAGCGGAAGCGGACTGAAACCGGATGTGAGCGAAGCGGTGCCCGAGCAGCTGCTCCTTTATCCCACCGTCAGTCATGATAATGACCTGCTGACCATGCAACTGAGCAGCAATACCATGGGCCCGGTTCGGATCAGGATCGTGGATATGAATGGCCGGTTGCTGAAGACCTTGCAGACTCAAAAACAGTCGGCTTATGTCAATCAGCCCCTGGCGATAGGGCATCTGTCTGCCGGCATGTATATGGTGCAGGTGGTGATCGGGAACGAGAAACAATTTATGGCGAAGTTCATACGAGAATAGCCGCCTTCGAAGATGATCTTAATAAGAGCCCGCTGATTCCGGCGGGCTCTTTATTTTATTCACCGGTTCATAGCTTGCCGATGACCAGCCGTAAGGCACAGGTAAACTCCGGTTGCGTGCGGTAGAAACCGTATTTCCGGTCCCATTCTCCCGATGCAAGATCATCGGCCAGTCTTTTGACGATCGTCCGCTGTTGTTCGTCGGAAATGAATCCCCAGGCAGACTGCGCCTTGCGAACCTTCTCATCCAGGAACGCCTCCGGCCGGCCATAGAATGCTTCCTGGAATCCATCGGCACAATGGAGGGGGACCGGGATCTCCCAAACCTCGCAATCCGCTTCGAGGGCGTCGGTGATGAATGGAATGGTGGGATACCGTTGCCGTTCAACATCGATGATTTCGGGGAAATACTCGGCGTTCCAGAACCGGTCGAGGGCTTGCGGGTCAAAGGTCATGACGATCACTTTTTCCCTGGCCACCCGCTTTAATTCCAACAGGCCTTTTTTCATATCCGGCCAATGATGGAGGGTGACAAAAGCCGTTACTGCGTCAAAAGCATGGTCATCAAACGGCAATTGGTCTCCAAAGGCATTTATTGCCGGGGTTTTTCCGTTGGCGATGCGCTGGTTTCGCATGACTGCGGACGGCTCTACGGAAACTACATAGCGATCCTCCGGTTCATAGGAACCTGCGCCTGCTCCGACATTGAGCACTGTTTTGGCGTTGCCCAACGCTTTGCCGATGTAACTTGCGATCGCTGGCTCTGTTTTCCGTTGACCTGAATATTGCTGGCCGTTGTTGTCATAGTCGAAGGCGGGATTGTCAATTTTCATACACTACCTATAAGATCAAGGATGAATTTACGTTAATTTCGAGTATGTTATTGCCTAACGGGTTTGACCTGATCGCTTTTACCCATTCCAACTACCTGCTGATCGAACGCCTGGTCGGGGAGTCGAAGCAGGAAGGGTTTGAATTTGTGCAGCGAACGATCGACGACTGGAACAGCGGCGCCAACCGTTTTTCCCTCACCGGGGAAGGCTTGTGGGGGCTTGTTTCCGGCGCCGAATTGATCGGGATCGGTGGCCTTAACATCGACCCCTACGTCGAAGATGCGGATACCGGCCGGGTCCGCCACCTGTACATCCGCCCTACTTATCGCCGGAAAGGTTGTGCGGGCTCACTGATGAACACGATCATCGAGCGCGCACAGCTTCATTTTCACCTCCTCCGCCTGTTTACAGCCAACCCGGCCGCCGCGGCGTTTTACGAGCAGCTGGGGTTTGCGCATTTACCGGGGTATAAAGTAAGCCATGTGCTGACCTTTAACAGATAAGAGAGCTGATGAATATCAAATTGTCTTACGCAAGCCTGTTAATTCCCGCATAGAACCGGTTAATATCTGTTCAGAATAATCATTAAATTGACATTAAGTTAGTGTTGGCCCCGCCTGTCGGCGGGGCTACTTATCAAAATGATGAATCTTTTATTATGAGGAAAATGTCCTTGCCCGTTTTGCTTTTTGTCGCTGCTTTGGCACAGGGCATCAACATCGTTCAGGCACAAAATGGAGACCAGCTGTTGGATGGGATCGGCGAAACGGGAATGATCGCCCGCTATGTATTTGACGGAGATGCCAAAGACTGGTCCCGAAACAATTTGCACGCCAGGCCTCAAGGCGCCGGAGTCCAATTTGTGAATGACAATAAATTTGGAAAGGTTTTGTCGCTTCCCGGGTACAACGATGCTTTTGTGGCGATCCCCGGAGAGGCGTTGTCCGATGTCGAATCGCTCAGCATTTCCGGATGGATCTACCTGCGCTCGAACCGACCCGGGCAATGCTTTTTTGATTTTGGAACGGACGCTACCCGACATTTTTCCGAAGTTGTTCCTCCCGCCCTGGAACTGAATAAATGGGTTCATTTGGCCATTGTCATCGATGTTCCCTCAAGATCCGTGATCACTTATGTCGACAGTAAACGGGTGGGTGAAGCCGGGGAGGTTCCAGGGGAGATGGCGGAAATAGTGGGTAAGCAACCACGGGAAAAACTACTTTATATCGGAAAATCGCTGCGACCCGGCGATCCCTTTCTAAATGCCATGATCCATGATTTTCGGATTTACCGTGTTCCCTTAAGCAGCGCGCAGGTGGCCGTGATCTATACTAACGCGTTGCGCGGTAAAGGCATCAATGAAGGGGTGGTAAATACGACGGGCAGGCGTGTCGAGGAGCCCCTTCCGCAGTTTTCTCCGACGGAGGCACAGCTTTATAACGCCTATCTGGTGAAGGTGTCCGATGTGGAAGTGGAAACAGAAGTAGGTAATTTACCGAGATTGCCGAGCTATGTATCGGGAACTTACAAGGGTGAAATGAAGGGTAAAGGGCCAAAAGTCCGGGTGTTGTGGCCGTTTGCAACGGACAATAGCGCTGTTCTTACCCCCGGACGCTACACCATCACAGGACGTGTCCCGGGAACCGATCTTCAACCAAAGGCAATTGTCACCGTAAAGGCGTCCACGAAGTCGACGGCGCCAGGGTTAAAGCTGGTGACGTTTGACCTGTCCAGGGTCTCTTTAAAAACCGACGCTCATGGTCACGAAACCCCATTTATCGAGAACCGCGACAAATTTATCGACACGCTGGCTAAGACCGACCCCAACTCCTTTCTCTATATGTTCCGCCATGCGTTTGGCCAGCAACAACCCCAGGGAGCAACGCCGTTGGGCGTCTGGGACAGCCGGGATACTAAATTAAGGGGGCATGCTACCGGTCACTATCTCTCGGCGATCGCCCAGGCCTACGCCAGCACAGGATATGACAAGGCGCTCCAGGCCAATTTCGCCCAAAAAATGGAGTATATGGTGAATACGCTCTATGAGCTATCACAACTATCCGGAAAGGCGAAAGAACCCGGCGGCGCGCAGGTGTCCGATCCGACGGCCGTGCCATATGGTCCGGGAAAAACAACCTATAACTCGGATCTTAGTGATACGGGCATCCGCACCGATTATTGGAACTGGGGAACCGGATTTATCAGCGCTTATCCGCCGGATCAGTTTATCATGCTGGAAAAAGGGGCCAAATATGGAGGACGGCCCAATCAGATCTGGGCGCCGTACTATACGTTGCATAAAATTCTGGCCGGGCTGCTGGATGTATATGCCGTCAGCGGGAATAAAAAAGCCCTTGCAATCGCTACCGGCATGGGTGATTGGGTGTATGCCCGCCTGCGCCAGGTGCCGACGGATACGCTTATAAAAATGTGGAACACCTACATTGCCGGTGAATATGGAGGCATGAATGAGGTAATGGCCCGGCTGTACCGGATCACCGGTAATCCAAATTACCTGAAAACAGCACACTTATTTGACAATATCAGGGTATTCTTTGGCGATAGGGCCCATTCGAACGGGCTGGCGAAAAATGTGGATATTTTCCGTGGGCTGCATGCCAACCAACATATACCACAGATCATCGGCAGCATGGAAATGTACCGGGATTCCCATGATCCGGAATATTACAAGATCGCCGATAACTTCTGGTATAAGGCCGTCAATGACTATATGTATAGCATCGGCGGGGTGGCAGGCGCACGTAACCCCAACAATGCGGAATGCTTTATCAGCCAGCCGGGAACCCTGTATGAGAATGGTTTTGCTGCCGGAGGGCAGAACGAGACCTGCGCCACCTACAATATGCTAAAATTGACCGGTGACCTGTTCCTTTTCGATCCGCGGGGAGAGTTGATGGATTACTATGAGCGTGCGTTGTACAACGATATCCTGGCTTCCGTGGCCGAGCATAGCCCCGCCAATACGTATCATATACCGCTCAGACCGGGATCGATCAAACAGTTTGGCAATCCGAACATGACGGGATTTACCTGCTGCAACGGTACCGCGCTGGAGAGTAATACCAAGCTGCAAAATTCGATCTACTTTAAGACCCCGGATGACCAGGCGCTTTATGTCAACCTGTACATACCCTCGATACTGGATTGGACGGAACGCCATATAACGGTTGAGCAGACGACCAATTATCCCAATGAGGACAACACCCGGCTGACGATCAGGGGTAATGGGATGTTTGATATCCATGTACGGGTGCCAGGCTGGGCCACCAACGGATTCTTTGTGAGGATCAATGGAAAGGAGCAAAACCTGCCCGCCAAGCCGGGCAGCTACCTAAAGATAAGCCGTACCTGGAAGGATGGCGATGTAGTAGAGCTGAAAATGCCCTTCTCCTTTCACCTGGATCCGGTGATGGATCAGCAGAACATTGCCAGTCTCTTTTATGGACCCATATTGCTGGCAGCCCAGGAGCCGGAAGCAAGAAAAGACTGGCGTAAAATAACGTTGGATGCAGAAGACATCGGCAAGTCGATAAAAGGGGATCCTCAGAAGTTGGAGTTTACCATCGATGATGTGGTTTTTAAGCCATTTTATGCGACGTATGGGCGGCATTCCGTTTACCTGGATGTCCGGTTAAAATGACCCCAGTGCCTTTAGCCTTTCCAGCCGGTCCCCTTCATTCGCCTGCAGCCAGGGGTCCTTTGAAAGAATTTCATAGGCTTTCCTGAAATAGGCCGTTGCTTCCCTGCCGCGATCCCGGATCAATAGACACTCCGCCAACTCCTCGAAGACATATCCGCCGGATGCCAGGCCATTCCGTTGAATTTCGGCCAACAATTCCTGTTGCAGGGCAAGGGCTTCGTCAATTCTACCCAGGGATCGGTAGGTTCGGGCAATGGTCCATTTGGCAATAAAGGTCCCGCGTTCATCTTTTTGATCCATCCGCCAGGCCAATAATTTTTCAAAGAAGGTCAACGCCCCCTAGTAGTCTTTCAAGCCATGACAGGTCCATCCCATATTATTATACAAAGAACCCAGCCATTTTTTTGCCCTTACGTCGGCAGTCTTCCCGGCAAGGTCTATGGCCATTGCATTCCAGTGCAATTGGTCTTGTGGCTTCGATGCGATACCGAGCATATGCGCGGCATCGATGGCATGGAAGTCTTCCTTCTGTTCTATCGCTTTGGCAAATGCTTCTTTAAACAAGGGAATGGATTGCTCTCTTTCACCAGCGGAATTAAATGTCCTTCCTCTTTCCAGCAGATAGCGGATCTCCGCAACGGGCATGTTTAGCCCGTCCATCATCTGCCTAGCCCTGTCCAGGATGCTATGAGCCTCTTCAAACCTTTGCTGCAGGCTTTGCGTCCTGGCGAGTTGGGTCAACAACTCGGCATGGTAAGTTTTGTCTGCTGATGATTCCGCAATAGGCAGCAGGCCTCTAAATTTTAATGCTGTTGCCTGGGGGTTCTCATAATCCCAGAGCGAAGCGATCGCAGGTAAGTTCATATGCCCCGAATTTACCACATTCTGCGTATGGGGCTTCCGCAGACCTGGTCCATCGCCGGATATCAGCTGTACCCTAATCGAACAGTGGGGCGGCGGCGATCCAATTCGGGGGCTGATTATTATGGATTTACACATTGGCATTGAACTGGCTCCTATCCGTATAAACTCTACACTATGCCTCCTGATCAGGGCGACAGACAAAGGAGTCATCCTAAAGCAGGGATGGGATATGTCTGCCAGTGGTTTCCCAGACGAGCCTACCCTGGCCCGGGACAGGGGTTTGTCGCAGGAGAAAGAACAGCAGCAATAAGACGGATGCGGTTGGCGTCTTCCGTATTTGGATTTGTTTTGGCAGATTTGTTTAAATTGCACCAGACCAACGACTTCAAACCCGCTCTTACAATAATAGCGCGTAATCTCATTTTATATGGACGTACAGGAACAAATCAAAAAGTATATTACCAGCCAACCTGAACCAAAACGTAGTGACATGCAAGAGTTGCATCGGCTCACACTTCAAGTAATGCCGGCATGTAAATTATGGTTCCTGGACGGTAAGAACGACGAGAATAAAGTTGTTTCCAATCCTAATATTGGGTATGGCTCTCAAACCATAAAATATGCCGATGGCAAAACCAGAGAGTTTTATCAAATTGGTTTGAGTGCAAACAAAACCGGGATCTCTGTCTATATCCTTGGCATTGAAGATAAGAAATACCTGGCCCAAGCGTATGGAAAAAAACTAGGCAAAGCCAGCGTGACCGGATATTGCATCAGGTTCAAAACGCTAAAGGATATAAACATTGCTATACTTGAGGCGGCAATACGATATGGGATCGAGAATAGCGATCAAGTCGGGAGTTAAACTGCAACCAATCGATCGGCTTGATGCCAAAAGGGTGGAAGAAGCTTATGTCCCACGGTTAACCGGCCTTACGGCAGTGCCAGGCACTGACGATTGTGCGTTGTATTGGAAATGTTTTTTCATATTATTGATGGGTAGTTCGAAAATATGCCACGACACCATCGATAGGAATATAGTGCCGGGTATCCATACGAAGATTTCATACCTGATATTCAAATGACCCAATATCTGCGGCACAAGGTTGTGATAAACATACATGCCGTAGCTGATTCTTGCAAGGTAAGCAACAGGCTGTAATTCCATGATTTTTCCAACAATTCCATCAAATTCCCGTAGGCTTGATTTCCCAATCGCCCAAAAGCAAAATATCGAAAAACTTAGACGCCCAACCGCTGCGCTGCCTAAATTATACGGCAGAATAAATAAGGCAATGGATATCATTAATGATCCCGCGAAAATCCATTTTTTATCTAAAATGTTTTTCAGAGCAGCCGGCTTATTGACTTTATAATGAGCGAGTATCGCCCCGACGGCGAAGCAATCGAAGCAGCCGGGAGTAAATGCGTATGATGTCCATAATGCAGTTAGTTTGTCCTGTATCCAAAAAAAGACAGCGCATCGAAAGGCTATCGCTATAACCACCAAAGAGAGAAATAATTTCAGGTGGAATCTTTTAGCCGTCAGCAAGATTAAAGGAAAGAAAATATAAAACTGTTCCTCAACCGATAGGGACCACAAATGCGTTAAGTATCCAAATTCACCCTTAGAAAGCGCGATAGCATAATTCGCAGTATATGTCAACAGGGAAAACATATGGTCCCGTGCGTAATGGACATTCAATGCAAGGCAGCAAAACAGCACGCCGTAGTATAGGGGGAATATTCGAAGGAAGCGACGAATATAAAATATCTTAAGGATATGTAGCTTGTTCGTATTTTCCTGTCCGTTCGTTATTAAGATTTCCGTAATCAGGAACCCGCTTAGAACAAAAAATAAATTAACACCGGCTGGGGTTATATATTCATCGAACGTAGCCAGGTAAGGTATCCCTGAAGTAT
>Ga0310811_10002082_pt1 | contig 24964 bp, 21 predicted proteins | sample YCmetagenome_FD_207642 | JGI IMG/M metagenome (GOLD analysis project Ga0310811, IMG submission 207642) | Soil microbial communities from experimental microcosm in Duke University, North Carolina, United States - YC | ecosystem: Engineered > Artificial ecosystem > Soil microcosm > Unclassified ... | reverse complement strand
ACACTTTTACTCGTGTAAATTCATGCTTATAAATTAGTTAGCTTTGTGAGATTAAAACCTAAATAAATGGCTGAATTTGTAGTAAACGATTTAATGCAACACCTAACATTGAAACGGTGGTTAGTCTTTCATACGCCCGATGTGATCAATAATTATAGAACAATGTTTGGCACTGTTGGAACATCAAATCTTAATAAGGCTACAAAGATTTATGATGCTACTGGATTTCATGAAATCAAACGATATTACCAGTTTGTTGGTATGATTTCCTTTCATCACACATATAAAACTTTAAGTATGTCATTGTTTGAGGCTGAAAACATGGACGATTTTTTAGAGGGCTTTAATTCTCTTAAAGAACAAAACTGGCAGGTATCAGATATAAATACTATTGGAGCTTTGCTTCAACAAGTAATAGATGATAAGAGCAAAGAGTTGGCTTCGATAATAATGAATAAAGTTTTGTAAAGCCTCGTCGAACGACTTAAAAATTCTTTCATCCATAATATACTCACCCTTAAAATCGCCTTGACTTATAATGACCGTAAGAGCAGGCGTATTTTCCTGCTTAATTAATTCGCTATCAGCCTCTTGCGTTTGCATGAAAACAAACATGCAAACATTTCAGTGAAATTTGTCCGTTGGTGCCCCCCAAAAGAGAGGGACTAAACTTTAAACCAACGTCAGCTTCTTCAAATAATCAATATTGATCTTTGCGCTTTGTAACGGAGTCTCATGGTAATACCGGCTCTGTTCTACAAAGAAATATTTCATGCCGTTATCCAATCCTGTGGTCAGCAAATGCGGGTAATTGATAATACCCTGCCCCAGGTCGCAGGCCGATTCCTCTTCGCTATTTTTTGGGAGGCGGTGTTTTAGTACATCGCGCATGTGGCATAGCCTGAAACGCTGGCTATATTTTTTGATATAAGCCTCCGGGTCTTGTCCCTCGGTTACAGTATAATAAAAGTCCATCTCAAAATCGACAAGGTTCTTATCCGTATTTGCCAGCAATACATCTATCGGCAACTGACCATCCACTTTTTTATAAGGATAATCGTGCGGGTGGTAGCCGAAACGCATGCCGTGTTTTTTGCATATCTCGCCGTTGCGGTTAAATTCATCGGCAAATTCTTTGAACTTGTCAATCGATTTCTGGGGACCTTTCCAGGGGCAGATCAAATATTTCATGCCGATCTCTGCTGCTTTTTCCGCCTGTTTCTCAAACCCGCCCGGCTCGTCGTTGTAATGGCTCGATATCAACGTAAGCCCGTTATCCGCGGCCAGCTTTTTGAAATCCTTGTTGCTCATCCCCCAAAACATGCCTTTATCACCGCCATAACTTTCAAGCTGGGAATAGCCCATCTGCCCGAGCTTTTTCAAAGTACCCGGGGTGTCTTTTGCCATTTCATCCCGCACCATATATAGCTGTATGCCAAAGGCGGATATTTTATGGGCAGGCACTGCAAATAAATCTGGTTTAGCTAATGGCAGGCTTAGTGCTAGAAGGCCTGTATTTTTGATAAATGTTCTTCTGTTTGTCATGATTAAAAAATAATGTCATTTCGACGAGGAACGAGGAGAAATCTTATACAAGCGATAGGTTGCTGCATGTTGTATAAGATCTCTCTCTTCGTTCGAGATGACACCGGTTTACATTAGTCTTAAACATTCCCCTTTTTCATCTCCTCCGCCGCATGATTAGCCGCCCTTGCCGCAAAAGCCATGTATAATATCGACGGACTTTGGTTGCCGGTGCTGGTCATACATGCGCCATCGGTTACGTACACGTTGTTGCAGAGGTGCAACTGATTCCATTTGTTAAGCAGTGATGTTTTCGGATCATTTCCCATGCGGCAGCCACCCATTTCGTGGATGTCCAAACCGGGCGCCTGGTGGGTATCGCGTTTCTCGATGTCTTTTACGCCTGCTACTTCGAGCATCTCGGCACATTGGGTCAGGAAATCCTCCACCATCTTGTCATCGTTATCATCATAACCTACCGAGGTGATGAGCTGCGGTATACCCCAGGGATCTTTTTTATCCTTACTCAGGCGCACGTGATTGTGTTCTTTAGGAATGGTTTCGCCCTGCATATACATGCCGGCGTGCCATGGCCCCGATTCCGACAGCGACTCTTTCAAGTCAGCACCGATTCCAGGATCCCAATACTGCCTGCCCCGGTTGGAGTAAACAAAAGTTAAAAATCCACCCAGGTAATTGGTGTCCTGCTTGTGCAAGTTGCGGTAATTGGCGATGATGGGGTTGGTCGGGTTGCGGCCATAGTAGTATTTATCCTCATAACCTTCAACACGACCGTGTACACTACCCCGGTAATTCTGGAAGGCCATGAATTTACCCAGCAAACCATTGTCATTCCCCAAACCGTTCGGGAAGCGGGACGATATTGAGTTAAGGAGGATCAGGTTGGTATTCAAACAAGCCGCGTTCAGGAAGATCACTTTGGCATAGTATTCTATTTCCTCTTTGGTATTGGTATCGATGATGCGCACGCCGGTTACTTTTCCTTTCTTGTCATCATAAATAACAGAGTGGACTACCGAGAATGGCCTGATGGTGAGGTTGCCCGTTTTCTTCGCCCAGGGCAAAGTTGAACTAACCGAGCTAAAGTACCCACCAAACGGGCAGCCGCGTGTACAAAGGTCGCGCGCCTGGCATTGGCCGCGCCCCTGGTCCAAATGAATTTGGTTGGGTTTGGTAAGATGCGCCCAACGGGTTTTCACCATAAAGCGGTCCTTATAATGCGCATGTATTTTCTTTTGGATATCAGCCTCCACGCAACTCAGGTCGAACGGCGGCAAATAATCGCCATCGGGCAAAGCCTCCAACCCGTCCTTATCACCACAGATACCCGAGAATTTTTCGACGTGCGAATACCAGGGCGCAATATCGGCATAACGTATAGGCCAGTCCACGGCGTAACCGTAGCGCTGCGGCGCCGAAAACTCAAAGTCGCTCCAGCGCTGGCAGGCGCGCCCCCACATAATTGACTTCCCGCCGACCTGGTAGCCACGTATCCAGTCAAATGGTTTTTCCTGTATATAGGGGTGTTCGGCGTCCTTTACAAAAAAATGATGTGTGTCCTCGCCGTAGGCATAACATTTACTGATAACCGGGTTATCCTTGATCACTTGCAAAGGTTCCTGCATCCGGTGCGGGAACTCCCAGGGTCCTTTAGTCGCCGTCGGGTAATCCTTAATATGCTCGATGTTCCGTCCGCGTTCCAGCACCAGGGTTTTCACGCCCAGGTCGCACAGCTCTTTGGCTGCCCAGCCGCCGCTGATGCCCGAGCCTATTACAATTGCATCGTAGGTATGCTGTTCTGTTCCTTTACTCATAGTCGCTCATTATTTTAGTTCGAACAAAACCAGGTCGATAGCTTTTTTGCCTGTTGGCGACAGGTAAAAAGAAATGCCTGGGGGTATAAAAGTTTCTTTACCGGCTTTTATGATAGTCGTTTTATTATTCTTTGTATTGTGCAGCATAATATCATCGCCTGCCACCAGGCCGGCGATCATCGGTCCGCGGTTATCAATGATCTGTTTATTGACCGACGTTACCCGGTAAGCGATAGCTCTTTCTTCGTTAAACAAAACAGTAAAAGGCAGTGGTTTGCGGGTATTGTTAGGATCGTAAACGGACAGAAGTTCGATATCAGAAACGTGATACAGCACTGTATCCCAGTTGCTTACCCGGTGAATAACTGTATCTTTTGAAAAATCGCGATAGAAAGCGCTGCCGGCAATACTTTTCCCGCTCTCCCATCCTTTCCCTTTCAGTTGTGTGGCGGTAACCGTATTGGTGAACATCAAAATAACGGATGGCGTGGAATGAATGTGCTGAAGCGTGGTATCATGAGGCGGGATATTCACATCCAGCACCCTGAAATATTTATTCTCCAATACATTATGATGCCGGGGTTCGTTACGCACGCGCACCTGGGCGTTCGCGCCGAGGGAGACAATTACCAATACTGACAGGAAAAGCAACTTTTTGCCATTCATTGTTCTGGGTCTAATTATCATTCTCGCAATAAAACACCGTCACATCCGGGTGCAGCCATAAAACCGATGCCGGCAACTGCGAGCTTATTTTACCTTCGAAAAGCCGGTCCATAATTTCCTTTTTGTTTTTGCCGAATACTGGCAGGATGATCTTTTTTGATTGCAATATATCAGCCACGCCCAGTGTAAGGCCATATTTCATCTCAACGCCCGAGCTTTTGATCATATTATGATTCAATGATGTTTCGCTTAACACGGCCAGGTGCGCGTGCGGTTGCAGGAAATCGGCCGGTTCGTTAAAGCCGATATGCCCGTTCAACCCTATTCCCAGCACACAAATATCGATCGGTCCCCTTGCAGCAATAAAATCATTTATGCGTTTGCATTCCTCTGCCGGGTCTTTCGCCATGGCATCAAAACCGGTATAATTTTCGTCCGCCACACCTAATGGACGGATCATATATTGTTGGAGGTAATACTCGCAACTGGCCGGATGGTCCATGGGCAGGTTGTACCATTCGTCAAGCTTAAGCAGACTTAACCCGTTAGGATCGATCAGGTCTTTTTTGTCGGCCAGTAGCCTGTAAATGCCCGTGGGCGAATTGCCGGTCGCGGTACAAAAAAGTGATTTGGGGCGACTGTTAAGATCGTTAATAATATATTCAGAGGCAAGCTCATTTAATTCTGCAACGGTAGTGCAACGGGTTATTTGCATAAAAGGAAAGATTATAATTGGTGGTTAGCCAAATATAATCTTTCCTTTTAAAAAAGCCGATTGGACAGGTGTTAAATCCAAAGAAATCGCTCTTACCGCGACACCGGTCAACAAAAGACGCCAACCGGGCCGTTTTCAAACTTTTTCATAATAGTGACACAGCGAGGCACTATTTTATGGTTAACACATTTTTTATTAATTTATTTTAATTAGTTGATAACAAGCACTTTAACTGTTAAATAACTGAAATTATGTTAACCATGTTAACCCGGCCTTTTGTTTAAATAAATATTAAATAGCTCCATTGGCGCCGCCAGCTTTAAAAGCGACTTCTCTGTTATTAAATCAAAATCTTGCCATCAGATCCGGCGCTGCGTCGGGCATCTTTATCTTATACCTGTACATGCCGTTAAACTGGTCTTCCTCCTTCAGGAACTCATGATTTTTTTTGCTGATCCAAAAGGTTTGCGTGTAATGGGTGCTGCCATTGGTTCCCTCGGTAAACAGCTTCCAGCAATCTATTTTTTGATTATCAAGTGTCGGCAGTACCTCGCTCCCGGTAACTTTGTAAATAATATATTCCGGCGGACTTAACCCGGCATCGTAAAAGTTTATTACGAAGGTTTTGTTCGCGGCAAGCGGAAGCATTTCAAAAGTCTCTATATCCAGGTCCCAGTTAAAGTTGGGGGTTTTAAAATCGAGCGAGAAATCTTTATGGGCGTTGTTGGCCACGCTATCTGCGCCGGTAATTTTTGTTTTGCTCCAATTATAAGCTTTGGTTACGCCTTTAATAGTTAGCGAAATATATACTGGCGCAAAATCTTCGGCACTGTTCAGCGAGTAAATGCTACGGTAAGCGGCACTATCGCTGCCATACCAATGCTGGGTAATAGCGAATACTTTTTGGCCGTCGCGGCTTTCCAATTGAATATTGCGCAGCCAAAACCAAAAACGCAGGGTTTGCTTGTTTTTTGGATTTTGAAAATATACCAGGTACTGGTTCAGGCCCGGCTTCAGGTTGGAGACGTTCAGGCGTTTGTCCTGCAGGCGGATGGTATCTGATTGGGCGTAGGCCGATAAGCCAATAAGACAGCATATCGTTATAATTATAATCCTTTTCATGTTGATTTAAATAATATATATCTGCGTATCGGAAAGCTTCCGGGCCACCTGCTTTTCGAGATAATAAATGAATAAAAGAAGGGACAAATTGAGAAGCTGTGTCAAAGCAGCGTATGAATCGGAAAACGGGTCGTGATTGTGCCAATGCGTATAAATCGCCCCCAGCATGATCAATACCAACCCAGCCGATGCAAATTTGCCTGCCTTGAATTTGAAATGCAGCAGGATGCCCAGCGCGCCGACAGTTTCCATGGCCATAATAAAATACAGGAACCATATTGCATAACCTGATTGCTTAAAAAAATCGATCATGATACTCATATTTGTTGATTTACCGACCGTCGCTACCAGGAACGAATTGCCAATGGATACCGATATTGCCCATAACGTGATATTGACGGTAGAGGGAAGCAGGGTATCGTTCGATGCCCCGTATTTAGCATGCAGCCTGATAAAAATATTGGTCGCCATATAGCCCAATACCAGGTGAGTGGCGTATGCCCCGTAATGAATGAGGATGTTGAGCGCCTTCAACAGGAAAGCATTTTTGATACCCGCAAAGAAAAGTATCCAAACCGCCAGTGCCAGGTAAATGGCAATCATAAGGTAAGCCTTAGCCAAACTATGAACTGGTTTGGCATCGGGCTCCCATATAAAGTTTATCAAACCTCCGAGTAACAGCAGACCGGCTAAGATCATGATGTCCATTTCATTAAGTTTATTTTGAAGCCGCGGGAATTTTTACCGGCACCATTAAAATACCAGGCGCCTTATCCTGGGCATAGTAGAGTGTTTTACCATCGGGCGAGACAATTGGATCGAAATTGCCTTTGCCGTTGTTAACGTTAGCGCTTAGTTTTTTCCCCTGCGTCCAATCATCGCCTTTACGGTAGCTGATGTATAGTTCATTATCGCTTACAAAGATGATATAATGCTCGTCTGGTGCGATAAAAGGATCATATATCTCTTTATCGCCGTTCAAAGCCAGCATTTTGGGCTTATCATAATGATCGCCGAGCCATTTCACGTAATATCCACGCATACCGGCATTACCGTCGCGGTTGCGCGAACAGAAACATATTGTCCCCGAACCACTGACAGACGGCCCAAAATCATTGCAGCCTTCAGCGTTAACAGGTGCCCCGAAACGCTTCGGCGCCGACCAGCCGTCACCCGAAAGCTTATCTACATACCAGAGATGCGCATTTTTCTGCGCTTTGTCCTGCGGTGTGCCTTCCAGCGGGCGGGTGGATACAAAGATCAACCGTTTACCATCCGGGCTCATGGTTGGGTCCCAGTCTTTCCATTGCCCCGAGAACTGAGCTGTTACCGGGGTGCTCCATTTACCCTTAGTCATTTTAGATACAACAATGGTTTGGCCATCGGCAATAAATACAGTTTTTTGGTCGGGCATAAAGGCGGCTACCGATTCATTACTGAAGTCGGTTTTACCGTCCTGCGAAAATACTTTTGGCTGCGCAGCCGGATCGACTATATCCTGGCTGAATGCGGAAAGGGTTGTACAGAGTACCACGATACCCGGTACAACCCACTTAATGATGCATTTCATACGATAGATCTATTGAGATTTAGTTGATATCCTTACTGTCCTGGAGCTTTTGCACCATAGTGGTCACGATATTTTTATTTGCCGGGTCGGGCGCCTGGGACAGGGCTTTCTGAGCGTAGGTGAGTGCCTTTTTATAATCGCCTACGGCCGAATAACCCCTTGCCATGCCCGCATTGGTCAGGAATTCGTTCGGGTGCTTGTCATAATTGATCTTGAATACATCCAATGCCTGCTGGCCCTTTTTCTGACGGGTAAGGCCCCTTGCATAAAAGTACAGCTCGTTCATATTTCCGTAGGGGTATGCTTTTTTCATTACATCGGCCGCTTCCTGGGTTTTGCCCAGTCCGTCCAAAACCGAGGCTTTGGTGCTCCAGGCGGTAAAGCTTTTATCACCGCCAAAATTTATGCTGGTTGCAGTGTCGGTCCATAATAAAGCTTCGTCAAGGTTGGTTTTATTCTGAACACAGTACTGTGCTGCCTGGTCCCAGCCCTCCCAGGTAAAGCCTTTTTCGCCCTGTAATTCTCTTCTGAAAGAGGCTAATTGTGTACCTACCACGTCGACATCAATTTTGAAAGGTATAACCAGTTTTTCCCATTGCAGGGCAACAACTGCACTCGATGGGGTTTGGTCAGTAAACTCATACTTGAGCCATTCCACGCTTTTGTCGGCAGGCACCGGCTTTACTTTAACGCGCAATACATCCTCTTCGGGCTTGTAAAAGAAAGCACCCCATGCAGTTGAATTTTTGGAAAAAATAAGCGTGCATTCGTTAGGGTCGTAGGCAACAAAAAAGCCGTACCTGCCTGCTGCCAGTGGCTGCCCTTCTATCTTTACATCGGTGGAAAACTCGATGAAAGTACTTTCATTGGCGCCTGCCCGCCATGGCGCATGTTTTGACGGGCCAAAGCCCTGATCGACATAGCCCGGGGGGACTAATTCGCCCCAGATATGGCCGTCTCTTTTTTTAACCGCTGGACGGCTATAGGTAATGGCTACATTGGTGATGCCAATGCCCTCGCTTACCGAGGCGCGTTTATTGCCTCCGCTCGGCAGCGATGTTAGCTGCGCCTGCACGGGGCTGGTAAAAACGATCTGCATAGTTGCCAGCAATAAACCGGCTGTGATTAACTTTTTCATGTGAATGGTTTGAAAATTAATGTTCTTCATTTTTTTACTTCAGCAACGAGACAATATCCTTTAAACCGTGCGACAGCAGCAGCCACGCAACAGCAGTTAACGGGGCAAGTTTTTGAGCTAAATCGTGTAGTTTCATATAGGTTGGCGTTGTGATTGTCGGTTAAAATTTGCCTTTATTGCCGTTTACAGCAAATCATTTCAATCCGCAATGCTGTATTTTTAACCGATTGGCATCATCAACGGCGCGTAGCATTTTTTCGGTTATTATTGAATAAATATCACCATCCGTTGAAAATGACAGGTTGAAATCAAAAAGCTTCGTATTTTTAAAAATGAATTTTTTGAAAGGGAAGGCGACGATCACCCAGTTGCAGGTGCTGATATGGATAGCGGTTTACCTTATCATTTTCTTTTCGGTGCTGCCCGAAGACGGCTTTCCGCAGGCTGCCAGTTTCAGTACGATCAGCGTTGCTTTCTATATTTTGATCATTTACGGAAATATCAAGTTCCTGTTTCCAAAGCTTTGGGAAAGAGGTTATAAAGTGACTTATGTTCTTTGCGTTATTGCGATGCTGGTTGGTGGAGGACTGACGAGGGGATATCTCATTATGTTTATCTACAACAAATTCATGGCTCCCAAGCCCGAAGTAATGACCCTGGGTATGGCGCTGAATTTTATCATTGCAGGGTTCCTGAATTACATGCTCAGCTTTGTTTTCCGGATCGCGCTTGCCTATTTTAGCCTGAAACAGCAGGCAGAAGAGATACTACTGCAAAAAAGCCAGGCCGAACTGAATCTTTTAAAATCGCAGGTACAGCCGCATTTCCTGTTCAATACGCTTAATAATATTTATTACGAAGCTTACCGCGAGGCGCCGCGAACCGCAGGGCTGATCGAAAGGCTTTCCGACATTATGCGCTACTTTGTGGACGAAAGCCCGAAGGACGAGGTTTCACTGCAAACCGAGATACAGTTTATTGAAAATTACATCGCCCTGGAGAAAATACGCATCCGCCATAAAACGGAGATTAACTTTGTAAAGGAATATAATGCCGACTCGCGCATACCGCCCATGTTGCTGATGACCTTTGTTGAAAATATTTTTAAACATGGGATAGATAAATCGAGTGCCGAGAACAAGATAGATATCTCCCTGATACAGCAGGACGGCTACTTACTTTTTCAAAGCTGTAACCGGATACATCCAAAAGCGTCAAAAGAAGTAGCACATGGGTTCGGCATCCAGAATTTACGGAAAAGATTAAGCATGTTGTACGGGACAAAGTTCGAACTGAATATTGAAAATAATGGTCAAAAATTTGTTGCGTTTTTAAAGGTCCCCATATCATGAGCTTAAGCTGCATCATTATCGACGACGAGCCCAATGCCGTAAATTTACTGGAGATACTTATCCATCAAACAACCGACTGGGAGCTTTTGGCCAAATGTTACGATGCGCTTGAGGCGATGGCATTCCTTAAAAAGAATAAGGTCGATTTTCTTTTTCTGGACATTAATATGCCGCAACTGACGGGCATGGAACTCGCAGGACTGCTGCCTACCGAAACCAAGATCGTTTTTACAACCGCCTATTCGGAATATGCAGCCGAGAGCTACACTTTTCAAACCATCGACTACCTGATGAAGCCCATCACGCTGAAAAGGTTCCTCACGTCCACCCAAAAGATCGAATCTTATTTTGGCAAACAGCAAACGGTAGAGACAACAACGCCACAACAGCATGAGAAGGAGTACTTCTTCATCAAATCAGGGAAAACGCTTAGTAAAATCCGACTGGAGGATATATTGTATTTTGAAGGCGAGAAGGAGTACGCCCGCCTGGTGTCAACAACGGGTCAGTTGCTTATTTACCGGCGCCTAAAAGATATCGAAGCGCAATTGCCACCCCCCTTTGTTCGGGTACATAATTCGTACATCGTTAATACAAAACAACTGGAGAAGATACAGGATAACCATATCTATATTGCCGGCAAGCAGATACCCATCAGCGAAAAATTCAAGTCTGAACTAATGGCGGTGATACAGCAACGGATATTTTGAGAGCCAAGAACCAGGATTTGCCTTGACTCTACTTCGCAAACAATTGTCCCATGTCTTTAAAAGCCTTAAATTCCAGGGCATTCCCGCAAGGATCGGTAAAAAACATGGTTGCCTGTTCGCCGGGGAGGCCTTTAAAACGGATATAGGGTTCAATAATAAATTTAACGCCGAAGGTTTTCAGCCGTTCCGCCAGTTTTTCCCATTCATCCCATTCCAGCACTACTCCGAAATGCGGCACAGGCACATCATGGCCGTCGACCGGGTTGGTGTGATGTTTTGAATCGCCTTCGGGTTTTGGTTTATAGTGGATAACAAACTGATGGCCATATAGGTCGAAGTCGGTCCAGAGCTCGTCGGTACGGCCTTCAGCACAACCTAATACTTCGCGGTAAAATTTACGTGCTGCTTCAAGGTCATATACCGGTACGGCAACATGGAACGGGGTGAGTTTGCTCATGATGCAATTATAATTATTTTAATATTATCATATTTGCTTAACATGAATAACATCTGTTTGATCGAAGACGAACAAAAAGTATCTGCCTTTATTGTCAGGGGGCTGGAAGAGCATGGCTATACGGTTAAGGCCGCGGCAAACGGGGCAGAAGGTCAAAAACTTATAGGAAAAGATAAATTCGATCTGCTGATTTTGGATGTGATGCTGCCCGACACTAATGGTGTAGATCTTTGCCGCCAGATACGGGAAGATGATATTGATACCCCTATCCTGATGCTTACCGCCCTGAACCAGGTGCATGACAAGGTGTCCGGCCTGAAAGCGGGTGCGGATGATTACCTGGTAAAACCGTTCCATTTTAGCGAATTACTGGCCCGTATCGAGGCCCTGATGCGTCGCAATAAAAACCGGGAAGCGGACCATCAGATATCATTCGATGACCTGAAGCTGGATAGCTGGACCAAAACTGCCGAGCGGGACGGCAAACAAATAACACTGACTGCAAAAGAATATACATTGCTGGAACTGTTCATGCGCAACCCAAACAAAATACTTTCACGGGAGTACATAGCAGAAGAGGTTTGGGGTATCGGGTTTGATACAGGCACTAATTTCATTGATGTGTATGTGAATTATCTGCGTAAAAAAATCGAGAAGGATTTTAAAGGGAAACTCATCCATACGGTCATCGGTATGGGGTACATATTAAAGCAGGCAAATAAGTAATGAAAATAAAGAACCGGCTTGCGCTTTACTTTACCATTATCAGTGCGGTCATATTGCTGATAGCGCTTGCTGCGATATTTTTGACTTTTAGCTCGTTTGTTAAATCCGATTTTTATAACCGCCTGTCCGATCGCGCCAAAGTTGCCGCTCAGTTATATTTGGAAGCGGATGAGATACCGGTCGACTCGCTTAACCGGGTGCGCGAGCGTTACCTGAAGCAGATACCTGGCGAAGTAGTGCGTATTTATAACGACCGTAACGCGCCCTATTTTATCAAAGACAGGCAACAGTATTGGAGCGATAATGTGATAGACCTGGTGCGCAGGCGCAAGGAAATGGAATTTACCGAAGGCGACCGGCAAACCGTCGGGATCTATTACAATGACAACCAGGGAAACTTCGTGATATTGGTGTCGGCCGAGGATATACACGGGCATCACCGGATAGAGGACCTCATCGAGATCATGCTGGTGATGATCGTCTGTCTTTCGGCAGGTTTGTTTTTTGTTGGCAGGTGGTTTGCCCAAAAATCACTTGAACCGATAGATGATATTGTAGCGCAGGTGCAGCAGGTGCGGGCAAGCAACCTTAGCCTGCGCATAAACGAAGGTAATGGTAAGGATGAGATAAGCGCACTGGCAAAAAATTTCAATAAATTGTTGAAGCATCTCGAAAATGCCTTCGAACTACAGCAAACTTTCGTCATCAATGCCTCGCACGAGCTTCGGACACCGGTTACCAGCATCATGGGCGAATTGGAAGTTACGCTGAATAAGCAACGCACCCAGCAGGAATATGAGCAGGTGCTGCGCTCGGTACTATCGGATGCGGAAAGGCTGAATGAGACCATAACCGGACTGCTGGAACTGGCGCAGGTGGATATGAATTATACACAAGCTATCCTTAGCCCGGTGGCCATTGACGAGTTGATTTGGGAACTTGCCGATTACTGGAACAACAAAGCCGGCAGGGGCCTATTTGTTGTCAATATCATTAACCTGCCCGACGACCACGAAAAACTGCTTATACCAGCTAATAAGGCACTGCTCAGTATTGCATTGAACAACATAATAGGTAACGGCTATAAATTTTCAGATAACCGGCCGGTGCAATGCGACCTGGATGCCGGCAACGGCCATATCAGCATTAACATTACCGATTCGGGTATTGGTATCCCGGCGGGCGAAATTGAAAAAGTGTTCCAGTCATTTTACCGTGCCAACAATACGAAGGATTATCATGGCAATGGTATAGGGCTTTACATTACCGCCAAGATCATCAACCTGTTTAACGGCACTATTAAGGCGCGTTCCAATAACGGAAAGGGCACCTCTTTCATTATAAATTTCACTCTTTAGTAATTCTAATCCCTTTTTAATCTTGCTTTAATTCGGCTCTAATACCTCCGGTCTACTTTTGCGCAAACAACAAAATATGCGTTTAAAGTTTTCTCGTGCCTTCTTATTCATCCAGTTTTTGGTTTCGGCTTTGGGTATGCGGTTATATGCACAAACTACAACCGATACTTTAAAACTGACCCTTAAGCAAGCCGAAGACCAGTTCCTAAAAAATAATCTCGAACTTATTATCCAGCGTTATAATATTGATAACGCCAGTGCTAATGTCATCACGGCGCGCTTGTTCCAAAACCCTGATTTTAGTTTTGCCAACGGCATCCATGCCACCGGGGTGCCAAATGCCTTTAGTGAGCAGGCGGTCAGCGTTTCGCAACTTTTCTTTACAGCGGGCAAAAGGAATAAAAATATTCAATTGGCTAAAATCGGCGTCGAACAGGCCAAATACCAGTTCTTCGACCTGTTACGCACGCTGAAATTTACACTCCACAGCGATTTTTACAACATTTATTTCCAGGAGCAATCTGCTAAAGTTTATGATGAGGAGATCAGTTCGCTGGGAAAAACACTCAATGTGTTTAAACAACAGTATCAAAAAGGCAACATTGCCGAAAAGGAGGTGCTGCGTATTCAATCACAGCTGTATTCCCTGCAAACGGAATATAATAATTTATTGACCAGCATCGATACGACACAAAGCGAATTGAAACTGCTCATCAAGGCATCGCCGGTATCTTATATAGATCCGCAGGTAAGTTTCGATAACAATAAGGATGTCGCTTCCGCGGTTCCCTACCAGCAACTGCTTGATTCGGCCTACACCAACCGCTACGACTTAAAGTACACCAAAGCGGTGGTAGATTATAATACGCTCAATTTAAAGCTTCAGAAGGCCACTGCCATGCCCGATGTTTCGCTGTCTTTCAATTATGATAAACTGGGATCGTACGGTAATAATTTCATGAGTGCGGGAATTGCTTTCAGTCTGCCCTTTTTTAACCGTAACCAGGGAAATATACAGCAGGCACGTATAGCCATTGACCAAAGTAAGGTGCAGTTCCAAAGCCAGCAGGACCAGGTGCAAAGCGATGTAGCCACCAGTTACAAAAGTGCGCTTAGGCTCGAAAAACTATATAACAGTTTCGACCCAAAGTTCAAGACAGACTTCACTAACCTGATCAAAGAAGTGAATATCAATTACGAAAAAAGAAACCTGAGTATGCTCGAATTCCTCGATTTCTATGATTCCTATAAAACCAACACCATCCAGCTGAACAACCTGCAATTGAGCAAAGTACTTGCACTTGAACAACTGAACTACGCCACCGGGACACCCTTTTTTAACCAACAATGAACATGTATTCCAAACGATATGTAATGCCCCTATACGCGGTCGCCATAGCCTTATCGGCTATGGGGCTGCAAAGCTGCCATCATGCTGAAGCACCCCAAAAGGACGAAAAGTTTGAGGTGACCGACAGTCTGCTTAATAGCCTGCTGATAGACACGGTAAAAGAAGCGAGCGCCTTATCCGAGATCAACCTGACCGGAAGCATAGCTGCCGACGAAAGCAAAATGGTGAAAATATACCCGATGGTAAGTGGCATAGCGCACGATGTTAATGTGCAATTAGGTGATGTGGTGAGCCAGGGGCAAACGCTTGCAGTGATGAAAAGCGCCGAGATGGCCGGCTTTACCAAAGACTACATTTCGGCCGAAGCCGACTTGCGGAGCGCTAAGCGTGCCTACGAATCGACCCAGGACCTGTATAAAAGCGGCCTGGCATCGCAAAAGGATTTTGAACAGGCGCAATCGGATTATCAAAAGGCCGAAGCTGAAAACAAACGCGCAGGGGCCGTGGTGAATATCAATAAAAGCAACGGCCAGGGATACCTGGTAAAGTCGCCCATTTCCGGTTTTGTTATCGAAAAGAATCTTACCGATAACACACAGGTAAGAGCCGACAACAGTTCGAACCTTTTTACCATAGCCGACCTGTCGGATGTTTATGTGCTGATCAATATTTATGAGTCGGACATATCCAACGTGCAAACCGGCGACCCGGTTAAGATCACCACACTGTCCTATCCCGATAAAGTATTCAGCGGGAAAATAGATAAGATATACGATATGCTCGACCCTGACAGCAAAGTAGTTAAGGCACGCGTGAAAATAGAAAACCCCGGCAATAAGCTTAAACCCGAGATGTTTGCCAACGTCACCATCAAGGCAAAATCAGGCGAGAACCTTCCCGTTATCGATACCCGCGCATTAATATTCGACAATGATAAGGATTACGTGATCGTAGTGGATGGCAACGCCAAGGTGCATGTCCAGCAAGTGCAAATTGCAAAACGGGTAGAGAATAGGGCCTATATACGTTCGGGTCTTAAGGCAGGCGACCGTATTGTAGCTTCCCGCCAGCTTTACCTTTTTGAGTCGTTAAAGGATTAAGTGCATTCGGAACAAGAAACATGAACAAATTCATCAAAAGCATACTGGCATTCTCGTTAAAGAATAAATTCTTCATATTCTTTGTAACGGCGTTAATGGCTGTCGGCGGCTATATCAGCTTCAAAAATATCAGTATTGATGCATTTCCGGATGTCACCAATACTTCGGTTACCATCATTACCCAATGGCCGGGCCGCAGCGCCGAAGAGGTCGAGAAATTCGTAACCCGCCCGCTGGAGATCGCAATGAACCCGGCTGAAAAGAAAACCAGCATCCGCTCATCCTCACTCTTCGGTCTTTCAGTATTGAAGGTAACCTTTGATGATGATGTCGATTACGCTTTCGCACGGCTGCAGATCAATAACCATATCGGCGACGCTAATCTGCCCGATGGCGTAAATCCATCTATCGAACCGCCTTATGGCCCAACCGGTGAAATATACCGTTTTACTTTGGCGAGCAACCGCAAATCGGTACGCGAACTGAAAACTATTGAAGACTGGGTTGTGGAACGCGAAATCAAAGCCGTGCCGGGCATAGCTGATGTAAACAGCTTTGGCGGCGAAGTAAAAACTTACCAGATCACTGTCGATCCGCAAAAGGCTCTTCAATATGGCGTGTCTGCATTGGAACTCTATGAAGCTGTATCCAAAAGCAATGTAAACGTAGGTGGAGATGTGATAGAGCAAAGCGGTCAGGCGTACGTGGTAAGGGGCATTGGCTTGCTTAATAATATCGACGAGATAAAAAATGTTGTTGTCAACAACGTAAAGGGAACCCCCATATATGTAAAAACTATTGCCGAAGTAACCGAGGGGGCCTTACCTCGTTTAGGGCAGGTTGGCCGCGACCGCGATCCTGATGTGGTAGAAGGTATTGTGGTGATGCGTAAGGGCGAAAACCCCAGTAAGGTTATTGCTGCACTGAAAGAAAAGCTGCACGACCTGAATACAAATATCCTGCCTGATGACGTAAAGATAGTTCCCTTTTACGACCGTGAGAACCTGGTAAACTTTGCCACCGGGACGGTTCTGCACAACATGTTCGAGGGGATCATCTTCGTCACCATTATCGTGTTCCTTTTTATGGCCGACTGGCGCACTACCCTTATTGTTTCACTCATTATTCCGCTGGCACTGCTTTTCGCCTTCATTTGCCTTAAACTAAGGGGCATGTCCGCCAACCTGCTGTCGATGGGGGCTATCGACTTTGGTATTATTATAGATGGTGCCGTGGTGATGGTGGAAGGGATATTTGTGGTGCTGGATATGAAGGCAAAAGAGGTGGGCATGGAAAAGTTCAACAAGCTGAGCAAGCTTGGGCTTATCAAACAATCCTGCCTGGTAAACGGCAAAGGCATTTTCTTTGCTAAATTGATCATCATCACGGGTTTGCTGCCGATATTCAGCTTTCAGAAGGTTGAGGGCAAAATGTTTTCGCCGCTGGCGTGGACACTCGGTTTCGCACTGCTGGGCGCCCTGCTGCTTACGTTCACCTTTGTACCTGCCCTTGCAAGTATCCTGCTAAAGAAAAATGTAAAGGAAAAACATAATGTTATTCTTGAATTTATCATCAATGGTGCTATGCGGTTCTACAACTTTTGCTTTAAGGCCCGCAAAGTTATCTTTCCCATCGCCATCATCTTCCTGGTGTCCAGCCTGGCTTGCTTTAAGCTGTTAGGAACGGAGTTTTTACCCGAACTTAACGAGGGCGCCATTTATGTGCGCGCAACTGGACCCCTAAGCACTTCATTAGGTCAGTCGGTAAAGCTGGCGAACGAAATGCGGAAGATATTCCTAAGCTTCGACGAAGTAAAGCAGGTGATGTCGCAAACCGGCAGGCCAAATGACGGCACGGACGCCACAGGGTTTTATAACATCGAGTTTCATGTGGACATTTACCCGCAGGACCAGTGGAAAAGAGGAGAAACCAAAGAAGAACTGATAAGCCGCATGCAGGACAAGCTCAAGTTTTTCCCGGGCATCGACCTTAATTTTTCGCAACCGATCTCCGACAACGTGGAGGAAGCAGTATCAGGCGTAAAAGGTTCTATCGTAGTCAAAATGTTTGGCGACGATTATAAATTCATCGAAAAGAAAGAAGATACCATTTACAACATATTGAAAGGTGTGCAGGGCATCGAAGATCTGGGTATACTGCGAAACATGGGGCAGCCTGAAGTGCAGATCAATCTTAACCAGGCAAAAATGGCGCAATACGGCGTTGAAGCCGCCGATGCTAATGCGGTGATAGAAACGGCCATCGGCGGCAGGGCAGCTACGCAGATATATGAAGGTGAGCGCAAATTTGATTTGCGTATCCGTTACCCGGATGATTTCAGGAATAACATATCATCGATCGGCGACTTGCGCGTACCCTCTATCAGCGGTAACATGGTACCGCTGCGCGAGATAGCCGGTATTACCAAAACTACGGGCATCAGCATGATCTACCGCGACGACCATAAACGTTACGGAGCCATTAAATTCTCTATCCGCGGGCGCGATATGGGCAGTACCATAAAAGAGGCGCAAAGCAAAGTTGAAAACCAGGTAAAACTGCCTAAGGGCTATTCCCTGCAATGGGCCGGGGATTTTGAGAACCAGCAACGTGCCTCGGCAAGGCTGGCGCAGGTGGTGCCCATCAGTCTGCTCATCATCTTCTTTATACTTTTCATCCTCTTCGGTAATTTCAGGGATTCGCTGCTGGTGTTAAATAATGTGCCATTCGCCATTGCAGGTGGTATTATCGCCCTGATGATCACAGGCGTCAACTTTAATATCTCGGCGGGTATAGGGTTTATCGCACTGTTCGGCATCTGCGTGCAGAATGGCGTGATATTGATAACCAAGTTCAAGACCAATATCCGCGACCTGAAACATCATACCACCTGGAATCATTTTACCGACGCATTGAGAGATGGCGTTGCCGACCGTATGCGCCCCGTTATTATGACAGCGATGATGGCAGCTATAGGGTTATTGCCGGCGGCTCTGTCGCATGGCATAGGCTCTGAAGCATCAAAACCACTGGCTATCGTGGTAATCGGCGGGCTTATCACCAATACCATATTTAATCTTTTCGTTTTCCCAATCGTGTTCTACTGGGCGTACCGCAAGCGTGTGGAACGTGGTGAGATAGGACGGATCTGATCAAAATACTAATACCCCTAAAGTATCAGTGTTGTTGAAGGCGGTGCGGCTATGGCTGCATCGCCGGAGACAATTTTGATCGCCTTACTCCGCCCTCAAACTATCTACAGGATTAGCGTTTGCCGCCCTAACCGTTTTAAAGGCTATGGTACAAAATGCCATTATGATACCGGCAGATAACGATACCGCAAATACCCACCAGCTAATACCAACCCGGTATGGGAAATCATTCAGCCACCTATTCATAAAATACCATGCCAGTGGCAGAGCAATGGTGTTGGCTGTAAGTACCAGCCTGAAGTATTGTTTATAAAACAGCAATACGATATTCCCAGCTCCTGCGCCTATCACTTTGCGTATACCTATCTCGCGTGTCTTTTGTGCGACAGTATAAGTTATCAATCCCAAAAGGCCGAGACACGAAATAAAGATGGCCAGCCCGGCGAAAATACTGATCATTTGCTGCTCGCGTTGGTCCTGCGCGTAATCTGCCTGGAATATAGCGTCTAAAAACCCATAAGAGAAAGGTGTATCCGGATTCAGCTTTTTCCATTGGTCTGAGGCGTAAGCAACGGCGGCAGCGGCATGCCTGCCATCTAGTTTAGCGATAATGGTAGTGCACCTCATCGGGTTGATCCCCATTATGGCACATGGCCCTATACTGGCATGTAACGAGAAGTAGTGGTAATTTTTTACAACGCCAGCTATTTTGTACTGGTAAATAATACCGTTATGCAAGTGCGATACGTACTGCCCCGGCGCTTTGTAAGGGTCGAAGCCAAGCAGCTTTGCAGCTTCCTCGTTCAATATCACCTGCTTGCCAAAGTCGTGCAGCTCCATATCTTCCTGCATATTGGTATTGGTAAACGTTTCGGGAGCAAAGTTCGTCCCGGCCACCAATTGCAGGCCGAGTGTTTTTAGATAATTTACATCAGCAAAGTCAAAGAAAACGATCTGTTTGTCGGCAATAGTTTTGTTTGATGAATACAAATTCATATCGCCCGATACCAGGGGTGCGGTTGCTTTGGTAACCGATTTAAAATTAACACTTGCCGCCAGCCGGCTTGCCAGCAGCGTACTGTTTCGTTGTGCCTGTTCACCATTCAGGTTTAATATCAATTGCTGATCGCCGTCGAAGCCTGTTTTAGCATTCAGCATAAAATGCAATTGGCTCCATATTACCAACGTAGCAAAAATGAGGCAGGTTGAAATAATGAACTGCGATACAATTAATACCTTCCGAACGCTGAATCTGCCCGATGCCTCAACCACTTTGCCTTTTAATACTTTTACCGGCTTGAAAGCCGAAAGGAAAAAGGCCGGGTATAAACCAGCCGCAAGGCCGGTAAACAGGGCAATCAATATCAACCATAGTATCAGGCTGCTGTTTTCTTTTGCCAGGAAAGACAAAGCCTGTCCGGTGAAATTGTTAAACACCGGCAGAAACAAAAACCCCAGCCCAACGGAAAGCGCCAGGGCAGCCATGCTGATAATAACCGTCTCTATCAAAAATTGAAAGCGTATGGACGCTTTTCCGGCACCCAAAACCCGCCGAACGCCCACTTCGCGTGCGCGGCTGATGGCCTGTGCTGTGGTCAGGTTCATGTAATTGATACAAGCGAGCAGCAATATCACCAGGGCTATTGACGATAAAAGGTACAGGTATTTAATATTGCCTTGTTTATAGGCCAGGTAATCCTGGTATTCGGACGAGTTGAGATGAATATCCTTAAGCGCCTGCAGCGAATTAGTAATGTGGTCGCTGTGCGATTTCAATTCGGTCCCCGCATGGCGTTGCAGGTAGGCGTTCAACTCCCTTATTACTTTCCTTGTATCGCTTCCATGCTTTAGTTTTACATAGGTATAAAAATTATCATTCACCACCCAACTGGTATTATTGGCCATTTGCTCGCGGATGTGATCGCTGTTGTTCGACGCAAAAAAATCAGCCTGGATGTGGTTTAAAAAATCTTCTCTGAAAACTCCGGTAATGGTATAGATGGTACTGCCTGCTTTTATTGTTTTACCGATAGGGTAAACATTTTTAAAAAGCTTTTTGGCCAGCGACTGGGAAAGCACAATGGTGTTTGGAGCCGAAAAAGCTGTTTTACGGTCGCCCTGGAAAAAGTGGAAGGACAGCAGATCGAAAAAATTCGGATCGACCCAATAACCTGAATCTTCGGTGTAAGGTGTTGAATTACTTATACCCTGCACCTGTACGATGGTTACGCCATTTGTCGGGTCGAGGCGGCTTGCCTCCTGAATTTCGGGTATCTCGCTTAAATATTTTGCGTAGGGTAAGCCAACTGTAGGGGCTTTGCTGCCATCTTTAAAGGTAGATGTGATACGATAGATGTCTTCGCCATTATCAAATCCTTTATCAAAACTTAGTTCATGCTGAAAAAAAAGAAAGACCAGCGCACAACAGGTAAGGCCGACCGCCAGGCCCGCAATATTAATCGCAGTGGTAATCTTACTTTTCCATAAATTTCGAAAAGCCAGTTTAAAGTACGATTTGAACATGTAAAGCCGTTTACCCAAAAATAGCGGATTAAATTAGAAAGGGATTAAGAAGCGCATTATTTAACAATTTTTAACCTGCGACTCCGTTCCAAATTTTAACTAAATTTACTTCGATACGTTTAAGCTATTGAAAACCCTGTTATGAAAAAACTATTGACCCTGATCATATTATTCCTGGCCGCAAAGGTTTACGCCGATGATACGCTTCAGCTGCAGGCAATGATAGATGCGGGAAACGTGAAACTGCCGGCGCATCATGCACCTTATTCCATTACGCGGCTGATACTGAAACATAGCCTGAATGCCAATGGCAATGTATTCCGCTGCATTTTGCCCGACGGGGAGGGGTTCATTATGAAGAAGCGGGGAATTAAACTTTCAAATGCTGAAATATATGGGATGGACGATAGTTCCAATGCTTCCGGCGCATCGGGTGTACAGCTAAATGGCGACCACGACACTGTGGAAAACGTTTACATTCATAAGTTTTCTGCATATGCTATCGTTGGTGGCAATGGCAATAATTCGGTGATCAGGAATTGCAAATTTGCCAACATCGGTTATAGCTGTATGTTAATGGTAACAAGCACCCACCCGGTGAAGGGGGGAATAGTTTCGGGCAATACATTCGATCAAAGCATGATGAACCCGGCCATTATACCCCAACCAGCACTTATCCTCCGGGGCAGCAAAATAAATGCCTCGGCAGGGTGGCAAGTTTATAACAATACTTTCATGATGCCTTTTTCACCGAAAGAGCTCTCTGCCGAATGTTTTGAGCTGCGCGGGGCCCCTTACAGCGTGATTCACCATAATACGTGCACCGGTGGCACCATCGGGATTTCAGTGGTACAGAATGATTTCGTACAGACCTACGCCAACAAATGTTTTAAACAGCGCGAGGAAGGTATTGAATATGCTGATAGTAACAATGGCATGATACGCGATAATCTGATCAGCGACCAGGATAACCTGGGTATCATGGTGGACGGCTTTGCGCCGCTGGGTTGCAGATTTGACACTTTGCACAATAACACTATTTCGAAATGCAGGGGTATTGGCATTCAATTATATAAGGACACTTATGATACCTTTATCAGCAATTGCACCATCAGTGCAAAAACCAAGGCGATTAACATACAACGAGCACATGGAGTAACTTTACTGAATTGCAACTTTACGGGCAATGGCTACGGCAGTACTGCATTATTCCTGGACAACTCAAAAGGTAAAGTGACCGTGAAAGGAGGCAGCATGAGCGGCTTTGAGCATAAACTTTTCATTTATGCAAACAAACAGGTGAAAACCGACGATGTGGTGATAGACGGGGTAAGAGGAAATAATAACATAAAGGAATCGGACAAAAGCATATCAGGCGGAGCGGCCGTGGGTGCTAATATCCGGGTTAAATAGCTACGATACCGTCAATTCGCCGCGCATATCCGTTTCCAGTAATTCCTTAATGATCATCGGATCTTCGTATTGGCCGAGCAAGAACATCATTTTGGTGATGGCAGCCTCATAGGTCATATCATAACCATTGGCAATGCCCATGTCTTTCAGCTCTTTGCTGGTTTCGTAACGGCCCAATTCAACCGTACCTACTTTACATTGTGAGATGTCGAGGATCACTTTATTATCCCTGATAGCGCCCTTCAGCAGGTCGGTAAACCAGGCGTCGGTGGTAGTATTACCTGCGCCAAACGTTTCCATCACAATGCCGCGTACATCAGCATTCAATATATTCTCAACTACTTTGGGGCTGATGCCGGGGTAAAGCTTCAGCACCGCTACATCGCTTGCCAGTTCTTTATGTACCTTAAGCGGTCCCTCAACTGGCTGGCGGATATCGTTGATACTGAACTTCAAGTGCACACCCGATTCGGCCAGGATAGGATAATTTGGCGAACGAAAGGCCTCGAATTTGGATGAATTATATTTAAACGCCCTGTTGCCGCGGAACAGTTTATAATCAAAATAGATGCATACTTCCGGCACGCGCGAGCGGTCGTGCTTTTTGGCTTTGGCTATCTCGATGGCCGTCATCAGGTTTTCCTTGGCGTCGGTACGGATAGCGCTGATAGGCAATTGCGAGCCTGTAAAAATGACCGGCTTGGATAAATTCTCGAGCATAAAACTAAGCGCCGACGAAGTAAAAGCCATGGTATCTGAACCATGCAGGATCACAAAGCCGTCTACCTTATCGTAATTATCTTTTATCAACCCGGCAATCTGGCTCCAGATGGCGGGATTCATGTTGGATGAATCGATAATATGCTCGAAGGAATGCACCATGATCTTGCAGTTCAGGCGCTCCAGTTCAGGAACATTCTCCATGATCTGCTCAAAATTAATGGGCCTGAGCACTTTAGTCTTAGGGTCGCTCATCATACCGATTGTCCCACCGGTATAGATGATCAATATTTGGTTCATGCGTAAAGGTCTATGCGAAAAATAAATTTAACAAATATTATCGTCATTCTGACCACTGTAAGTTCAGTGCGATAATTACAAAAAAAGCGACAGGCAAACCCGTCGCTTTTATATCTTCAAACCAGTTTTTAATTAAACCAGCAAGCGAACGGGCTCTTCTAAAAGCGACTTCAGCGTTTGCAGGAACGCCGCGCCTGTCGCCCCGTCAACAACGCGGTGGTCGCAGGTAAGAGTCAGCTTCATAATATTTCCCGGTACTACAGTACCATTCTTCACCACAGGCACCTGCTGTATGCCGCTAACGGCCAGTATACAGGCTCCCGGAGGATTGATAATGGCGGTAAACTCATCTACCCCAAACATACCCAGGTTGGATATAGTGAAGGTTGAACCTTCCATTTCGGGCAATTGCAATTTTTTAGCTTTGGCACGTTGTGCAAAGTCTTTTACTTCGGCCGATATAGCGCTCAATGATTTACCATCGGCAAAACGAACTACCGGAACCAGCAAACCTTCATCAACCGCTACTGCCACACCGATATTCACATGCTCGTTGGTGCGGATACTTTCGCCCAGCCACGATGAGTTAACTGCTGGATGCTGTTTTAAAGCAACCGCACAGGCTTTCAGCACTAAGTCGTTAAACGATATTTTAACCGGTGCAAAGTCATTCATTTTGGTACGGGCAGCCACCGCCTGGTCCATATCAACCGTGATGGTCACATAGAAATGCGGGATCAGAAAGCTTTCAGACAAACGGCGCGTAATAGTTTTACGCATTTGCGTAACCGGCTTATCTGTATATTTTTCCTCGCCAACATATTGCGGAATAACCACTGTTTTTTCTGCTTTCGCCGGTGCACTTGCAGGCACAGCTTCGGCAGCGTGTTTTTGTTCTATTTCTTTGGTAGATGGCGTAAATCCTTCGACATCCTTTTTCACGATACGGCCGCCATCGGCGGTTCCTTTAACATCGTTCAGGTTGATGCCTTTTTCTTTGGCTATCTTACGTGCCAAAGGTGATGCTTTTACACGGCTGTCGTCTTCCGTTGAAGTGGCGGCCGCAGTAGTGGCAGCGGTTTCTTGTGCAGGGGCCTCTTCTTTTGGCGCTTCCGCAGCCGGAGCTGCTTCACCTCCACCGTCCTGTAGCAATGGTGTGATATCTGTTCCTTCCTTACCTACAATGGCTATAATACCATTTACAGCAGCGGCTTCCCCTTCTTTTACACCTA
>Ga0310811_10002081_pt1 | contig 24964 bp, 29 predicted proteins | sample YCmetagenome_FD_207642 | JGI IMG/M metagenome (GOLD analysis project Ga0310811, IMG submission 207642) | Soil microbial communities from experimental microcosm in Duke University, North Carolina, United States - YC | ecosystem: Engineered > Artificial ecosystem > Soil microcosm > Unclassified ... | reverse complement strand
TTTCGGGAGTCCTGCGGGAGCAGATCGTGCCGGCGGACCGGGTCGAAGACGCGCTGTGGGCGGCCGACGCCGCGGACATCATCGAAGGCCTGCCGAACGGGCTGGACGAGTTGATCGGCGAGCGGGGACGGGAGGTCTCCGGCGGTCAGCGGCAGCGGCTCAGCCTGGCTCGTGCGTTGGCACTGGACGCCGACACCCTGCTGCTCGACGAACCGACCTCGGCGGTGGACACCCACACCGAGGCCCGGATCACCACGCGGATCGCGGAACTGCGGCGCGGCCGGACCACCGTCGTCTTCTCGGAAAGTCCATTGTGGTCGGCGGTGGCGGACGAGGTGATCACGTGCTGAGGCTGCCGCTGGCCACGGGAGCGCAGGCACGCGCCTGGGCGGCGAGTACGTTCCGGGAGAACCGTGTCGAGTCCCTCACCGTGCTCGGGCTGTTCGGTCTCGCCACGGTCACCGGGTTGGCCGGGCCCCAGATCCTGGGGCTGATCGTGGACTCGGTGACCGGTGCCGGTGGGCGGATCGATTTGCTGGCCCTGGCCTTCGTCGTGGTGCTCGTCGTGCAGGCGGCCGTGCGGCGCCTGGCCCGGTTCCGCGCGGGGGCGCTGGGGGAACGGGTGCTCGCGCGGAACCGCGAAGGATTCGTCGAGCAGGCGCTGCGGTTGCCGCTGGGCACGGTGGAGGCTGCCGGCACCGGTGATCTGCTCAGCCGCGCCACGACCGACGCGGACCGGATCGATTTCGCCGTGCGCACCGGGATTCCCGAGGTTCTGGTCGCGGTGATCACCGTACTGTTCACCGCGCTGGCGATGGTGCTGACCTCGCCGACGCTGTCGCTGTCGTTGCTGACCGCGGTCCTCGTGATCGCGGTGTGTCTGCGCTGGTACTGGCGGCACGTTCCCGCGGTGGTGGCGCCGTTGCTGGGTTCGTGGGCGGATGTGCAGACCAGCCTGCACGAGACCGCGGACGGCGCGCGCACCGCGGAGGCGCTGGGCCTGATCGACCGCCGGATCGCGCACGGGCACCGGGCCGTCGAGGTTTCCGCGAGCGGTGAGCGCGCCCTGCGTGGTCTCGTCGTGCGCTGGATTCCCTGGGCGCGCTTCGCGCAGGTGCTGCCGATCGCGGTGCTGCTGCTGATCGGCGTCTGGGGATACGGCCGGGGCCTGATCGGGTTGGGCACCATCGCGACGATGGTGGTCTACCTGCAGGCCATCGCGGGGCCGCTCGAAGAGATCCTGTGGTGGATCGAGGACGTGCAGGTCTCGGCCACGGCGCTGCGCCGGATGCTGGGTGTCCGCGGGGCCACCGCGGGCGCCCAGCACCCGGTCTCCGGAGCGCGGCCGCGCGGCCGGGAGATCGTCGTGCGGGACGTGCGCTACGGATACTCGCGTGACCGCGAGGTCCTGCACGGCATCGACCTGGTGGTGCCGCCGGGGCAGCGGCTCGCGATCGTCGGCCCGTCCGGGGCGGGCAAGTCGACGCTCGGCCGGTTGCTCGCCGGGGTTGCCGCGCCGGCGTCGGGCTCGGTGACCATCGGCGGCGTGGAGGTGTCCGGGCTGGCCGACGACGTGCTGCGCGGCGAGGTGCTGCTGCTCACACAGGAACATCACGTGTTCGCCGGAACACTGCGGGAGAACCTGACCTTGCCGGCGGGTGAGTGGAGCGACGCTTCGGTGGTGCGGGCACTGGAATCGGTCGGGCTGGCGGACTTCTTCGCCGCCCTGCCCGACGGGCTGGACACCCGGCTCGGCGCCGGCGCGCTGGCGGTGCCCGCCGCCGGCGCGCAGCAGCTCGCGCTGGCCAGGGTCGTGCTCGCCGATCCGCACACCGTGGTGCTGGACGAGGCGACCTCGCTACTGGACACGTCTTCGGCGCGGCACCTGGAACGGTCACTGAGCACGGTGCTGTCCGGCCGGACGGTGATCGCCATCGCACACCGGCTGCACACGGCCGCGACCGCCGACCGCGTCGCGGTCGTGGAGGACGGCCACATCAGCGAAATCGGTTCCCACGCCGAACTTCTGGCCGCCGACGGTCCCTATGCCCGGCTGGTCGCCGCCGCCTCCGGCGGTTCGCCGGCCCCGGCTCAGGCCGAGACGAGCGCGTCGACCACCGAGTAGAACATGCCGAGGCCGTCGTCCGAGGGACCGGTGAGGGCGTCGATGGCGTGTTCGGGGTGCGGCATCAGGCCGACGACTCTGCCGTTCGCGCTGCAGATGCCCGCGATGTCGTCCCGCGATCCGTTCGGGTTCGAGCCCGCGTAGCGGAACACCACGCGGCCTTCGCCCGCCAGCTCGTCCAAAGTGGACTGGTCGGCGACGTAACCGCCTTCCCCAGATTTGAGCGGGACCAGGATTTCCGCCCCCACCTCGTACCGTGTCGTCCACGCGGTCGTCGCGTTCTCCACGCGCAGCCACTGGTCACGGCAGACGAAGTGCAGCTTCTTGTTGCGTACCAGTGCACCCGGGAGCAGACCTGCTTCACACAGGATCTGGAAACCGTTGCAGATCCCCAGCACGGGCATGCCCTTGCCGGCGGCTTCGACGACCGAGGTCATCACCGGCGCGAACCGGGCGATCGCGCCGCAGCGCAGGTAGTCGCCGTAGGAGAACCCGCCGGGCACGATCACCGCATCGACCCCGCGCAGGTCCTCGTCCGCGTGCCACAGCGGAACGGCCTCGACATCGACGTAGCGGGCGGCTCGCGCCGCGTCGACGTCGTCGAGCGTGCCCGGGAAGGTGAGGACGCCGATCTTCACGAGAGCCTCCGCACGGTCCACTCCTCGATCACCGGATTGGCCAGGAAGCCTTCGGCGATCTTGGCGAGGGTGTCGTCGTCGACGGAGTCGTCGACCTCCAGCTCGAAATGCTTGCCCTGGCGCACCTCGGTCACGCCGTGGAAGCCAAGGCGCGGAAGGGCGCCGGCCACGGCCTGGCCTTGGGGGTCCAGGATCTCCGGCTTGGGCATGACGTCAACCACGACTCGGGCCACGGCGGGTCGCTCCAGGTCTGTGCAGGTAGGCGGTACCTGACGAGGGTAACCGATCAGGTTTCCACCCGGCCGCCGAGTCTGGCCGACAGCTCGCCGGCGCCCTCGCGGACGAGTTTCTCCCAGTTCTGCCAGGCCTGCTCGGAATGCCGGGAGGTGGGGATGGAGATGCTCATCGCGGCGACCCAGTCGCCGTGCGCGTCGACGACCGGGGCCGCCACACAGCCCGCGTCCGGATTGGACTCGCTGCGCTCGTGTGCCACCCCCGTAGCCCGGACGTCGTCGAGCTGGGCCAGCAGGTCCGCGCGCGAGGTGAGGCTACGGTCGGTGAGGGCGGCCAGTTTCCGGCCGCTCAGCAGCGATTCCAGCCGCTCCGCCGGCAGTCCCGCCAGCAGGGCCTTGCCCACCGCGGTGCAGTGCGCGGGCAGCCGCCGCCCGACCTCGGAGATCAGCCGGACCGAGTGGGTCGAGTCGATCTTCGACAGGTACACCACGTCGATGCCGTCGAGTACCCCGACATGCACCGTTTCCCCGCAGCGGGCGGCGACCAGGCGAGCCACCGCGTCCGCCTCGGCCGCGAACTCCAGGCGTTCCTGGTATCGGGCGCCGAGTTCGAGCAGCCGCGGACCCAGCCGGTACACCGTCTCCTCGCCGGCCTGGCGGGCGAGATAACGCCGGGCGACCAGTGTGGTCAGCAGTTCGTGCGTGGTGGACCGGGGCAGACCGAGACGTTCGACCACTTCGGCCGCGGACAACGTCGCGCGCGGGCCCAGGAACAGTTCCAGGATGTCCGCGGCCCTGAGCACGGCCGGCACGAGGCGTGGCATGCCGCCAGCGTAGCCGACCGTGTTCGAAATATCGGACGAGACCGGGCCTCGGGTGTCAGTTCTTGACCTCGACCACGTCGCCCGGCTGGAGCGCCTGGTAGAAGGCGACGGCGTCGGCATGCGAGAGGTGTACGCAGCCATGTGACTGCACGCTGAGACTGCCTTCGTGGAACGCGACGCCGGTCGTGGTGAAGAACACCGAATACGGCATCGGAGCGTTGTTGTACTCCTTGCTGTGGTGGTTGATGTCCTTGTACTGAACCCGGAAGGTCCCGGTCGGCGTCACGTGCCCGGGTCGGCCGACCGCCACCTTGACCGGTCCCCGTGTGACCGAGCCGTCGTTCATCAGCCAGGCCTGGTCGGAATGCAGTTCCACGCAGGCCTTGGCCTGTGCGTCGCAGGGGGTTTGCGCTGCCTCCGCCGCGGGCGCCGAGACGAGCCCGAAGGCGCCGAGGGTGGCCAGCGCGAGTGATCCGAAGGTTGCGACGATTGTTCGCCTGGAAGCCATGGACAAAAAGTACCCGTCTATCAGAGATTTTGGACGAACACTATCCGGTGGTGTTCCGGCCGGCTGTGTCGAGTGGGCGACCGCGGCCGGCCGGGAATAGGCTGAAACCGGTCCGACACGAGGGAGAAGAAGATGAGAATTGTCCACTATGGACATGCTTGTGTGCTTGTGGAGACCGACAACGCGCGCGTTCTCCTCGACCCCGGCACGTTCTCCGAGGGCTTCGAGACCGAACGTGAACTCGACGCGGTGCTCATCACGCACCAGCATTTCGACCACATCGACGAGAAGCGCCTGCCGGCTGTCCTGGCGGCCAATCCCGGCGCGAAGCTGGTCGTCGATCCCGGCTCCGAGGAGATCGTCCGCAAGCTCGGGCTGGAGTTCCGGACCGTGCGGCCCGGCGACGCCTTCGAACTGGGCGGCACCGCGGTGAACGTGGTCGGCGGAGAGCACGCGGTGATCCACGCCGACATCCCCATCGTGCCGAACGTCGGATACCTCTTCGACCACGGCGCCTTCTACCACCCCGGAGACTCGTTCTTCGTGCCCGAGCAGAAGGTCGACGTGCTCGGCCTGCCGACCGGCGCACCGTGGCTCAAGGCCGGCGAGGCCGTGGACTTCCTGCGGGCCGTCGCGCCCCGCGTGGCCGTGCCGATCCACGAGGCGGTGCTGGCGAGCCCCGCCATGCACTACGGCCTGTTCACCAACCTGGCGCCGGAGGGCACCGACATCGTCGTGGCGCCGCGCGGCGAGGCCGCCAAGGTGTCGTAGGTCGTGCCGACGGCCCGGTTCTCCAGTGCCACGTCGACGGCGTCGAGGAACGCCCGCCGGAGGCCGGGCCTGGTGAGATCGGCCGCCGCCACACCGAGCCGGACCAGTCCGCCGCGCCGCGACGCCCGCGACGCGGCCAGGACCAGCGCGAAGCAGCGCGCGGTCTCGGTGTGGTGGCGCGGCGCGCCGAACCTCTGCACGCGGGCCCGGTGCAGTAGGCCGCGTCGCAGGTCGTGGACGGCCACGAGATCCGCGCACAGCCGGAAGTCCCGTTCCCGCAACGCGTCGAGGGTGCCGCGGGAGGCGAGCCAGCGGGGCGGGGCGAAGCAGTGGGCGCTGAGGCCGGTCCGGTCCAGCGCTGCCGTCGCGGCGATGAGGCGCAGGCGTGCCTCGTGCGCCGGGAGGGCGGCGAACTCCGCCTTGCGTCCGAGGGTGATCCGGTGGCTGGGCGGGATCCGGTGGTCGTAGCCGTGCAGGAGCAGGCCGTCGCCCCGCCCGGTGCGGGCCCGGACCCAGTCCACGACGGCCGCCGTGGACCCGGGGGCGAACAACAGGGACAGCGGCACCCCACGGTGGTCCAGCTCCGCCGCCAGCTCGGTGCACCGATGCAGCGTCGCGGGCTCGATGCCGGACAGCGAGACCAGCAGTCGTGCGTCCATGCTGTCATTTCGCCAGGTCGAGGTGACCCCGCGCTGAACGCGTAGCGCCGGTGAGAAGAACCGCGGAAGGCGGGAAAACCGGTGTGGGCGCGATCAGGGATTTCCGTCGAACTCGATCGGCACCTCGTCGTCCGGCTCGAACCGCCGATGGAGTCGGACCCAGGTGCCGTCCGCGATCACCTCCCGCAGCCCGTTGTTGATCTTCGTCAGCAACTCGCCGTTCCCCCGCCGAACCGCGTATCCCTGCGGGACCAGGGTGTTGATGGACTTCGTGACCCGAAGACCCGGGTATTCGTTCGCGTAGAGTTCCGCGCTGGACCGGTCGAAAAGGGCGCCGTCCACCGCTGAGGTGTTCAGCGCGCCCAGCACCGCGGCGTCACTGGGAAAGCGGATCACCCGCGCGCCAGGTTCGTTGGCGCTGAGCCAGGTATCCGAAATCGTGCCCAGGACGACGCCGATGCGCTTACCCGCCAAGGAGTTCTCGTCGGTGATCGCCGAAGCGGCCGTTGCCTCGATACCGAGCATCTCGTAGTTGTAGGCGTTGGAGAAGTCGACGATCCGCTTTCGGGCGTCGGTCTGCGAGATCCCGGCGCTCCCGATGTCGAACCGGCCATTGGCGACCTGTCCGAGCAGCGTGGCGAAATCCGTGGCGGTGAATTCGAGCCGGAGGCCCTCCCGATCCGCGATGGCGCGCAGCAACTCGTTGTCGAAACCGGTGAAATCACCGTTCTGTAAATAGGCGTTCGGTTTCGAGTCGGGCAGGGAGCCGACGCGGAACGTCGAGTCGTCCTGGCCACGGCCGCACGCGGTGACGACCGTGGCCAGGACGGCGGCGATCACCGCCACTTCGATCTTTCGCACGCTCCCCCTCACGCCTGGGAAAACCGCTGCCCGCGGCTGTCCAGGGTCCAGGGCGACAACCGATTCCGCTCTGGCGCGAGTCTCCCACAGCCAGGCCACGAAACCCTGTCGAATTTGTCGATCGCCCCTACAGAATTGGCGCAGGCGTGTACTCGGTCGCCTCCGGGAATGCGGTGAGGACTGATTCCACCTGCTTGACGACGCCGGCGACCTGGGCGGTGGCGACACCGGTGAAGGACAGCCGGTCGGCGAGCAGGTGATCGAGGTCGGCGCGGCTCAGCGGCAGCCGCTCGTCGGCGGCGAGGCGGTCGAGCAGGTCGTTCGGGGCGCCCCGCTCCCGCATGGCCAGCGCGACGGCGACCGCGTTCTCCTTGATGGCCTCGTGCGCGGTCTCCCGCCCGATCCCGGCCCGCACCGCGGCCATCAGCACCTTGGTGGTCGCCAGGAAGGGCAGGTAGCGGTCGAGTTCGCGGGACACCACGGCGGGGAACGCGCCGAACTCGCCGAGCACGGTGAGCAGGGTCTCCAGGAGTCCGTCGAGCGCGAAGAACGCGTCCGGCAGCGCGACCCGGCGCACCACCGAGTCGGACACGTCGCCCTCGTTCCACTGGTCGCCGGCCAGCTCGCCGATCATGGACAGGTAGCCGCGCAGTACGACGGCGAGCCCGTTGACCCGCTCGCACGACCGGGTGTTCATCTTGTGCGGCATCGCCGACGAGCCCACCTGGCCCGGCTTGAATCCCTCGGTGACCAGTTCGTGGCCGGCCATCAGGCGGATCGTCGTGGCCAGGCTGGACGGCGCGGCGGCCAGCTGAACCAGGGCGGAGAGCACGTCGAAGTCCAGCGAGCGGGGATAGACCTGGCCGACGCTGGTGAACGTCCTGGCGAAGCCGAGATGGCTCGCGATCTTGCTCTCGAGCCGGTCCAGCGCGGCCTCGTCACCCAGCAGATCCAGCATGTCCTGTCCGGTGCCGACCGGACCCTTGATGCCGCGCAGCGGGTAGCGCTCGATCAGGTTCTCCAGTCGCTCGAAGGCGACCAGCAACTCGTCCGCCGCGGTGGCGAACCGCTTGCCCAGCGTCGTCGCCTGGGCCGCGACGTTGTGCGAACGGCCGGCCATGACCAGATCGGAGTTCTCCACCGCCAGCGCCGCGAGCCGCGCCAGCACGGCCGCGACCCGGCCGCGGAGAAGTTCCAGCGAGCGCCGGATCTGCAGCTGTTCGACGTTCTCGGTGAGGTCGCGAGAGGTCATGCCCTTGTGCACGTGCTCGTGCCCGGCCAGCGCGTTGAACTCCTCGATCCGCGCCTTCACGTCATGCCGGGTCACGCGCTCGCGGAGGCCGATCGAGATGAGGTCGACCTGGTCGATGACGCGCTCGTAGTCCTCGATCACCCCGGCGGGGAGCTCGATGCCGAGATCGGTCTGCGCCCGCAGCACCGCGATCCACAGCTCACGCTCCAGCGTCACCTTCCGTTCCGGCGACCACAGCGACACCAGCTCCGTGGAGGCGTAGCGGGTGGCGAGAACGTTGGGGATGCTGGGCTTGTCAGTCACCCGTCCAGCCTAAACGGTCCGGGTGCCCGGCTTCCGGAGAACAAGCACTCAGGAAGACCGGTCTTGGCCCGCGTGACGCTCCGCGAGCGCTTCGCGCAGCATCGCCCTGGCCACCGAACGCGGGTCGGCGGCGACCTCGATCAGCGCGTTCACCATCGCCCCGTCGACCAGGGCGATCAGCTGCTGGAGCCGTTTCGGCTCAAGCGAAAAACCGGATCGGGTGAAGATCTCCAGGAGCAGGTCCTGGAACTCGGCCTGCATCGCACGCATCAACGGCCGCAGGTACGGGCGCCGGCCCGTGGTGACGAAACGCTCATAGCGCAGCAACAGCACCTCGAAGCCGGCGTCCTCACCGAGGAGTTGGTCGAGGACGAGTTCCACCAGGGCGTCGACGTCGCGGTGCTCGGTGGTCAGCGTGGCCAGCCGGGCCCGGCCGCGGTCCAGCTCCGCCCGCCCGCCGTATTCGACCGCGGCGCAGATCAGGTCGTCCAGGGAGTCGAAGTAGTACGTCGTCGAGGCCAGCGGCAGCCCCGCGCGCTCGGCGACCGCGCGGTGCCGGACCGCTTCGAAACCGCCTTCGACCAGAAGCTGGTAGGCCGCTTCGATCAGTGCCGTGCGCCTGCGCTCGCCCTTCGGCGTGCTCGCCGCTGTCATGCGCCGAATCTAAGCCGCGAGGTCGAGGGTCCGCGCCGCGGGTGCGCACCGGTGCCGCGCTGCGGGAAGCGGCGCTCCCAGCCGGGAAGGGAGATCGGTCGTGCGGGTGCCGTGTTGGCTACTTGCGCCTGAGGCAAGTAGTCGCTACTTTCTTCATCAGCACATGCCAATCAGGAAAGTAGTCAGTGGAGGTTCTCGATGGACCAGGGAGCGGTCATGAGCGACGAGCAGCGGCAGGCGGCAGAGGCGTTGGAGACGATCCGTACGCATCAGGAGCGGACGCAGCGGGCGGCTCGCGTGCCGTGGTGGGGTTATGCGGGGATGTTCGTCTTGACCGCGGGGATCACGGCGACGAATGACTTCGCCGACGTCACCGTTGCGAAGCTGATCGCCGGGGTGACGTTGGTGGCGTTGGTGGCGGTGCTGGTGATGATGTTCGTGGGCCGGTCGGCGCCGTTGAGCCGCGTACGGGGGGTGCAGGCCCGCCAGTCGTTCCAGCCGCGGGCGCTTCTCGCGGTGGCCGTGGTGGCCGGGGTGGGCGTGTGGGTCGCTTCCCGCTTCGGCGCCGGCATCGTCCGGGGTATCGCTGGTGCGGTCGGGTTGAGCCAGTACCCCAACACGGTGGCCGGGGTCGTCTTCGGTGCCGCGTTCACCGCACTGTTCGCCCTCGGCCGAGGACTGGTCGGGGCAGCCCAGCGGCGAGCGGACCGATGACGGCCACGCCACCCGGTCAGAGACCAGGGCTGGACCGACTCATGGCGGAACCCACCCGACTCGCCATCATGTCCATCCTCTGCGCGGCAGAATGGTGCGACTTCGCGTTCCTCCGCGAGAACGTCGCGCTCTCGGACTCCGCACTGTCCAAACAACTCGCCACGCTCAAGAACAACGACTACATCGAACAACGACGCACCTACCTCGGCCGCGTTCCCAAAACCACCGTCCGCGCAACCGACCAGGGCCGGCTCAAGTTCCAGACGCACGTCCAAGCACTGCACGCCATCATCCGGCAAACCCCACAACCCGGCCAAGATCGACCCACCTGAGGACGACAACACCAAGGCAGTCGGGTGCCACGGCACCCGACAGCCAGAACTTTCGAGAAGCCTCGCGTGCGAGGGGGTGTCAGTGATGATCTTGTGCGAATCGGCTACGACTTCGGGACCCCGTCTAGAAGCGAGGGGCCAGATCGAGCGCGATGTGTCGCAGTTCGCCTTGCAGCGGCGGTGCGCTGCCCGGGTCGGGAGTGCTGGAAACGACGAGAACGCCGCCACTCGACGCCTTCTCCTGCACGGTCACCGTGCTGGACTCGGGCGGGAAGGTGATCCCGGTGTTCAGCAGGGTCACCGAAACGAAGCCGTGGCGGTCGCCGTCGGTGACCTGGAACCCGGCGGATCGGGACCCCGTCGTACAGACGCGACCGGGCACGGGCCCGGTCGCCCCGGTGGCCGGGAGCTCGCCAGCGAGGGCAGTGGCGAGCTCCCGGTCCACCTTGTCGCACCCTGGGGTGCCTTCGGCCCGAGGGCCGTCCTCCCCGGTACCGCCGCTTCCCTGCAAGGGCGACGGGGTGGAGGCATTGGGGAGACGCCCTGAAGCGTCGCCGGGTTGCTCCCCGGTCGGCGCACCCGCCGGTGCCGACGCGGAGTTCGACGCGGTGGAGCCGAAGTCGAGGCGGGTCAGTCCGAAACCGGCCAACACCAGCACCACACAGCCGAGTGCGATGATCAGCGCCGAGCGACGGCGGGCGGTGACCCGGGCCGAGCGCGCGGTGACCTCGTCGAGGGTGAACCCGGGCGGTGGTGGTTCGCCGGGCGCGGCCTTGAACAGCGTGCGCAGTTCCCGCTCATCCATGCGTCTCCACCTCCGTTCCCAATGCCGTCCGCAGGTTCGCCAGACCGCGCGCCGTCTGGCTTTTCACGTTGCCTTCGCTGCAGCCGAGTGCCTTGGCAACGGCCGCCACGTCGAGTCCTTCGAAGTAGCGCAGGACCAGCACCGCGCGCTGCTTCGGCGGTACCTCGCGCAGCCCGTTGATCAGGTCCGCCCGGGTGGCCACCTGCTCGTCCAGCCTGCCTTCGCCCGGCTCGGGCTCGGGCAGCCGTTCCACCTGCCGCTCCCTTCGCCACGGCCGCCGCGACTCGTCGATCGCCGCCCGGACCAGCGTCTTGCGCAGGTAGGCGTCGGTGGCACCGCGGTCGCGGATGCGGGTCCACCGCCGGTGCAGCGCCACGAAGGCGATCTGCGCGAGATCGTCGGCGTGGTGCCAGTCCCCGCAGAGCAGGAACGCGGTTCGGCGCACGAAGTCCCGCTTGGCAGCGAAGTACTCCGCGAACTCTTCTTCGTCGCGCTGGTTCACCGGCCTCCCGGGCGTCTCATGATGAAGACGGAAGTCGACCCCCCTACGGTTGCACAACCTTCTTGTAGATCAACTAAACAATGTGATGTGATCTAACCGTGACCTTAACCGATACTTCACCGCTCGACTTTCGCTCCGACACTGTCACCCGACCGGATGAGACGATGCGCAAAGCGATGGCGGCGGCCGAGGTTGCCGACAACGTCATCGACACCGATCCCACGGTCCGGGCACTGGAGGAGCGCGCGGCGAGCATGCTCGGCATGGCCGCCGCCCTGTGGACGCCCAGTGGCACCATGGCCAACCTGATCGCGCTGAGCCTGCACCTCCAGCGCGGCGACCGGTTCCTGGCGCCGCAGGACGCGCACGTCCTCACCAACGAGCTGGGATCGGCGGCCTGGCTCGCCGGTGGCATGCCGGTTCCGCTGGAACACGACGCCGGCCCCGGCCGGTTCAAGGCGGAAACGCTGGCCAAGGCGATCGGACCGAAGGGTGCCCCGTACTTCGCCCTGCGGACGACGCTGCTCTGCCTGGAGAACACGCACAACGCGGCCGGGGGCGCCATCATCCCGCCGCACGAGCATGCTCAGCTGCTTTCCGTCGCGCGGCAGGCCGGCCTGCGCGTGCACCTCGACGGCGCCCGGCTGTGGAACGCCGCGACCGCACTCGGCCTGCCGCCGGCCGCGCTGACCGTCGGTGTGGACACGGTTTCGGCCTGCTTCAGCAAGGGACTGGGGGCACCGGTCGGCTCGGTCGTGGCGGGCACCGCGACCTTCGTCAAGCGCGCGCGGAGGATGCGCCAGATGCTCGGTGGCGGCGTGCGGCAGGGCGGTGTCCTCGCCGCCGCCGGACTCGTCGCGCTCGACCGGATCGGCGATCTGGCCGTCGACCACGAGAAGGCACGCCGGCTCGCCGCCGGTCTCGCCGAGCTCGGCTGGGAGGTCGGCGTGCCGGAGACGAACATCGTGCTGGCCAGGGTCGCGGACATCTCGGTGACGCTGGACTCACTGAACGCGGTCGGTGTCCTGGCGCTGCCGATGGGCGGCAAGGTGCGGTTCGTCACGCACCGGGACCTGTCTCTCGAGGACATCGACGAGGCGCTGACGAGGATCAAGGCCGGGGGACATCCGTGACGAACTGGGTCGTCTTCGACTACGGCGAGGTCATCTGCGGGCGCACCACCGCACTTCCGGCGCTGGCTGAAACGCTGGGCGTGGCGGTCGCCGATTTCGAGCCGCACTACTGGGCTCACCGGGACGACTACGACCGTGGTGGGACCGACCTGGCGTACTGGGGCGCGATCGGCGCCGCGCTCGGCGTGTCCGTGGATCAGTCCACTTCGGACACTCTGACCGGGCTCGACGCCGCTGGCTGGTCGCGGATCGAGCCGGCCACGCTGGAACTGCTCGCCGCGCTCAGCGCCTCCGGCGCCGCGCTGGCCCTGCTGTCCAACGCCCCGGCCTCGTTCGCGAGGTACGCGGAACGGCAGAGCTGGGCCGGGCGGTTCCGGGTGCGGGTGTTCTCCGGTGACGTCGGGGTGGCCAAGCCGGACGCGGAAATCTTCGAGATCCTGCTCTCCCGCCTGGGCGCCACGGCCGCCGACTGCCTCTTCTTCGACGACCGTCAGTCCAATGTGGATGGTGCGCGCGCGCTGGGACTGCGCGCGCACGTCTGGCGCGGAGCCGATGCCGCGCGCGAGGTGCTCTAGGGGATCTGCTTGCGGTTCTTGTTCTTGATCGCGCTGTAGGCGGCCGCGCCCAGGAAGGCGATCCCGCCGACGATGGCGATCACCAGCACGGCCTTGAACAAGAACCCGATCACCGACCCGATCACCATGAAGGCGACCCAGGCGACGATCAGTGCCCCGACGATCTTCCAGAACATGGCATCCCTCCACGTTTCGCGCGAGCCGTTCGACCCGTTCAAGACCCAGAGTCCCACGCGGCAAGCCCACGTGCCCGCAATGAGACCAACGTTCAGGGAGAAGTCAGGGTTCCCCCGACCGGTCCCGGCGACCAGGGTGGCGACGCCGTGCGGGCACCGGGAAGTCCGCGGGCCCGGCATCCCCGAGGACTTCCCTCGGCTCGTGCTTCACGCGGCAACCCCGCGCGGTCACAGCCAGTTGCCGAGGCGCTCGATGGCTTCGGTCAGCTCGCCGGCCGCGCCCGCGAACGAGAACCGGACGTGCCTGCCGCCCTCGACCTGGTCGAAGTCGATGCCCGGGGTGATGGCGACCCCGGTCTCGGCGAGCAGCCGCCGGCACCATTCGAGGCTGTCCGTGGTGTGTTCCGACACGTCGACGTAGGCGTAGAACGCGCCGTCGGCCGGGGCGATCCGATCCAGGCCGATGGCCCGCAGCCCGCTCAGCACCAGGTCGCGGTTGGCCCGGTAGCGGGCGACGTGGCCGTCGAGCTCGGCGTAGGACTCCGGTTCGAAGGCGGCGACGGCCGCGTGCTGGGCGAGGACGGGTGCGCAGATGTTGAGGTTGCCGGTCAGCACGTCCACCGCGCGGTGCAGGCGGCGTGGCACCAGCATCCAGCCGAGGCGCCAGCCGGTCATGGCGAAGTACTTCGAGAACGAGCCGAGCACGATGGACTCGCGCGAATCCCGCCAGGCACAGGAGGTTTCGGCGTCGTAGGAGATGCCGTGGTAGATCTCGTCGCTGATCAACCGCACGCCGTGTTCCCGGCACCACCGTGTGATCGCGGCGAACTCGGCGGGCGGGAGGACGGTACCGGTCGGGTTGGCGGGACTCGCGACGATCAGGCCGGAGATCGGGCCGAGTTCGTCGAGCAGCTCGACGGTCGGCTGGAAGTGGGCCGGGAACTCGACGACCTCGCAGCCGAGCGCGGACAACAGGTTGCGGTACGCGGGGTAGCCGGGCCGCGCCATGGCGACGCGGTCACCCGCGTCGAAGGCGGCGAGGAACGAGAGCAGGAAGCCGCCGGAAGAACCGGTGGTCACGATCACGTCGCCGGGGTCGATGTCGAGTGCATACCAGCGCTGGTAATGCCCCGCGATGGCCTCGCGCAACTCGGGGATGCCGAGCTGCACCGTATAGCCGAGGTTCTGCTCACGCAGCGCCCGCTCTGCCGCGCGCTTCACCGGCTCCGGCGCGCCCGCGGTCGGTTGCCCCGCCGCGAGTGAGATCACGTCCCCATGGCTGCGCTGGCGCTCCTGCGCCGCGGAAAGCACGTCCATCACATGGAAGGGAGGGACCTCCGCGCGCCGCGCGGGCGGAAGGAACGTCGCGATGTCGACCATGCCTCCCACATTAGGCGGCTCGACCCCGCTCGTGAGAAAGCCGTCTTTCAGTCGCCCACACCGACCCGACGGCCGAGCAGGGCGGCCAGCCGGTCGACCGCGGGCGCGTCGTCGGCGACCGGCTGGGCCGGGTCGAACCGCCCGGCGCGCGGCAGGTCGGCGAGTTGGTGCCGAGCGAAGGCCAGCGCCTGCTCGACCAGATCGCCCGGCAGGTCCACCGGCCGGCCGGTGGCCCGCGCGAGGTCCCAGCCGTGGGTGAGGAGATCGGCTATCCGCAGCTGGATCCGCTCGGCGCCGCTGGCCTCGCCGAGCGGGCCGCGGAACGTCCGGTCCAGGACACCGGGCCGCTCCGCCGCCTTCACCAGCGCCGCACCGGATTCCAGGTACGCCTTGAGCGGATCCTCGCCGAGCGATTCGATACCCGCCTCGGGCGTCGAATCGTCGCTGAGCAGCGCCACGAAGACCCGGTTCGCCCGGACAAGATGCGCGACCAGCGCGCGAATGTCCCATTCGGTGCACGGGGTGGGAGCGGACCACTGATCCTCGCGGACTCCGGCGATGAGCCGGCCGACCGCGTCGAGTGCGCGGTCCAGTTGCTCGATGGAAGGCGCTGGCTGGGACATCCGGTTCCTTTCCTCGTGCTTTCCGTTGCGGGTCTCAATCGTCGGAGCGGACGGCCCTTGCGAACACCGGCTCAGTAGCCCACATAGCTGCCGCCATGGGCCATGGCCTGGAGACCGGGTGTGTTCGCGATGCTGCCGTAGCGACTCATCGTGTAGCGGACGCCCGCGATGATGTTGTCGACCGGGTTGTAGATGTTGTCGTGGCCGGCCAGCTTGTAGGAGTTGAACGTCGAGTCGATGCACTGCATCAGACCCTTCGACGGATGCCCGGCCTGTGCGTTCGAGTCCCACAGGTTGATCGCGTTGGGGTTGCCGCCGGACTCGTGTTCGATGATCGCCCAGATGCTGTTGACGTCGGCGTCGGTCACCGGGATGCCCTGCGCCTGCAACGCCTGGATGGCTTCCTCGATCCACTGCCGCACGTTGCCCGGGGGCTGGGAACTCGGCGGGCCGCCGCTGGGGCCGAGGCCGCCACCGCCACCACCACCTCCACCGCCACCACCGCCGCCTCCATGGGAGTGCAGGCCGCCCGTGCTGTGCGCGGAGGAGGGAGCCGTGCCCAGCGGTGGCACCGAGGAGTAGCCGCCTTCGACGTCCTGCTTCACCAGCGTCATCACGTTGTTGATCTGGTCGTTCCCGCTGCTCAACAAGGTCTGGATGTGCTGGCTCGCACCGGTGGCGATGGCAGAGGTCTGTTGCGCGTTCGCCGCCATGATCTCGGCGGAGGTCGGGCTCGGCAGGACCGCGCCGGCCTTGCCCGCGTGGACCGCGTTCTCCTGCGCTTCGGCGGCGTTCGCCTGGGTCACCGCCTGGCTGTTCGCGGCGTTGATCTGCGACTCGGCCTGCTGCTGGATCGTCTGGACCTGGTTCTTGATGTCGGACAGCGATCCCTGCAGCGTGGTCAGTTCGCGGGACACCTGGTCCAGATGATCGTTGACCTTCTGGCCGGCGTCCGCGATCTTCTTGACGTAGGCGAAGAACGAGTCCGCGGACGGCCCGGACCACGTGCCGCCGCCGAGTGCGGCGGTCGCGTTGCGCAGTGCGACCGTGTGATCGGCGGAATCCTTCGACGCCTGCTCGAACTGGTCCGCGACGTTCTGGATCCCGGCCGGATTCAGGTTTTCCACCTGCTGGGCCTTGGCCGTCACGTCCGCCCACTCCGGTGGCATCCCCGGCGCGGCTACCATGCTCTCCCCTCGCTGTCCGGTCTGTGCGTGATCACCGCGCTAGACCTGCAGGCTTCCGTCCTTGACGGTCAGGCTGTCGGCCGCGGCGGCGTCGGTCTGCCGCATCGCGGTCGCCGCCGCGCGCAGCGCGCCACCGGTGGAGAGCATCAACTTGGCCGCCGCGTCGAACTGTTTGTGCATGCCGTCCCGGTAGGTGCCCAGCGCGTTCGCGATTCCGTCGGAGGGCTGCTCCCCGGGCCGCTCGTCGGGATGCTTGATGGCGCCGAACGGGTTCTGTCCGACGATGCCCGTCAGTTTCGCCTTGGCATCCTGGAAATGGTCGTGGATGGTCTCGACCCTCCCGGCCACGTGCTCCAGTGAGTCCGGATCGTTCTCGATCACGCGCAACGCCTCCCCATCTCGCACCCATCTCGCACCCATCTCGCGCCCGTCTCGAACCAGTCGCGAAATCTGACCCATTCCGCATCGGTCAGACGCCGCCTGATCAGGCGTGGTTCCCGGATCTTTCTCAGCCCCGTGGGCGGGCCGCTCACACCTCGTCGAGCAGTTCCCAGATGCGGCCGGCGAGCAGGTGGTTGTCGGCGGGCGCGACCGTCGCCCAGTCCCGTCCGTTCGAGTCACCCAGCTGGAGGAGATACCGCCCGGCGTCGGTGTCGTAGAAGGCGATCACCCGGTTCGCCCGCCGCATCGTGCCGTCCCGGCCCAGCCGCTCGACGCCGAACTGGCCCCGCACACTCATCCCGACCAGCATGCCCGCCAGCTCCTGCGCCGCCCACAGCTCGACGCCGCGGTCGGCGAGCGTGGTGACCAGCGCCTTCGGGTCTCCCTTCGCCCGCTTGTCGGCGGCGCGGAGGACGTCGTGGGGAACGCTCACCGAGTGGCCGACGCCCGCACCCAGCTCCCCGGCCACCGACACCGCCGACTCCGGGAGTGACGTGTCCCGCGCGGGGATCAGCCACACCTCGCCGTTGTCCACGACCGCGAGCAGGGCCTGTCGTCCAGTGCTCACGGCCAGGCTCTTGATCTCCCGGTCCGTCCACACCCAGGTGTCGATGGCGACCTTCGGATTGGCCAGCAGGGTGAGCTGGTCGACCATGCCGTCCGAGGCCCGTGAGCCGCGCGCGAGCCCGCGTTCGGCCAGCGATTCCCAGGCCTGCCCGACGAGTTCACGCCGCTCGGTGTGCGTCCGGCCGGGACTCGGCACGCGCAGCGCCGGATGCGGCTTGGGAAGCCGCTCGGCCTCCCACAGCACCTCGAATTCGAGGGCCGACAGCACGGTGCCCGTCATCGCTCTTCCGGCAGCGGCCGGTCGCCGATGAGGTCCGGCGACACCGAACGCGAATCGGTGAACAGGTCCTTGTCGTCGACGCCGTATCGGCGCACGTGCTCGGCGTCCTCGTCGCCGTCCTGGGTCGCGGCGGGTTCCAGGATGGCGCGGGTGCGTTCCGCGCTCGGCGTCTGCGGTGTCGCCCGGTTCGCCCGCTGGGCTTCCTCTTCCTCCGGGAGCTCTCCGATGTCCAACGGCCGCACGGGTTTTCCGCGTTCGGCCGCGGTGCTCCGGCCGATGCCACGACCGCGCTGCTCGTCCTCACCGCTGACCGCACCGCCCACGGCTCCGGCGCCGATCGCCGTCGCGCTGTCCGCGCCCGCGCCGACCCCGGCGGGTCCGCGTGCCGTGCCGCCTCCCGGGCCCAGGTTCGGGATCGAGGACGGTGCTGGAGTGTTCGCACCGGACAGCTTTCCCGCGCCCATCGACGGTTCGCCCCCACCGGTGCCACCGGTGCCACCGACAGAGCCACCGCCGCCACCGGCACGGGGGAAGCTGCCCGCCGAGCCGCCCCCGAAGGCGCCGCTGCCACCGGCGCCACCGGCGCTACTGCCCGGGACCGGCCTGCCCCAGGCGCTTCCGGCGTTCGAGCCCGGTAGCCCACCGCCGCCGGAGCCATCCGTCACCGGGCCCGGAGTCGGTCCGGAGATGCCGCCGCCGGTGGCATCCCGGCGGGCCACGATCTGCTCGGTGTCCTGGCCGCCGCCGGCCGGTCCACCCGACACGCCGGGACCGGTCGACGGCCCGGTCTGCGGCGGTGCGAAGGAACTCGGCGCGGTGCTCTGCGGCATGGTTCCCGCGGAACCACCCCCCGGGACCGCGATGCCCACCACCGGGGTCGGCGTCTCGGGCGGCGGCGGTGGCGGCGGCGCGCTCGCACCGTGCACGGGCGCGCTCTGGGGCACGGCGGGAAAGACGTCCTTGGCACCCGCCGCGGTGGTCGGTGCGGTGTCGGGCACCGTCGGAACCGTTGGCATGGCGGGCATCGTCGGGGCCGCGGCGAGCGAGCCGGGCGTGGGCGTGCCGCCACCGTCGGCCGGCGGCGCGGTGTTCAGCGTTTGAGGTTCGGGCACCGTCTGCGACGAAGCCAGGTAATCCCCACTGTCGTGGGCGTAGGAGTTGAGCGCGTCGACAGCTTGTGCCCGTGCTTCGGTGTTCGCCTTCACCGCGCTCGCGTGGTCGGTCTCGAAGCCGAACAGGCTGAACACGGTGTCCGCGAAGCTGTAGCCACTGTCGCCCTGCCGCAGCGTCTCCGGGTCCGGCAGCTTGTTCTTGGTCCTGGTGAACGCCTCGCTCTGCGCGAAGATCAGTTGCGCGGCCTGGGTGACGTTGTCGTAGGCCTGGTTGGCGAAGCCGGCCTGCTCGCTCAGCACGGCGCTCGCCTGGCCGCCGGCCTGGCTCTGCCAGGTCACGCCGAGCGCGGAAAGCTGGGTGCGCAGCGCGCCATCGGTGTTGGCCAGCGCGCCGACCACGGACTTGAGCGCCTCCACCGCGTTGCCCATGCTCGCGGTACCGGCGCCGCCGCGGAACTTCTCGACCTCGTCGGCGAGCAGGTTCGAGTCGTAGCCGTCGAAGCGCTGGTCGCGGAGCTTCTCGATGAGTGTCGCGATGTCGTAGTTACTGCTGTCGAACATGGTCATTTCGCGGCTCCTTCGGGGCGCGGCTCAACACGCTGTGATCGCCGGGAGTGCCGGCCCGGCACGGGGAAGGGGCGCGCCGGGAACACACCCGGCCGCTGCCGCGCGCTCACCGCACGGCTCCGGCGGCGAGCGTCTGCACGGCCAGCTTGGCGAGGTTCGTCGACATATCGCAGAGCTGCTGTTGGTTGAACGAGTTGTCGTCCGGTGCCACCTGCGCGCGCAGCGTCTGCCCGCTCGCGACGCCGACCAGCGTTTCGCAGTCCATGATCCCGCCGTCGCTCGGTGCGTAGTCCATCAGCGCCGGGAATCCGGGCACCTCAACGGGTTCGGTGACCATGCTCGCCTTCGTGTGGCCGCCGTCGATCCAGTCCTCGAGATCGGCCGTGGTGATCGTTTCGAGGTAGTAGGTGTAGGTCGGAGGCGCGGCATCGACGTCGAACGCGCAGGTCGGGCCGTCACGCTGGCTGTCCTGCGCGACCGGCCGTGGCGCGCCGTTCTCCCGGAGCCCGTCGAGTTGCTGCGGGGTGAGCAGGGTGCACGGGTTCACGCCCTGGAGCGAGAAATCCCTGGTGCGTGTGGGCAGGTCGGCGGCGGCCGGGGTCGACAACCGATTCGCGCTGGGATCCAGGGTGGGATTCGCAGCGGGATTCCCGGTGGGATTCGGTGCGGGCGGGTCGGCGGATTCGCCTACGGCGCAAGCACACAGCGTGATCGCCGTCAGCGCGACCACCGCCGAACTCATCGCGGTCCGGACCACCGGGCAACCCCGGCGAGCCGCCGGAGCGCTCGCGCGGCGGGCCGCGTCAGGACAACGGTGGTGGACCGTCTCGGGGGTGCGCCGACGGGCCGCGTGCGACACCGCGCTAGCCCAGGTCGACACCACGGTCTCCCAGCGCGGCGGCCCGTTCTTCCTCGCCGGTCTGGTACTGCTGAGCGGCGGTGCGCAGCTGGGTTGCGAGGTCACGCAGGTTCTTGACGTAGTTCTGCACGCGGACCGCGTAAGACCCGTCGCCGCTGGCGATGAGCCGGTTCCACGCGTCCACGGCGGTCGAGCTGACCACGTCGGCGGCCGGGGCGTCGATGCTCAGCTCGACCAGCTTCTGTTGGAGCGTGTCGTCGAGCTCGTCCGCCTGATCGTTGATGATCTTCGCGACCTGCAGGACGTTGCCTGGATCGATGTGGATGTCCGCGACACCCGGCACGGCCGGTACCGCGGTGTTCAGCGCGCCTGCGGTCGAGGTGTTGCCTGGCATGATGCGCACCCCCGGGTACGGACGGTAGCCGACTCGGAATGAAGGCTATCAACGCGCGAGTGAGTTTGGGGCGAAAACTCGCGACCCCGACGGTGTCGACACGGACACAGCACCACCGGGGGCACACGGACCCGGATTCCGGCTCAGCCGACGGTAGTCATTGCGCGGCTCAGCCGACGGTAGCTATTTCGCGGCTCAGCCGACGGTAGTCATTTCGCGGCTCAGCCGACAGTGACCTTCCCGTCCACCGCCCGCAAAGCGATGTCCTTGCGGTGGTGTGCCCCGGGCAGGTGAACCCTCGCCACCCGCGCGTAGGCCTGCTCCCGCGCCGAGGCCAGGTCCGGGCCGACCCCGACCACCGACAGCACCCGGCCGCCGTGCGAGACCACCGCGCCGTCGTCGCGGCGCCGGGTGCCGGCGTGCAGCACGCCGTTGGCATCGGCGCCGCTGATCACATCACCCGCGCGCGGCACACCGGGGTAGCCGTCGGCGGCGATCACGACGGTGACCGCCGCGCCGTCGTGCCACTCCAGCGGCGGGTGCTGCGCGAGCGTCCCGGTGGCCGTGGCGTGCAGCAGCCCGGCCAGCGGAGTCGCCAGCAGCGCGAGCACCACCTGCGTCTCCGGATCGCCGAAGCGGCAGTTGAACTCGATCACCTGCGGGCCTGTCTCGGTCAGCACCAGCCCGGCGTAGAGCAGCCCGACGAACGGGGTCCCGCGCTTCGCGAGTTCGTCCACGACGGGCTGGACGATGGCGGCGACGATGTCGTCGACGAGATCGGGCGGCGCCCACGGCAGCGGCGCGTAGGCGCCCATCCCGCCGGTGTTCGGCCCGGTGTCACCGTCGCCGACGCGTTTGAAGTCCTGCGCGGGCAGCAGCGGTGCCACCGTGCTGCCGTCGACCAGGCAGAACAACGACACTTCGGGACCCGCGAGGTAGGACTCGAGCAGCACCGGATGTCCGCCGTCGAGCAGCGTCATCGCATGTGCGCGGGCGTGGTCCCGGTCGGCGGTCACCACGACCCCCTTGCCCGCGGCGAGGCCGTCGTCCTTGACCACCCAGGTCGGGCCGAACCGGCTCAGCGCCGCGTCCAGCCGTGCGGGATTGTCGACGATCTCGCTGCGCGCGGTGGCGACGTTCGCGGCGGTCATCACGTCCTTGGCGAACGACTTCGATCCCTCGATCCGGGCGGCCGCGGCCGACGGCCCGAAGCACGGGATGCCCGCCGCGCGCACGGCGTCCGCGGCACCGGCGACCAGCGGGACCTCCGGACCGATCACGACGAGGTCGGCCCGCCAGCTCTTCGCCAGCGCGGCGACCGCGGCCGGATCGGCCACGTCCACCCCGACCTGCTCGGCCACCGACGCGGTTCCGGCGTTGCCGGGCGCGCAGGCGAGTGCCGTCACCGCCGGATCGTGGGACGCGGCCAGGACCAAAGCATGCTCACGGGCTCCAGACCCGACAACCAGGACACGCACTCCACGAGCCTAACCGGACCGCTCCGGGCCTCCATTCGGGGCATCGGGGTGCGGCGAAGGAGCTAACGATCTTCGTGGGTGTTCATTCAGGCGTTTCCTCCGTTTTGTGGTTCTTGCGGTGGTTTGTGCGGAGAAGTGTCCGGCGTTCCCCGATGCGGAGGTCGTCGATCATGCGAAAGAACCTGACGGTCCTGGCGGTGGCCGGGCTGGCCCTGCTGGGCGCCGTGCCCGGCATGGCCAGCCCGGTGCCGGGGCCTCGGCCCTCGATCAGGCACACGGTGCCGGCGACGCGGGTGTCATCGTGGTGGGACACCGGGGCGCGCCCGGTTACCGGCCCGAACGCACCCTCGCCTCCTACGAGCTGGCCTTCCGGCAGGGGGTCGATCGGGTCGATGTCGACCTGGTGCCGACCAAGGACGGTCAGCTGGTGGCCCGGCACGAGAACGACATCACCTGCCGATCGGCGGCCGTCTCGCGGACCGCATCGGCGCGCGCCGGGTCGTGCTGCCGGGCCTGGTGGTCATCTTCGCCGGGCTCGCGGTGCTCACCCAGGTGGGCGCGGACACGTCGTACCGGCTGCTGCTGACCGGGTTGTTCGTGGCCGGCCTCGGCATGGGCATGACGATGATGCCGCTGTGCGCCGCCGCCTTGCGGACCCTCACCGAGCGGACGGTCGCCCGGGCGTCGACGGCGGTGAGCATCGTGCAGCAGGGTGCGGGCGCCATCGGTTCGGCCATCGCGTCGATCATCCTGGCCGCCCTGCTCGCCGGGAAGTTCGGTGTACCGGCGAGCGAGGGACTGCTCACCGCGAGCGCGCTGCTGGCGGATCCACGGACCCACCAGGCGGCCGCCATCGCCGCCGCGGATCCGTTCGCCACCACGTTCGTCTGGACCCTGGGGCTGGCGGTGCTCTGCGTGATTCCGGCGTTCTTCCTGCCCCGTCACCAGCCGCTGCCGGCCGAGACCCCGGAACCGGAGAAGACCATTTCTTGATCTACTTCTTGACCCTTCGGCATCGCCGGGCTACTTTCTGCGCACCTTCAATGGATCGTTCGTAGACCTTTTCGCAGGTGGTGGGCGATGGGGGCCGCGCGGCGTCGCGGGCCCCCATCGCCGGCCCGGCGCGAGGAACGGGTGGCTCGTGGACGATGACAGCAAGCGCCTCCATCAACTCGGTTACGCCCAGGAACTCAAACGCACGATGTCGGCGTTCTCCAACTTCGCCGTCTCCTTCACGATCATCTCGGTCCTGTCCGGCTGTCTGACGCTGTACGGGTTCGGGCTCAACACCGGCGGACCCGCGGCGATGATCTGGGGCTGGCCGCTGGTCGGGATCTTCGTCGTGCTGGTCGGGCTGGGCATGGCCGAGGTGTGCTCCAGCTACCCGACCGCGGGCGGCCTTTACTACTGGGCCGCCAAACTCGCCCCCTCGGGTGGCGCCGCCTGGTCGTGGTTCACCGGCTGGTTCAACCTGATCGGCCAGGTCGCGGTGACGGCCGGGATCGACTTCGGGGCGGCGTTGTTCCTCAACGCCTTCCTCGATCTGCAGTTCGGCTTCACCGCGACACCAGCACATACGATCCTGCTGCTGGCCGTCATTCTCCTCGTGCACGGCCTGCTGAACACCTTCGGCGTGCGGCTGGTCGCGGTGCTCAACGACATCAGCGTGTGGTGGCACCTGGCCGGCGTGCTGGTGATCGTCGGCGTGCTGGTGTTCGTGCCGGCGCATCACGAGCCCGCGTCGTTCGTGTTCGGGCATTTCGTGAACAACACCGGGTGGGGCTGGCCGCCCTACGTCTTCGCGCTCGGGCTTCTCGTCGCCCAGTACACGCTGACCGGGTACGACGCGTCGGCGCACATGACCGAGGAGACCAGGAACGCGGCGACGGCGGGCCCGCGCGGGATCGTCAACTCGATCGTGGTGTCGCTGATCGCGGGCTGGGTGCTGCTGATCGGGTTGACCTTCGCGATCCAGGACTACGACGGCGCGGTCGGCTCGGCCACCGGCGTCCCGCCCGCGCAGATCTTCATCGACGCGGCCGGCGCGGCCACCGGCAGGCTCCTGCTGCTGATCGCGATCGGCGCGCAGCTGTTCTGCGGCATGGCTTCGGTCACCGCGAACTCCCGGATGATCTACGCCTTCGCCCGGGACGGCGCGATCCCGGGATCGAAGCTGTGGCACAGCATCAACAAGCGCACCCGGACACCGACGAACTCAGTGTGGTTCGCCGCGGTCGGCGCGTTCATCCTTGCCGTGCCGTACTTGTGGAGCGCGACCGCGTACGCCGCGGTCACCTCGATCGCCACCGTCGGGCTTTACGTGGCGTACGTGATCCCCGTGTTCTTGCGTGTCCTCAAGGGAGCTGCGTTCCAGAAGGGGCCATGGCACCTGGGGCGCTGGGGTCGCCCGATCGGGATCATCGCCACGGTCTGGGTCGTGCTGATCTTCGTCTTGTTCATGCTGCCCCAGTCGTCGCCGGTCAGCGCCAAGACCTTCAACTACACGCCGGTCGCGTTCCTGATCGTGCTCGGGGGCGCCGCGCTGTGGTGGTTCGTCTCCGCGCGCAACTGGTTCACCGGGCCGAAGGTGCAGGGATCGGTCGACGAACTGGCGGCCGTCGAACGGGAACTGCGGGAGGTCTGAGCCGCGGTCGGGACGGCCGGAAATCAGTTCCCGGAAGCGATTTCCCCGAGGAGCTTCCAGGTGCGCCGCTCGTCGGCGGCACCGGTGAGGTCGGTCGCCGTGACGACGACCTCGGTCGCGCCCGCGTCGAAGTATCGTTTCACCTGCGCGGCAACGGTTTCCTCGTCCCCGATCACCGCGAGGTCCGCAGCGCGGGAAGCGCCTTCCAGTTCGATGACCCGCTGGTAGGAGGGCACCTGGTCGTAGAAGGCCAACTGACCGACCGCGACCTCGCGCGCGCTTTCGCGGTCCGCGGTCACGACCGCCGGCACGAACGCGACGATCCGCGGCGCGGGCCGGCCGGCCCGTTCGGCGGCCGCGGTGATGA
>Ga0310811_10002080_pt1 | contig 24965 bp, 24 predicted proteins | sample YCmetagenome_FD_207642 | JGI IMG/M metagenome (GOLD analysis project Ga0310811, IMG submission 207642) | Soil microbial communities from experimental microcosm in Duke University, North Carolina, United States - YC | ecosystem: Engineered > Artificial ecosystem > Soil microcosm > Unclassified ... | reverse complement strand
ACGGCGGAGATCCTCCTCGAGCTGGAGCAACGCGGTGCGGAGCCACTTCTACCCGGGGGCCTCGTCGAGCTCGTTCACGCGGGCGGGGGCATGCACACGATCCACGCGGCGGCCGCGCGGGTCACCAGGCACGCCGAGGGCCCACCCGAGTTGCTCGTGGTACATCCCCTAGGCCACGAGAATCCAGCAGCCCGCTCGCAGCTCGACTGTTCGTTCGCTCAAGACCCGCCGTTCATCGCCGAAACGTCCGGATGCCTGTTCGGTGCAGCGCAAGCCTCGGCCAGCGGTCTACCCGTGCTGCTGCGCCACTCCGAAGTGCAATCCGACGGGATCGATGTCAGCACAGAGAGCCCGGAAGGTCGTTTGCTCGTAGTCGACCTACTACTCGAACATCTGGAAAGTGGCCTAGAGGTGCGGCGCCTGGCCATGTCCACCTCGACCACCGATCTCGAAAGAGCAGCGGTCGAGCGCTTCGTAGCCCGCCGCTTGCTAGCCCTGGACCGCCTGATCCCCGGAGTCGCCGTCGGAGGATCGCCCAGTGATGGCGAATGCTCGCAGACCTGCTCGATGTGTGACGCGGTCGCTGCGACCGATGGCGATGTCAAGGCTCTTCTGACAGCCGCTCGCCCCCACATCGGCGCCACACTCCTGCTCGAGGATGCGAACTTCCAGCCGGTGGCCTGGTCGCCGGACGACCAACCACCGCCGTCACTTACCGAGCTCATCACTCCAGTCCGCCTGACCAGGCTGACAGAACAGCTTGTCCCGGGGGTGCCCGCGCTCGTGAGACTCGGCACCCCGGCGGCAGGTCAACGCTGGGTGGTCCGAATCGGAACCACCAAGCCGCTCGGCTTTCTCTCAGCGCCTCAGGGAGCCACCCATTCGGTTCTTGCAACGTCGTGGCTGCGACACATCTCAACCCCGTTGGCATCAGAGCTAGCTCGACAACTCGGCCGCGGCCGGCTACGCGGCGAGGCCCGACGCGCATTGGTCACGGTGCTAGTCCGGGGGGAGCTCACCCGCGCATCAGCGCAACTCGCTATCAACGGGCTTGTCGGACCGCTCGGCGTTCGGGTCGTGGCCATGTCTCCCGCCGCACGGTCAACGCCTGCCGGCCCTACGCGACAGGCCGTGTTTAGCTCAGATTCACTCGTGCGCCGTTTGGACGGCTTGGCATTGCCACACGGTGAGTACGACGGGCTGACCGTCGCGCTGATCGATGGCTCCGCCGACCGATCCACCGCTCTGGTCAGGGAACTCAGCCCGGACCGGATAACCATCGGGCTCGGCTCGACGGTGACCGACCCAGATGAAATTTCGTCGTCGGCTCGACAAGCGGCGTGGACCTGCCGGATGGCGGTCTCGACACGGCGGCCGATGCTCGACTTCGCCGACATCGGCGTCCACCGGCTCTTGCTGCCCGGAGCCGAAGGGGGCGATCCGGAGTTCGAGGAACCCATCCGACGGATCGAACAGACCCAAGACGAACTCGGGTTCGATGCCATGGGAACCCTGGTCGGGTACCTCGACTCCGGAGGCAACTACCGCCGAGCCGCCCGCGACCTGACCGTCCACGTGAACACTTTGCGTTACCGCCTCAAGCGGATCGCCGACATCATCCACGCCGACCTCGACGACCCCGAGCAGCGATTCCGGCTACTTCTCGCCGCTCGGTTACGAGCCGGACGGCAAGCCCTCCAGGAATCCGGGACAGACTGACCCGCTGCGCCGCGGACCTCATGCGCCACGCCCGCTACCGCCGGGGTGACCAGGTATCGCGGGCGATCAGGTGAGTGTTATGGACAGAACCCACATGACACCGACCACCCAGACGGCGAGCGTGGAGAATCTCGACACAGGCACCATCCGCCTCGGCCTCACCTGCGCGAATCCGCCGATCACGGATTTTGCGGACGTGGACGACATGTCAGGGAGTGAGGACGGTCAGTAGCGCGGTGATGAGGGCGATTCCGACTGTCGTGATCGTGAGTACACCAGCCATGAGGTCCATCTCCTTTGTCTGCGGAGCAGCTGCTCCAGGGATTAGTCGCGCTGGTCCGTGATAGTCGGGCTGTAGTGATCAGCGCACGCACCTCGGCGGCGGGCGAATCTCTAGTCCGTCGTCGTGAGCGTGGAAGGAATGTTGGACATTGATGGGGTATACGTCAACTAATTCAACGAAATTGACCGCTACGACCATCAACTTGTTGCTGGCCCCTTGATGACCACCGCACATCCATCTGGTGCCTCGGCGTTGCATACCGGCTGGACGCCGGCACCCGCCACATGAGACGATGATGACCGCGCCGTGGTGAACGGCGGCTAACGTATTGCTCCTCTACGGACCTGAGTCGGTTACCGGCTACGAGCGTGAGCTTGACGGAACGGCGCGAAGACACACGACATCGAGCGTCAACCGAAACACAGCCACCCAGGAGGAAGCATGACCGAACGACGAGTTGCTCGTGGCCCGCCTGCGTCTGTTCGTGGCCTCAGACGCAGCCGCCTCCATCACCGGCCAAACCGTCTCGCCCAGTAGCGGTTTGGCCTGAACCGTCACGGCGGTCATCCGGAGACAGATCCGTCAGGAGTTAGCGATGGGTAACCTCATGTATGGTCTGTCGCGTCCAGCTTCTGGGCGGCTTGCCCACGCCAAGTCATCGACCGGACAAGGGGTGACGATGTCGCTGGTGGACGCCAAGACGGCCGGATCGCCGCGCCGGGCTTCACTACTGCAGGCAGCGGCCGACCTGTTCGCCGCGCGCGGTTATCACACCGTCAGCATCGACGAGATCGGACAAGCCGTCGGCATCTCCGGACCGGGGGTATACCGACACTTCGCGAGCAAGTCCGACCTACTGCTCACCATCTGCGATGTGGCAATGGATCACCTCATCGACGGAGGTCGAGCGATCGCGGCCGACGCGGACGCACCCGGCCGGCGTCTGGAACGGCTGCTGGACTTTCACATCGACTTCGCCATCCGCGAGTACACCGTGCTGAGTGTCTACCTCCGGGAGCAGCACGCACTCTCAGCTCGGGATCTCCGGGCGCTGCGCCGCCGCCAACGCGACTATGAGGGACTCTGGTGCGACGTCCTCGGTGTCGAGGCCGGGCTCACGGACGGAGAGATCCGAGCCGCGGTCAAGCTCTTGTTGTCGATGCTGAACGGGACAGCGCATGTGCGGGACTCGGTGTCGCGGGTGCGTCTGGCCGCGACACTGTCACGGATGGCCCGAGGTGCCGTGGCCGGGGCCGTCCGGGGCTGACGGGTTCTCGCTTCCGTGTCACAGCATTGCCGGAAGCCGCCACATATTCGCTAAGGAGGCAGGTTGCCCGTCAACCAGCAGACGCCTGTGTCCGGTAGACAGCGACCGGAGCGCTACCGGGGTAGCGCGCGGTCAATGCTGCTGACCATGCTCGGCGAGTTCGTTCTTCCGGGAGGAGAGCCGGTCTGGACGGCTTCGATGCTGTACGCGCTGTCCGGGATGGGGATAGCCGAGCAGGCCGCCCGGCAGGCAATCGCCCGGGCAGCCGATGCCGGATGGATCGAGAGCGAGAAATTCGGCCGCGAGGTGCGCTGGCGGATGGCGCCCGTCGGGACGGCCCTGATCGCCGACATCACCCGGCGGGTGCGGTCGTTGAGCAACATCCCGCCGCATTGGGACGGTACCGGCCTGATTCTGGCAGTCACCATCGCGAAGGAGAACCGGACGGTCCGCAAGCGTCTGTACAGCGCGCTCAGTTGGGCGGGCTGGGGCAATCCGTCGCCCGGACTGTGGATTAACCCCCACCTCGATCGGGAGCAGGAGACCAGAGAGGTGATCGAGCGGTTGGGCCTGGGAGACTCGACGATCTCGTTCGTGGGCCACGCGAGCCAGATCGGAATCGACAGCCGCGAGATGGTGGCCCGCGGGTGGAAGCTCGACGAGGTGGCCGCCAGATATGCGGAGCTGCTGGCCAGCTTCGAGGATCGGAACCCGGAGCGGGGCGACGACGTGCTCTTCACGCATCTGGCAATGGTTGACCAGTGGAGGAAGTTTCCGTACCTGGATCCGCAACTCCCCCACGACGTCCTGCCGGACTGGATCGGCCGCCGCGCCGCCGCAACGTTCCTCACTCTCCGGCACAGGTGGGCTCCGGCCGCACACGACAGATGGCGCGAGATTGAGGTCTCCACCGCTCCAGGCCGAGTTGAACCGGATCCTGTCGTCAGAACATGGTCTCCGGAGGCGTATGCCGGACCCGGCCCTCGATGATGGCGGCCATGAGGTCGGCCTCGTCGAGGACGCCACCCGTTCACAGCACGGCCCAGGGACTGACCGGACGAGATAGGGACGGCGGTGGCACGCAACGCCACCCGTCGTCGACGGTGCAGATCACGATTTTGGTCACACAGACCGGTTCGGGTGAGCCCGGACCGCAACCAAATGCTTAGCAGCGCATACGCGACGATTGAGGAGTGAGACTCTTGGCTGAGACACCGACCCAGACCGACTACGACGCTGTTGTCGTCGGCGCCGGGTTCGCCGGCATCTACATGCTGTACAAGCTGAGGGAAGAGCTCGGTCTCTCGGTCCGGGTGTTCGACAAGGCGAGCGGTGTGGGCGGGACCTGGCATTGGAACCGGTATCCGGGCGCTATGTCAGATTCCCACACCCACGTCTACTGCTACTCCTTCGACAAGGAGCTACTTCAGGATCGGGACATCACCACGAAGTACGTGAAGCAGCCGCAGGTGCTGGAATACCTCGAGCACGTCGTGGAGCGGCACGATCTGGCCAAGGACATCCAGCTCAACACCGGGATGACCGGCGCCTCGTTCGACGAGAAGGGCGGCGTGTGGCACGTGCGGCTGGACACCGGTGAGAACGTCACCGCACGCTTCCTGGTCACCGCGATCGGCCTGCTGTCACAGCGCAACCTCCCCGACTTCCCGGGCCTCGGCAGCTTCGCCGGGGAGTCGTACCACACGGGCGCGTGGCCGGAGGGCGTCGACCTGACCGGCAAGCGGGTGGGTGTCATCGGTACCGGGTCCACAGGCATCCAGGTGATCACCGAGGTGGCGCCCATCGTCGATCACCTCACCGTGTTCCAGCGGTCGCCGCAGTACAGCGTGCCGTCCGGCAACGGCCCCGTCACCCCCGAGGAGGCCGCCCGGATCAAGCGGGACTACGACAAGATCTGGGCGGGGGTGCGCGACTCGATGGTGGCGTTCGGCGTCGAGGAGAGTACGACTCCGGCGATGAGCGTATCCGCCGAGGAGCGTCGTCGGGTGTTCCAAGAGGCGTGGGACAAGGGCAACGGCTTCCGCTACATGTTCGGCACTTTCTGCGACATCGCCACCGACCCAGAGGCGAACGAAGAGGCGGCGGCGTTCGTCCGCTCCAAGATCGCCGAGATCGTGAAAGATCCGGAGACGGCCCGCAAGCTGACCCCGACCGAGCTGTATGCCAAGCGTCCGCTGTGCGACTCCGGGTACTTCGAGCAGTTCAACCGGGACAACGTCGAAGTCGTGCACCTCGGTGAGACCCCGCTCGAGGAGATCGTGTCGAGCGGGGTCCGGACGGCTGACGGCGTCACCCACGAGTTGGACGTGCTCGTCTACGCGACAGGCTTCGACGCCGTCGACGGCGCCTACAAGGTGCTCGACCTCCACGGGCGCGGAGGCAAGACGATGAACGACCACTGGGGCTCCGGCCCGACCGCCTACATGGGCGTGGCCACCCACGACTTCCCGAACCTGTTCATGGTGCTTGGACCGCACGGTCCGTTCACCAACCTGCCCCCCAGCATCGAGGTGCAGGTCGACTGGATCGCCGACATCATCACCAAGGCGCAGGAGGCGGGTGGGACGGTCGAGGTGACCAAGGACGCCGAGGACTCCTGGTGCCAGATCTGTCATGATCTTGCGCACCAGACGGTGTTCCCCAAGGTCGACTCCTGGATCTTCGGCGCGAACATCCCCGGGAAGCCGCAAGTGGTGACGTTCTACATGGCAGGGCTGGCCGCTTACCGGGGCGTACTGGACGAGCAGACAAGCAACGGCTACACGGCCTTCGAGATCCGCACTCCGGCGGCTACCGGGTAGCGCCGGCACCGAGGTGATCGGGTGGCCGCAGCGACGCGTCCACCGCCGCGCAAGCCTTTCCCTCGCGAGCTTGCTCGTGATATTCCTTATAAGGAACAGGCTTGCATCCGGTCCAATTCCGGTCGGCTGCCGCTCTGTTACCGCAACCTTCCTGGGGGCCTTGTGACCACCGAATCCGACATCGATACGCGGACGCCCGAAGGCGAGTTCGCCACCATCTCCGACGAGGCGGTGGCCAAGCTGCGGTCGATGATCGGGGAGCCGATCCGTAGCGACCGCCCTCACGTCACCGAGCTGACCCCGGACGCGATCCGCCACTACGCCTACGGCATCGGTGACCGCAACCCGCTGTGGGTGGACCCGGACTACGCCGCCGCGCACGGCCGCGCCCAGGCCGCCCCGCCGAGCGCCCTGCTGGCCATGGACAAGGTGTTCAGCGGCTACGTCACCGGGCTGCCCGGCATCCACGCCATGTGGGCCGGCGCGGATTTCCACTTCGAACGTCCGCTGCGCGCCGGCGACCGGCTCACGGGGAGCGCGACGCTCAAGGAGCTGCGCGAGCGCCCCAGCCGGTTCGCCGGCCGGTCGTTGCAACAGATCTACCACGTGCCCTTCCACGACCCCGACGGCACCCTGGTCGCCACCGGCGAGTCGTACTGCTTCCGCACCGAGCGGGACACCGCCCGCGAACGCGGCAAGTACGTGCCCAGCCGGGTCACCTGGACCCCCGACCAGATCGCCGAGATCGCCCAGCGCTACCGCGACGAGGAGGGCCGGCGGCGGGGACCCAACCCCCGCTACGCGCAGGACGTGCAGGTCGGCGACGAGGTGCCGGCGATCACCAAGGGTCCCTACACCGCCACCACCGCCATCGCCTTCCTGCTCGGCTGGGGCGGGCTCTACGTGCGCGCGCACGCCGACGCGTTCGCACTGTTCGACAGCCACCCCGCACTCGGGCTGCCCAACGAATGGGGGGTACCCGAACCCCCCGAGCGGGTGCACTGGGACGAGGACCTGGCCCGCCGGGTCGGCGTGCCGGGAGCCTACGACTACGGACCCGAGCGGGCCTCCTGGATGGGGCATCTGGTCACCGATTGGATGGGCGACGACGCGTTCCTGCGCCGGCTCAGCGTGCAGGTCCGGCGGCACAACATGATCGGCGAGCTGGTCACCTGCAGTGGCACGGTGCGCGAGGTCGACGAGGCGGCGAGCACCGTGCTGCTAGACCTGACCGCGGTCAACCAGGACGGCGAGGAGTCCGCGCGCGGCAGCGCCGAGGTGGTGCTGCCTTCCCGCAAGGACGCCGCGGCGTGAAAGGGCTCGCCCGGACATCTGACCTGTCGCTTTCACGACGTCGCTGATCTGCCCGTCGCGGCCGCGCTACCGCGCACCCCCGCTGTCAGCCCCCGACCGAGCACCCTGCCCCCGCTGATCGCGGCGGCGAGGTCGGCCTCGTCGCCGACCTCGCCGTCCACTTCGGTAGCCCAGAGCCCGATCCGTTCGGTCGAATGCGCGTCGCTGCCCGCCGTGGTCGGCATCCCCAGGCGTGCGGCCACCTCGCCCGCGAGGGTGTTCTCAATCGGCCGGGTGGCGCCGTTGCCCGACTCCAGTGCCAGCACCTCGGACAGCCCCCGCCGCCGAAGCGCCTTGGTGACATCCGCGTCAGTGAGCACCGCCGGCACCTCGAACCTGAAGTGCCGGCGGTAGGGATGCGCCATGACCAGGGCCGCCCCGCACGCTTTCGCCCGCTCGACGAGCATGCCGAAGCTGCGCAGCGCGAGGTCGAACTCCGGCAGACCGTAGGCCAGGACATGGCCGATCTCGGTGCTGACCTCCACCCCTGCCAGCACCGGGAACCCCAGCTCGCGCGACAGCGCCCGAACCTCCTCGACCGACCACAGTAGGTCGTGCTCGGTGAAGCACACCGCATCCAGGCCGGCGTCGCGGGCGGTCGTGACCGCGTCCACCGGCGACAGCCGGCTGTCCTGGCTACGTGTGGTGTGACAGTGCAGGTCGATCAACACGCTCGGGTTCCCCTCCGACCTCGCCCACTCGCCGCTCAGGCGCGTGCGCGGAACTTCGCCAAGGTGACCTCCGGGGTCACGTCGTCGTACACCACCTCGACCGGCATGTCGATCTCGAGGTCGTCCGGTCCGCGGTCGACGATCCAGGTCATCACCCGCGGCCCCTCCTCCAGCTCGACCACCACCGCCGCGTACGGGGTGTCCTGGAAGTCCGGGTGCAGCGACCGGTAGATCGTGGTCCAGCTGTAGATGCGGCCCTTGCCCGAGGAGCGCTGCCAGGCCCAGTCCACGCTGCCGCAGCCGGGGCACACCTCCCGAGGCACATGGCGCCAGCGCTCGCAATGGTCACACCGTTGGAAGCGCAGATCGTGCTGTTTGATCCAGTCGTACCACTGCGCGGTCAGCCCACGCAGCCGGGGCAATGGCAGGTAGTAGCCGCTCTCGGCGGAAGCTGTGTCGGTCATGGTGCTCGCCTCACTTCCTGGTCAGAACGGCGAGACTGCCGTCGCCGAGGTCTCCCCAGCCGGTGACCACACCGACCCTGGCGTTCTCCACCTGTCGCGCACCGGCTTCGTGTCGCAGCTGCCGGGTCGCCTCGACGATGTGGTTCATACCGATCACGTGTGCCTCGGACATGAGCCCGCCGTGCGTGTTGACCGGCAGTCGGCCTCCGAGCTCGATGGCACCGTCGCGGACGAACGCCGCGCCTTCACCGCGCTTGCAGAAGCCGGCCTCCTCCAACTGCTGGAGTACCTCGAAGGTGAAGCAGTCGTAGATCTCCGCGAAGTCGGCGTCCTCCGGGCCAAGACCGGCCATCTCGTAAGCCTTCGGCGCGGCGTGGGTCAGCCCGACGGTGAAGATGTTGGGCCGGTTGGTGATGTCGTCGGCCGGGTACGGATGACCTTCGGCGACCCCGGAGATGTAGACCGGCTGGTGGCCGGTCTTGGCGGCCAGCGACTTGGCCCGGTCGGGCGAGCTGACCACCACGGCCGCCGCGCCGTCGGTCTCCAGGCAGCAGTCCAGCAGCCGGTAGGGCTCGGAGATCCACGGCGAGTCGAGGTAGTCCTGCATGCTCAGCGGGCGCCCGCGCATGACGGCATTCTCATTGAGCTGGGCGTGCTTGCGGCTGGCCACCGCGATCGCACCCAACGTCTCGGGCGAGGTGTCGTACTCGTGCATGTGTCGCCGGGCCATCAGGGAGTAGAACTGGGGAGGGGCGTTGCAGCCGAAGGGCAGGTAGTAGTCCTGCACGGTCGGCCCCATCGGCGACGCGACGGCGGCCGCCTCGGACACGTCCCGGGCGCGCATGCCTGAGTAGCCGTTCCAGCCGATCGGGATCAGCACGTTGTTCGCTACCCCGGTGTACACCGCCATCAGCGCGCTCTGCAGGGAGGACACCGGGCTGGCGCCACCCATGTTCACCTGCGCCGCGTAGCGCAGGTTCTCGATCCCCAGGTTGGCCGCAAGCTCGTCGCCGGACGCACCGAAGATCGGCGTCATCAGCCCGTCGATGTCGGACAACTCGAGCCCCGAGTCGGCCACGGCGGCCAGTGAGGCCCGCAGCATCAGGTTCAGGTCGGTGACCCCTGACCCGGGCGCCCGGCAGTAGGGGGTCTCTCCGACCCCCACGATGCAGGCCTGGTCATGAAGCATGTGCACGGCGTGCTCTCCTGTCGCTTGCCACACATCGGTTCTGGGCTGTTCTGGTCTAGCCGATCGTCACGGCGGGGTGGATGGTCAGCTTTCGGCGAAATCGGCAGCGGAATAAGGTCGCGCCTCTGTCACCCTGGCGGCAGGCTCCGACGCGCAGCGTCCGGACCGGTTGCCGGTGATGTACCGGTTCGGACCCCCAGCCGCCTATCCTGAACCTGAGTTAATCATACTGATTAACCCTGACCTACCGCCAATCAGATCATGATCAGCGCAGAGCCGCCGACCAGCTCGGCGACAGGACCGTGGAGGACGACATGCCCGAGGCCGTCATCGTCGAGGCCATCCGCACCCCGATCGGCAAGCGAAACGGCTCGCTGTCCGGGGTGCATCCAGTCGACCTCTCCGCCAGGGTGCTCGAGTCGCTGGTGGCGCGGACCGGGATCGACCCGGAGCTGATCGACGACGTCATCTGGGGGTGTGTCAGCCAGGTCGGTGATCAGTCGGCCAATGTCGGCCGGTCCGCCGCACTCGCCGCCGGCTGGCCCGAGACGGTACCCGGCACCACGATCAACCGGGCCTGCGGCTCCAGCCAGCAGGCCCTGGACTTCGCCTTCGGCATGGTCCGCGCGGGCATCTACGACCTGGTCGTGGCCGGTGGGGTCGAGTCCATGTCGCGGGTCCCGCTCGGCGCGGGACGCGACGTCGGCCAGGTGTACGGGCCTCGGCTGTTGGCCCGCTACGCCGACACCCTGCAGGGCGGTATCTTCAACCAGGGCCGAGGTGCGGAGCTCATCGCGCACAAGTGGCGGTTCGACCGGCGGGTGCTCGACGAGTTCTCCGCGGCCAGCCACGCGCGCGCCGCCGCGGCGATCGACGTCGGCGCGTTCGACGGCCAGTTGGTCGCCATCCCCGAGGCCGCTGACTTCGTGGCCGACGAGGGACTGAGGCGAGGCACCACGGTGGAGACGCTGGCCAAGCTCAAGCCGTCGTTCGCCGACGATGGCGTGATCCACGCCGGCAACGCCTCGCAGATCTCCGATGGAGCCTCGGCGGTGCTGGTCACCACCCCGGAGCGCGCAGCTCAGCTGGGGCTGAGGCCGATCGTGCGCCACCACACCAGCGCGGTGAGCGGTGCCGATCCGGTGATGATGCTGACCGGTCCGATCCCCGCGACCGCCAAGGCTCTGGAACGGTCCGGCCTGTCAATCGACGACATCGGGGCCTTCGAGGTCAACGAAGCCTTCGCGTCGGTACCGCTGGCCTGGCTGGCCGAGACGAAGGCCGATCCCGCACGGGTGAACCCTCTGGGCGGGGCGATTGCAGTCGGCCACCCGCTGGGCGCGTCAGGCACCATCCTGATGACCCGCCTCGTGCACCACATGCGCGCGCACGACATCCGCTTCGGGCTGCAGACCATGTGTGAGGGCGGCGGCATGGCGAACGCGACGATCGTGGAACTCGCGGCGTGACGACCGCCGGCCGAGCAAACCGGCCTGGCGGTCACACGGTTCAGCGACCCACGAACCGGGCAGGGCGCCGTTCACGGTAGGCGACGACACCCTCGCGGAAGTCCTCGGTCTGGCGGAGCCTGTTCTGCTCGGATGCCTCGATTGCGGTCGCCGCACGGACCCGGTCGGCCAGTCCTCGGCGCAGCGTGGCCCGCACCGCGACCACCGCCAATGGGGCGGCGGCGGCGATCCGCCCGGCGAACGCGCGCGCCGCGGCGCGGATCTCCTCGTCCGCGACCAGCACGTCGGCCAAGCCGATCGCGTGTGCCCGCTCGCCCGGGACCCGGTCACCGGTGAACATCAGCTCGGCCCCCCGCTGCTGGCCGACCAGCGCGGGCAACGTCTCGGTGATACCGAACCCGGGGTGGAAGCCGAGCTGGGTGAAGTTGGCGGCGAACCGGCTGCCTGGCCCGGCGACCCGAAAGTCGGCGGAAAGGGCAAGGCCCAGCCCACCACCGATGGCGCCTCCCTGCACCGCGGCGACCACCGGGGTAGCGACCTCGAACAGCCGAACCGCTTGACCGTAGAGCTCCTTCGCGGTCAACAGCTGGGTCGGGCCATCCCCACCGAAGTCGGCGCCGGCACAGAAATGCTTGCCTGCCGCGGCCAGCACGATCGCCCGGACGTCCGGGTCGGCGTCCAGCTCCGCGTAGGTGTCGGCCAGACCGGAAACCAGCTCGATACTCAGGAAGTTCGCCGGTGGGCGGTTCATCTCGACCACAGCCACGTGGTCGGACACCTCCACGTTCAGGTTGTCAGTGGACGCGGTTGCCATCGAGGATCCTCCTGGTCTGAGCGGGCGGTGGTGGGGCTGTCCGGGTGCTGGCCTGGTGCCGCGCGACCCGAACAGGGAGGGGCGACGCCGACCCGATGCCTGCCACAGATCAGGCGCGTTGCGCTCCGATCAGCACGTAGACCATCGTGGCCACCTCGTTCGTCCGGTTCCGCCAGGCATGCCTGGTGCCCCGCTGAACGACCACGGTGCCCGGCGTGATCCGCTCCTCGGCGCCGTCGTCAAGTTCCAGCCACACCTCGCCGCGCACGCAGATTCCGTAGTCGACGGTGTCGGTCGTGTGCATGCCGGGGTGGTCCGGCTCGAACACCTGCGCCAAGCCCGGCTGCTCCCGCTCCATCTCGGCCGCAGCGGCCTCCGCGTCCTGCTGACTCGACTCGGCCTGCCCGCCGGCCGACTCCGGCTCGAAATGCACCGCGACCAGGCGGGTGCCGTGCCCCGAGCTGACAGGGAAGAACGGGAAGAACTCCGGCTGCTCGGCCGGATCGGAGCCGACCCGCGCGCCACCGTCGCCGGTGCCCCACAGGTTCGCCACCCGCATCCCGGCGAGCTCCTGCGACTGCACGGCTCCCACCGAGGTGAAGAGCGAGGTGTCCTTCGCATCGCGGCCAGTGACTACTCGCCGGATCTCCATCGCCATCTGGTTCTCCCTCTCAACCCGGTCAGTCAAACGTGAAGCCGGAGTAGCCGGCGGCGCTGACCTCGGCCCACCTCTCCAGATACAGCGGCAGACCACCGGGGTAGTTCAGCAACTGGCGCACCTTGCCGGGCACGTTCGCGCCCATGTACCAGGAATCCGCCCGGGGGAACAGCGTCGTCTCGGCGATCTCGTCGACATGTTCGCGCCAGGTCCGATCCGCCTCCTCGCTGGCCTCGAACCTCGTGTGCCCCTCGACGTTCAGGAACTCGATCATCTTGAAGATCTCGTCGCCCTGCAGCTCGGCGGCGCTCGGGCCGTTGGCGAAGCCCGAGGGGCTCTGCGGGCCATAGAGGAACAGCATGTTCGGGAAGCCGTGGGTCGCCGAACCGAGGTGGGCACTCACTCCGAGCTTCCACTTCTGAGCCAACGTCTCGCCGGCCGTGCCCGTGATGTCGATCGCGGTGAGCCCACCCGTGACAGCGTCGAAGCCGGTGGCCAGGACGAGCAGATCCAGCTCGTGTTCCTCGCCGTCCGCGGTCAGTACCCCGCTCTCGGTGATCCGCTGGATCGGGTGCTCCTTGACGTCCACCAGTCGCACATTGTCCTGGTTGAACAGGTCGTAGTAGGTCTGCTCCAGCGACGGACGCTTCACCCCGAATGGGTGCGGCGCCACCGTGGGGGCGAGTTTCTCGGCGAGTTCAGGATCCTCGATCCGCTGCCGGACCTTGTCACGCCAGAAGGTGTAGACGACATCGTTGGCATCGTCGTCTTGAAGCACGTCGAAGAAGGTGCCGAGCCACAACCGGAACCCGCCCCCGGCCCACAGCCTCTCGTACAGTTCGAGCACTTCCTCGCGGGAGCGCTCGGTGGACAGCGGTCCAGAGAAGTCGTATTCGAAGCCACCGAAGGTCTCGGCCCGCTTGGCGTACTGCTCGTCCATGTTGACCCGCAGGGCCCGCTTGGCCTCGTCGTCGAGCCTCCGCTGGCGCATCGGCAACGCGAGGTTCGGGGTGCGCTGGAAGACCGTGAGATGCGACGCCACCTTCGCGCTCTCCTGGATCACCTGCACCCCGGTGGCGCCGGTGCCGATCACCCCGATCCGCTTGTCGGCGAGGTCGAGGCCGTCCTGCGGCCACAGCGCGGTGTGGTGCCATTCGCCGCCGAAGGTGTCCAGCCCGGGGATGTCCGGCAGGATCGGCTTGGCGCCGATCCCGGTGCACAGCAGGATGAACCGGGCCCGCACCGTCGGGCCGCGTTCGGCCTGCACGACCCACTGGCGGCGTTGCTCGTCGAAGTCGGCCTGGGTTACACGGGTGTCGAACCTGATGTCACGGCTGAGATCGAGCGTCTTGTCGACGTGGTCGAAGTAGGCCCGGACCTCGTTGTAGGCGGGATAAAGCTCGTCGTAGTCCCAGCCTCTCCACAGCTTTTCGCTGGAGAACTGGTAGAGCGGGCCTTGGGTGTCCACGCGGGCCCCGGGGTAGCAGTTCCAGTACCAGACCCCGCCCAGCCCCGAGCCCGCCTCGTAGATCTTGACCGAGAGCCCGGCCCTGCGAAGCCGGTCCAACTGGTAGAGCCCGGCGAACCCGGCCCCCACGATAAGCACGTCGAGCTCCTCGACCTCGCTGCCACCCGCCGAGTCACTCACCGGCCTCGTCCGCGTCGATGTCATAGCCGACCTCCCTTGCTCCGGGTCTTAGCTTCCACAAGTGGCGGGGCGTGCGAACGCCGCTGCCAGCGCACCGCACCGGTGACGAAGGCGACATTGCCTTCCACACGGCCCATGGTTCCACTCCTCCGTGTCGCACGCTTGTGTCATAACCGCTTGGTCGAATCTGAGCTTCCACCACGCTGGGACGCCGCGAAGCACCTCGCTCGGCGAGCCGGGGCGGCCACCCGATCGTGCCGAGTCGACCGCTCCGGGCTCACTCAGCGGTCATCCGCTCATGGTCAGGCCGCCACTGGCTGAGAGCGTCTGACCGGTGATGAAGCCGGCAGCATCGGAGGCGAAGAAAGCCACCGCGGGGGCCACATCCTCCGGCGTGCCCATCCGGCGCATCGGCACAGCCTTGGTCATAGCGGCGATGATGCTGCCCGAGCGCTCACCCTCGGTGATCGACCGCAGCAGCGGCGTGTCGGTCGGGCCGGGACACACGGTGTTCGCGGTGATCCCGTGTTTGGCGAACTCGCGGGCGATCGTCTTGGTAAAGCCGATCAAGCCCGCTTTGGCGCCCGAGTAGACCGACTCAAGGGACGAACCGACCCGGCCGGCGTCAGAGGCGACATTGACGACGCGACCCCACTTCGCGTCGACCATCGCCGGCAGCGTGGCCCGCAGCACCCGGATCGGACCGTTGTAGTTGATTTCGATGACCTTGTGGGTGAAGGCTTCGTCGGTCTCCAGGAACGGCTTGAGCTCGTCCCAGCCCGCAACGTTGACCACGATCGACGGCGCTCCCAGGCGCTCGGTGGTCTCCGCGATGGCGGCGGCGACCGAATCAGGATCGGTCACGTCCAGCGGCACCCCGATCCCATCGATGTCCGCCGCGACCTTCTCCGAGGCTTCACGCGACAGGTCGGCCACCACGACCGCCCGGCCGTTGGCCGCCAGTGCCCTACACACCTCGATGCCGATACCTCCGGCCCCACCAGTCACGAACGCAACCCGTCGACTGTCGCTGCGATCGGCCATGTCGTACCTCCACTCATCGGCCCCAAGCCCCGGTGGTGCGTCGTCGAGCGAACGCGCGCACAGTGGACGCTGGCGGAACCAGTCTCTAGGATTGTCGTAATGATGATACCTGAAAGGTCAGGTGACCACGAGCGTGAATACCGTCGCCTACGAGCTGTACCGGGGCCACCCGAGCCACGTCAAGAGGGGCAACACGCGGGTTCCAGGGAAGCCCAGCTGAGCCTCGTCGCACCTGGGACGGTGGTCGCTTCAGTTGCCCGACGTGACCCTGCCTCTCGATGCGGAGGGTTTGCGCACCGAGGTGCGCAAACCTGTCGCCGATCTCGCCAATGGCGTCATCCGGCCCCAGAGCGGCCCATGGCTGACCGGCCCGGGCACATGCAACCAAGGAGCGGAAGCGCTCTTGCCGACCATCACCCGGGTGTGAGCTACCAGTGGACCTGACCTACACCGCGACCGAGCAGCAGTTCCGGGCCGAGGTCCGGGGCTGGCTGGCCGCCAACGCGCCGACCGAGGCGCTGCCGCCGATCTACACCGAGGAGGGGGTGGCGGAGCACCGGCGCTGGGAGCGCACCATGTTCGACGCCGGCTACTCCGCGTTGCACTGGCCCCGCGAGCACGGCGGCGGCGGGGCCGGGCTGATCGAACAGGCGATCTTCGGCGAGGAGTACCTGCGCGTCGGCGCACCGACCCGGCTCAACCGAATGGCCCTGGGCCTGGCCGGACCGACAGTGATCCAGTTCGGCACCGACGAGCAGCGCCGCCAGTGGCTGCCCGGGATGCTGTCCTGCGACGACCTGTGGTGCCAGGGTTTCTCCGAGCCCGAGGCGGGCAGCGACCTGGCAGGGCTGCGGGCTCGCGGCGAGCGTGACGGTGACGACTTCGTGATCAACGGCCAGAAGATCTGGACGTCCATGTCGGCGTTCGCGAACTGGATGTTCGCGATGATTCGCACTGATCCGGACAGCACCCGACACCGGGGCATCACGTTCATCATGGTGCCGATGGGCACCCCGGGCATCGAGCTGCGTCCGATCCGGCAGCTGCACGGCGAGCCGGGGTTCGCCGAGGTGTTCCTCACCGACGTGCGGGTGTCCGCGGCCAACGTGATCGGCAAGGTCGGCGAGGGCTGGTCGGTGGCGATGGCGACCCTGGGCTTCGAGCGGGGCACCGGGCTGGGCGACCACGTCCGGTTCGCCCGGGACGTGGCCGACCTGGTGGAGCTCGCCCGCCGGGCGGGCGTCGCCGACGACCCGGTGGTGCGCGACGAGATCGCCGCCCGCTGGGTGGAGGTGCAGCAGTTCCGCCGGCACATGCAACGCACCGCGACCCGGTTGGCCGCCAGCGGCACGATCGGGCCCGAGGCCAGCATGACCAAGCTGTTCTGGTCGGAGATGGAGGCCCGGATCTTCGAGACCGCATTGAAGATCCTCGGCCCGCTCGCCGAGCTGGCCGACGACGCCCCGGGCTCACTGCCCGACCGGGGATTCCACCGCCGTTACTGGCACTCCCGGGCGTCCCGGATCTTTGCCGGTACCAGCGAGGTTCAGCGGAACATCATCTCCGAGCGCGTGCTCGGCCTACCTCGGGAGCCGCGATGGACGTCGAACTGAGCGACCAACAGCGCGAACTGGCGCAGGGAGCCCGGGAGTTCCTCTCCGAGCAGTGCCCGGCGAGCCGGGTCCGCACCGCCTGGGATGAGGGCCACGACGCGCGGCTGTGGTCGCAGCTCGCGGAGGTCGGGTTCCTCGGCGCGGTCGTGCCGGAGGAGTACGGCGGGCTCGGGCTGGGCGACCTGGACCTTGCGGTGCTGCTGGAGGAGGCCGGCCGGGTGGCCCTGCCGGTTCCGCTGCTGGAGACCGCGGTGGCCGCGCTCACCCTGCTCGACGCGGGGTCGCCGGAGCAGTGCAAGCGCTGGCTCCCGGCGATCGCCGCCGGCGAGGTGGTGGCCACGATCGGGCTGCCGGGACAGTCCCTGGTGGTCGCCGCGCCCGACGCCGACCTGCTGATCCTGGGCCGCGACGGCGGGTTGCACGCCGTCGCGGCCGAGCGCTGCGAGCTCACCGCCCAGCCGGCGTTCGACGCCAGCCGCCGGCTGGCCACGGTGCGTGCGGACACCGGCGCGGACTCGGCGCTGAGCGACGACCCGACCAAGCTGGCCCGCTTCGCCGACCGGGCGGCGGTGGCGGCCGCCGCGACCCTGGTCGGCATCGCCGACCACCTGGTCCGGGAGAGCGTCGCCTACGTCGCCCAACGGCACCAGTTCGGTCGGCCCATCGGCTCGTTCCAGGCGATCAAGTACCGGCTCGCGGACGCCCACCTGGGTGTGGAGTTCGCCCGCACGCTGACCTGGGTGGCCGCGCACCAGGTGGGGGTCTCCGACGCCGGCGACCCGGAGGCCTCGGCCGCGGCGTCGGCGGCGAAGGTGGCGGCCTCGGCCGCCCAGGCGGCGGCGAACGAGCACGCCCTGCAGTGTCACGGCGGCATCGGGTTCACCTGGGAGCACGACCTGCAGATGTGGCTCAAACGGGGCAAGGCCCTGGAGCTGGCCTACGGCACCCCGGCCGCGCACCGGGCCCGCATAGCCGACGGCCTGTTCGCGGCGGGCGGGCAACGATGACCGGGCCGACCGGCCACGCGGCCGGCCCGCCGCGCGGCGGGCCGCTGGCCGGGGTACGGGTGCTGGACCTGTGCCCGCTCGCACCGGGCCAGTTCACCACCATGCTGCTGGGCGACCTGGGCGCCGACGTGGTCACCGTGGAGGCGCCGCCCTCGGCCCGGGAGGGTTCCCGGATCGCGCTGCCTGGGCACGGCGGGGCGCAGGCCCGCCGCGACGGCACGAACCCGCTCTACCGCTCCCGGCGCTCGATCATGCTCAACCTCAAGACTCCCGGCGGCCTGGACGTGGCGCGCCGGCTCGCCGCGGAGAGCGACGTGTTCGTCGAGGGGTTCCGCCCGGGTGTCTGCGAGCGCCTCGGGCTCGGCTACCCGACGCTGTCCGCCGACAACCCCGGCCTGGTGTACTGCTCGCTCACCGGCTACGGCCAGACCGGCGAGCTGGCCCAGCACGCCGGGCACGACCTGAACTACGTCGCCGAGTCCGGGCTGCTGTCGGCCACCACCCGGCCGGGGCAGCGTCCCGGCATCCCGATCAACATCGCCGCCGACTACGCCGGGGGTGGGCTGATGGCGGCCTTCGGCATCCTCGCCGCGCTGCAGGGTCGGGGCGCCACCGGCCGGGGCAGCCACGTCGATGTCTCCATGTACGAAGGTCTGCTCGGGCTGATGCAGGTGGTACCGGCCTGGCTGGCCGCCGGCGCCCCGGACCCCTCCTGGGGCGGTGGGCTGCTGTCCGGCGCCTGTCCGTTCTACGACTGCTACCAGACCGCCGACGGTCGGTGGATCTCGGTCGGCGCGATGGAGCCGAAGTTCTACCTCAACCTGTGCCTCGCCCTGGGTCACCCGGATCTGGTGGATGCCCACCAGGACACCTCCCGCTGGGACGAGGTCCGCGAGGCGTTCACCGCGACGTTCGCGACGGCGTCGTTGGACGAATGGCTCAAGCGGCTGGCCGAGGTGGACACCGCTGTGGCTCCGGTCGCCTCGGTGGCCGAGGCGTTCGAGACCGCCCACCAGCGCGGGCTGATGCCGGCGCCCGGCAGGTTCGGCGCGATCCCCAGGCTCAGTGGATGGCGGGCCGAGCCCGGTCCGGTGGTGACCCACGCCGGCGCGCACACCCGTGAGGTGCTAGGGCAGCTCGGTCTGGGTAGCGACGCGATCGACTGCCTCATATCCACCGGAGCCGCAGAGGAGGCCCCGAAATGATCAATCTTCGCACCGCGACCTCGGAGCAGATGCTCAAGATCGTCCCGTTCCTCAAGGTCTTCTCCCGGCTCAACCAGCGGATCTACCGCTGGAGTGGGGGCCGGCTGCTGGGCAAGCTCAACGGCTACGAGGTCTGCGTCGTCACCATGACCGGCGCGAAGACCGGGCAGACCCGCGTCGTGCCGCTGATGTATGTCCCCTACGGCGACGGGGTGATTCTCGTCGGCTCCCAGGGCGGCACTCCGAAGAGCCCGCCGTGGGTGCACAACCTGGTGGCGAACCCGGACATCGAGGTGCAGCACAAGAGCCGGAAGATGCGGTTGAAGGCTCGGCGCGCGAGCGCGCGGGAGAAGCAGGGGGTCTGGCCGGTCTGCTGCCAGCACTACCCGGACTATGAGCTCTATCAGCAGCGGACCGAGCGCGACATACCCGTCTTCATCTGCGAGCCCCGCTGACCCTGGCGGGCCGCGCGGCAATCCGAGGAGTAATGCATGGAGATCGAACTCGAGGTGGACGACGGCGTCGCCGTCATCACCCTCAACGCACCGGAGCGACGCAACGCGTTGACCCCGACCATGGCACGCGAGATGGTCGACGCCCTGGAACGGGTGGACGCCGACGACAGCGTCGGCGCGCTGGTCATCCGCGGCGCCGATGGCAGATTCTGCGCGGGCGCGCACACCGCCACACTCAGCGACGTCATCTCGGACCCGGCCGGTGAGGAGGCCTACTCCGAGCTGAGCGTCATCTACGAGTCGTTCACCCGGGTCGGGCTGGTCAAGGCGGTCACGATCTCGGCGGTCCGCGGTTCCGCCGTGGGCGCCGGGATGAACCTGTTGATGGCCACCGATCTGCGTGTCATCTCGAAGCAGGCCAGGTTGCTGTCGGGCTTCCTGCGAATCGGGCTGCACCCCGGCGGGGGACACTTCGTGCTGCTGTCCCGGTTGGTCGGGCGGGAGGCCGCCGCCGCGATGGCACTGGCCGGCGAGGAGATCAACGGCGAACGGGCCGCCCAGCTCGGTCTGGCCTGGGACGCCGTGGACGACGCACACGTCGAGGACCGGGCCATGGAGTTGGCCCGCAAGATCGCAAAGGACCCGGCGCTGGCCAGGGCCGCGGTGCGGTCGCTGCGGATGGAGGTCGGCCCGCCCGGGGTGGACTGGGCGACCGCGGTGCAGACCGAGCGGGCGCCGCAGATGTGGTCGATGCGGAGGCGCGAAGGCACTTCCTGATGGACCGCCGGTCGAGGCGGTACGCGCCCCGCTCCGGCGATTACTCCGACCTCGCACAGGTACCCGACAACGACTGGATGGGCCATGATCGACAAGAAACATATAGGTATGGACCTGGGAACGATGACAGTGGACGTGGAGCGGGGACGTCTCCGTTTCTTCGCCAAGGCCATCGGGCAGACCGACCCGGTGTACACCGACCTGGACGCCGCCCAGGCGGCCGGGCACCCGGACCTGCCGGTGCCGCCGACCTTCTTCTTCAGCCTGGAGCTGGAGAGCCGCGACGGCTTCGGCTACCTGGAGACCATGGGCGTCGACCTGCGTCAGTTGCTGCACGGGGAGCAGCGCTTCACCTACCACAGGGTGGCGCACGCCGGCGAACGGTTGACCCTGCACACCCGGATCACCGACATCACCTCCAAGAAGGGCGGCGCGATGGAGCTGATCACCAGGGCGACGACGGTCACCGACGAGAACGGTGAGCTGGTCGCCGAGAGTCGCGGCCTGATGGTCGTGCGCAACCCGGAGGTGTCGGCATGAGCACGTCGTCACGGGACGTCGCGGTGGGTACCGAGCTGCCGCCGCTGGAGTTGGAGAAGATCAACCGCGCCACGCTGGCACTGTTCGCAGGCGGGTCGGGCGACCACAATCCGATCCACATCGACATCGACAACGCCCGCTCGGCCGGCTACGACGACGTGTTCGCCCAGGGCATGCTGTCGATGGCCTACCTCGGCAGGCTGATCACCAACTGGGTGCCTCAGGAACGGGTGCGCGAGTACGGCGTGCGGTTCACCGCGATCACCCCACTCTTCGCCCAGCCGACCTGTACTGGAACCGTCGTGTCACTGGCCACCGTGGACGGCGAGCAGCGGGCCACGATCGAACTGCTGGTCACGCTCGCCGACGGCACCGTCACGCTGCGCGGCGACGCCGTCGTGGCACTGGACTGAGCAGGTTTGCCGGCGGCCTCGGGCCGCCGGCAAACCTGTGGGCCGCTAGCCGCCCGCGGCCGCCTTGTTATCCCGGGCCACCGCAACCGCCGGGCGACCTTCCTTGGCCTTCGACATATCTGCCATCTCGGCCCATCGGGTCTCCATCTCGGCGTCGCTCGGGAAGGACTCGAAGTCGACCCCGGCGGACTCCAGCATCCGTACCCGGCTGAAGTGCGGACCATTAACCCGGACGATCTCCCCGCTCAGCTCGCACTCCTCGGTGCACAGCCAGCCGACCGCGCTGGCTACCCAACGCGGATCGAGATCGTTCGTGGAGTCGAGCAGCCCGTCGGTCATCCGGGTCATCGCCACTGGGGCGATCGCGTTGCATCTGATGCCGTACCGGGCACCTTCCAGCGCGAGCGTATTGATCATACCGACGACGCCCATCTTCGCGGCGGCGTAGTTGGCCTGACCGAAGTTGCCGTAGAGGCCCGCTCCGGAGGTCGTCACCACGATCCGCCCGTACTTCTGCTCCCGCATCAGTGGCCACGCCGTGTGAGTCACCAACGCGGTCCCGTCCAGGTGCACCTTGCACACCGCCATCCACTGGTCGACGGTCATCTTGTGGAAGGTGCTGTCCCGCAGGATGCCCGCGTTGTTCACCAGCACCTCGACACGCCCGAAGGCGTCCAGCGCGGTCTGTACCACCGCGCGGGCGCCGTCCTCGGTCGAGATGTCATGGTGGTCAGCGACCGCGGTCCCACCGGCCGCCCTGATCTCCCGCACCACGTCCTCGGCGGGCGACGAATCGCTACCTCCGCCCTCTCTCCCGACTCCGGGGTCGTTCACTACCACCAGCGCGCCACTCTCGGCGAGCCGAAGCGCGTGGGCTCGGCCGAGGCCGCGCCCGGCCCCGGTCACGATCGTCGACCGTCCGTCCACTCCCGGCATCTGGATTCCTTTCCCGGCGGACAACCGCCACCTCTGATGTGTCATCGTCCCGTCGCGGCCACCGGCCGCTCATCGCCGGTCCCTACTCAGCAACATCCTGGCAGTGATCCGGCAGTCGGCGCCGAACCACGCTCGGCCGCGCGGCCGGCGCAGTCGCCATGCCTGCGCCCGACCCCGGGACCCAGGTGATCGGGTCGCCGGGAAGCCCTGGCAATGGGAAGCGTCATCTGATAATGATTACACCTGGAAGCCGCTGTGTCTTCTGCCTCGTGACGTCGCCCCCACCCGCCGGCTCGATCAGCCGGCCGCCCGGTGGCGATCCATTCTCTGTCCACCTCGACGAAGTACGTTCCGTCAACTGTGACGAAGCACACGCAACACCCTCTCGGGGGTAGGCCCGCGTCAACGTCGAAGCACTTTCGGGAGGAGACCGACATGACCGAGTCCCTGAGCTGGGCACTCGAGCGAGCCGCGTTGACAGCAGCCGGCCAGACGGCGGTGATCGATGGCGACACCGTCTTCAACTACGGCGAGCTGGCTCGCCGGGTCGCCGGTCTCGGCGGAGGCCTGCGGTCCATCGGAGTGCAAACGGGCGAGGTGGTCGGCGTGCTCGCGCTCAACAGCCACCGCCATCTGGAGTACTGGCTGGGCGTTCCGGCCATCGGCGCCGTCCTCAACGACCTCAACTACCGCCTGGGCGAGGACGAGCTGGCGTTCATCATCAATGACTGCTCCACCGTCGTGCTTGCCGTCGACGACACCCATCTGGCGGTGGCCGAGCGGCTGCGGACCCGATGTCCGTCGGTGCGCACGCTGGTCCACCTGGGGTCGGGTCCGGCGCCGGAGGGCACGGTCTCCCACGAGGAGCTGGTGGCGCACGCGCCCGCGATAGCACCGGAAATCGCGCCGGAAGACATCGGCGGCATCTTCTACACCGGCGGCACCACGGGTACGCCGAAAGGTGTAGTGCTCAGCCATCGCAACCTCGTCGCCAACGCCAAGCACGTCCTGCTGGCGGTACGCCACACGGCGCAAGACCGTTACCTGCACGCGGGGCCGATGTTCCACCTGGCAGACGGCTCCCAGACCTACGCCATGACATGGATGGGCGGCACACACGTGTTCATCCCCGCGTTCGATCCCGACGCGGTCGGACGGGCCATCGAGGAGCACCGCGTCACCTTCTCGATTCTGGTGCCTTCCATGATCAATATGCTGGTCAACCATCCGGGCACCGCCGATAGGGACCTCACCAGCCTGCGGCTGCTCCTCTACGGCGCGTCCCCAATGCCCGATGAGGTGCAACGGGCCGCGATGGCGATGCTGCCCTGCGGGTTCAGCCAGCTCTACGGGATGACCGAGGCCTCTCCCCTGCTCACCCAGTCGACCGAGGAGGACCACCTCCGGGGCGCGGCAGGCGAGCAGCCATACGCTCGCCGGCTGCGCTCAGCCGGTGCGGCGGTCGTGGGCGTACAAGTCGAGATCCACCGCGCGGACGGCACAGTCGCCGACGTCGAAGAGGTGGGCGAGATCTGGGCTCGGGGCCCCAACATCATGGTCGGCTACCTGAACCGGCCTGACGAGACCAAGGCTGTGCTGGACGAGCAGGGCTGGTACCACTCCGGCGATGCCGGTCGAATGGACGAGTACGGATACCTCTACATCGTCGACCGCGTCAAAGACATGATCATCTCGGGTGGAGAGAACGTGTACTCAGCCGAGGTGGAGAACGTCCTCTACACCCACCCCGACGTGCTGGAAGCCGCCGTGATCGGGGTGCCCGACGAGAAGTGGGGCGAGCGGGTCCACGCGGTTGTGGTGCCCCGGGAGGGCACCAACCCCACGGAAGAGGGCCTCAAAACGCACTGCCGGGGCAAGCTCGGCGGGTTCAAGATCCCCCGTGGGATCGACTTCCAATCCGAGCCACTGCCCAAGTCTGGCGCCGGGAAGATCCTCAAGCGGGACATCCGGGCGCCCTACTGGGAGGGCAAGGACCGGATGGTCAACTGACCCCGCCGTTCTTGTCCTCCATCAAGTCGTGGAACCGGCCGTAGTGCGTGGCCGGGTCCATCTCGACGAAACGGGCCTTGGCGCCGCAGCGCGCCCGGGTCTCGCCCGGCAGCCAGAGCTCGGCGTGGATGATCCAGTGCCCGCGCGGATCGCGGGATTCCGGCCAGGCGCGGACTGGCGCGCCTCCCAGATTCCGGATAGGGGACCCAATAAGGTCCCGTCCGGAATGGAGGGCAGAAGGTGCGGGAGAAACGTCGGAAATATAAACCCGAGTTCAAGGCTGAGGCGGCGCGGTTGGTCGTCGAGTCGGGGCGTGCCATTGTTGAGGTAGCACGGGAGATAGGAGTTCACGAGGGGACGCTCGGGTCCTGGGTCAGTAAGTACCGAACCGAGCACGCCGGCGACGAGCCCCCATTGAACTTGTCGGAACGCGCGCGGCTACGCGAGCTTGAGCGTGAGGTCCGCGAGTTGCGCATGAAAACCGATTTCCTGGGAAAGGCGGCAGCCTTCTTCGCACAGGAGTATCGGTGAGCGAGAAGTACGCGTTCATCGAAGCGAAGAAGGCGCAGTACCCGGTGGTGAAGATGTGTGCCTGGTTCAATGTTTCC
>Ga0310811_10002079_pt1 | contig 24966 bp, 19 predicted proteins | sample YCmetagenome_FD_207642 | JGI IMG/M metagenome (GOLD analysis project Ga0310811, IMG submission 207642) | Soil microbial communities from experimental microcosm in Duke University, North Carolina, United States - YC | ecosystem: Engineered > Artificial ecosystem > Soil microcosm > Unclassified ... | reverse complement strand
CCGCGAGTAAGGCGGCACGGCTAACGAGCACAGAGTCGCCGCCGGGTTCCACTCTTTCGAGGGCCGCGACGAGGGCAGCTTTGGGCGCATTGCCATCAGAAGCAAGCAGCAGCGCAGCGGCCAGGCACTCCGACGCCAAGTGATTGTCCAGCGGCGAATCCGTTCGGCGGGCACGCTCGAGCAACACATCTTGCAACGACCGCGCTTCGACCCGCGACATATCGATGGTCGCTACGGTCTGCCCGACAGCCGCGACGACCATGGGATATTCGTTCTCCCGAAGCACCCGCTTGGCGAATTCAAGTAGTTTTTGGCGCGACCCCTCTCCTGACCGAACCAATACGTCGACCAGCCTGTCCGCATGGCCGCTCCCGACGAACTGGTTCGCCAGCTCTTGAATCGCCGAAAGGCCACCCAGCTCGCAGGCTGTCGGAGATTCTTTGTCGCGCAATACCGATTCGAATTTTTGAAGGTCCATGGTGCTGGCCGGTGCAAGCTTAGGTATCAGAACATGTAGCCATCAGCTTTTGGCCATCGTTGTCGGTCTTCGTCCACCGCGCCTCCTACTATCGGGCCTCGGGCAGATGAAACAAAAATCTGCAGATTCTCGGTCTCGTCGCAGACGGCTTGAATCTCGCTCATCACTGCGTTCAGGTCAGCGTCGCTCACTTCTTCCGCGCCGGGCGAGTCGATGAATAGTAGCCCCGGATGGTGCCCTTGGCCGGTGTCGCGTGCCAGCCGCATCATCGCGATGACAAGCGCGATACGCAAGCGCAAACGCTGCCCTGCCGTCTGACGACCGAACGCACTTGTCACGCCTGACACCGTCAGACCGATTCCGTTTCCTGCGATGGAAACGCTTTCCAGGTTCTTGTAGCCAATTCGAGCTGCTACTTCGACTAGCTCGATTGCAAGGCGTTCTAGCATGCGCGTGCCAAGGGATTTGACTCGCGCCTCCGCAAGCGTCTCTGCCGCGTTCAAGACTCGACGTTCGTCGCTCGGTCCGTCCTCCGTCAAGGATGCCGGTGCGACGTGCTCGAGGGACACCAATTGGTCACGTGCGCCGCGCGTGCGCTCACGGAGAAAGCGCAACTCCTGCTCTATTCGAATGTTCTCCGCATTCCGGTCGATTCGCTCAATTTCAGCTTCGAGTGCTTCCGATTTCTCCCGGGCTTCGTCGAGCTCGCGACGCAAGTTACTTTTTGTCTCGCTTAGTTGATTGGCAGCGTTTTCAGCGGCTTCGAGGCGCTCTTTGGCGACAGCGATAGCTTCTTCCAATGCCTCGCGGTCGTCGCTAGGGGCGTCTCTATCGCATACCGAGCACGAGCCACCTTCCGCCTCAATGTCGAGACGTTCATTCGAAAACGGCTGAGCGCACCGCGGACAACAGACGGGCTTAAGACCGGCGAAGAACCTTTTGGCGGCAAAGCCATCCTGGAGTCGCCGCAAGTCCGCACCTGCAGTCGCCACCACCTCGTCTGCAACGGACAGCTGATGCTTTGTTTCGGCCAGAGCCTGTTGAAGCCGTGCGTATTCGAGGCCCTGCCGGGCGAAATTCTTGAGCAATATCGGCGCATCTTCCGGGCGCGGGACCGTAGCCGACACGGCATTCAGTTCGGCGTCGACCTTTGCGATTTCTTCGTCGAGCCTCTCGATATCTGAAAAACGGGAAACCGGGGCAGGCTGACTCGAGACGGCCCGTTGTGCCTTAAACGCGTCAAGACCTTGCGCGCTGCGAATTGCCATCAGCACGCCAGCATATGGCATCCCAATAAAAAGCTGAATCATGCGCCACCACGCACCCCCGACAGTTACATCTCCAAGAATCGCCGGGTGCGAACCACTGATGAACATCGACGAGGAGTAGAGATTCCATGAATGGTGGGTAAGTTCGCCTTCCTCGCTTCGGTGATTTACCGACGAAATGCGCTGAAGGTCGAAGCAGCCCAACATCAGTCGCTCCATCACTTGCTCGAAGTGCTCGTTATCTGCGAAGCTGGCTATCACTGACACTGGCCCACCGGGCACGGTACGCAAGACAGTGCCGACGGGGATGTTTTGGTGGTCATCGAACTTGACGCAATACTGGTCAAGGCCGATTGAGAATTCAAGTTTCACATGGTGAATCCAAGTTCGAATCTCTGGGCGCAAGCTCTTCGGTGTGCCGCGAAGTGCCCAGAGCATCACTTCCAGAATCGTCGATTTTCCAATCTGATTGCCATCGTCACTGAGCACGAGCCAGAGTCCCTGCTCAAGGCTCGACCATTCGAACGTGAACGGACCGTCACCAGAAACGGCTGAAGTCTTCTTGCCGCTGAACAGCAGTGAGCGAATGGTCAGAGACTCGGCGCGTCGAGTTCTCGTTTCTTCATTGACCTGCGCCTGCGCGAACACGGCGTCTACAGTGCTGACAGGTACCTTCGCTTTCGCTGCGACTTCTTCCGCGAGCGGCGACAGCGGGCGCTGCGATTCATTATCCTGGTCAACCACCACTTGCCTCCAAATCAGCAATTTTTTCGCGCACTTCCTGCGCAATGGATGCAATCGTTTCCCCGTTTTTTGCACCCGCATAAATTGGGTGCTTGTACTGCCACTTGGCTAATTGCTCTCCTGACTTGCCTTCGGCGAACCGGCCAACAAGCGTCGCACGTTCCGAATACCATACGGCTTCGGGCATTTGCGCGGCCAGTTCGTCTGCTTTCGCTAGTCCTTGAGGCAAAAAGAAGAACATCCGCTGTTTCGTCTTGACGTCTCGGACTATTCGAATCAGCCCGTAGCTCAACAACAGGGCGGCTGCCGTGTCGAGGGGCTCGTATGCGCCGTAGAGATACTTCTGCATCGCATCGCGGCGAATCTCGGGCTCGACAGAGTCCACTATTGACTTGGCCGTACTGAGAAGGACAGCGTCCTTCTCCTCGTCATAGGCCTGGAGAAGAGCAAAAGCGAAGTGGTCAGGATTGCGCACCCAGAAATCTAGCTTCTGCAGCTTCTTCTCCGAATCGACCACAGCAACTGCATCTGGCGCAGCGGGATGATTCACGACGTGCGCTCCCGCTCGAGCAAGAATGAACAACAACCTCAGCGCGTCTCGGTATTGCCTCGTTATCTCGTCCATGTTCACCGGTCTCGCGCGCCCCGGGGGAAACTTTTTAGTTGAAGGCATGGGACGCGCACACATATTACGCCGAAGAGCGTATTAAGGGGGCGACCGGAATGCCTTGGATGCTCAGTGGACGGATATCCGTGCGCGAATTTGCGCGCGTGAACCTTGGCTTGGTTTTCCTGCCAGCAATCGGTGGCTTCACATCGATATTCGTGGTGCGGATAAAACTCGCTGTCTTAGCGATGGCGTCATCCTCGGCCGAAAAGTTAAGCGGCGGGCCGCAACGGGCCAACCCAGACCATGGCTTTGACGCCCGCTCGCGACAGCTCTGACGAGGCCCAAACCTTCGACAGTGCCGCACAGTTTTACACGCGACGCCGCGTCATATGTCGCGGTTGAATCCGCCCACTGTCGTCCCGGGCTGCCGTTAGTGATGTGCGAATTCGGCACCGAGGTGGAAAGTCGTTTGGTCACAAGTGGGAACGAGTGCGACCATGCCCACGGCAGCGCGGTGCTCGAGAAAGACATGGTTGTCATTGCGGATGCCACTGCGCAGCTGGCCGGAGTGCGCCTTGGGATGAAGCGCGGTGGTATGGCGAACACCTGTTGGACTCTCTTGACCGTGTCTTCGGGACCTCGCCTGAACTCTACGACTGGCTCGGGCTGCCGCCGACCTTCCTCTACGTTGCCTCAGCCTCAGCGTGGCTGAAGTCGGGAATGCCGCGCTCAAGGCGCTGCCGCCCGGCTCTCGTCAACTCAAAGGTCTCGCCTTCGTCCGATGTCTCCACGAACCCGCACTGCGCGAGAAGAACTAGCGCCTGCCGCAACCGGTTGCGTGCAAGCCCCAGGTCCACGCCGTGGAGTGCGCCTTTCGTTGTAACCCGCTCCAAGCCGTTTTCACCAATAGTGAAAATGAAGCGGTTGCGTCCGTCGCCCGACTGGATGGTCCGGTCACGCGCAACTGTGAAATGCAGCAGGACGACGTAGAACTGGACGATGTGAGCAAGGAACGCGGCCGGGCGCGCGTCCTCGAAGCGCTCAAGAATGTCGCGCAACGCCTTGAACGAAAGCCGGTCCACGGGCGGCACCGTCTGTTGGACGTACGGATTGGACAGAAGCTGCCGCGCCTCCATCGCGCAATATACCAGCGCTTCATAGGCAGCCACCAGCGCCTCGGATTCCTGGGGCGTGCGCTGTTTGAAATTTGAAACCTTCTGTAGCCGGCCAAGTACCTCTTCGATGCGCAGCGCCGGAAGACCAACCCCCGCTTCGTAGAATGTTTCTGACTTTCCGCGCAGCCGTTCGAGGTACGCCACGTAACTGCCCACTCGTGCGCGATGCGCTTCAGGCAATGCGCGTTCCATACGCTCGCCAAGACCTTCGGCGCATGCGACGATGTCCCGGCGCGAACGTTCATCCACTACGGCGTCATGAATCCAGCTAGCCACGTTGCGCGAGAGACTATCGAGTGCGAGTCGGGAAAGCTCCTTCAGATGCACGGTCATCCACCACCCGTGAACCTCGTCGAGCCCTTCCAGATTGACTGGCACGCCCTGGAGCGTCATGCCCCGCGCCATCGTGTAGCGAATCGTGTCGACATCGAGACCACGTTGTCCCGGCTCGCGCAGACTGTTCTGCTCGGCAAGCAGCGCACGCAAAACCAGCGTAATGCCGTTGCACCGGTATGGCACCTTGGCGCCCGTCACGTCCTCTATGCTTTCCGGATAGTAGGCTCTCGCAAACACCTGCCTTTCCTGCCGCGACGGTAATCGCATGTCCAGCAGGTCGCCCATCTCTGCGACCTCTTCACGGCACGTCGTCGCCTGGTTGAGATTGGACAGCCAGTCATACCATTTCGAGCCTGAAATGGCGTCGTCATAGGCCTGCGCAAGCTTCGTCGCCACATCGGTCAGGATGTACGTCCCCCGTGCTGCCGGGCTCGGATTGCCCTTGATGAAGGCAAGACCACCCTCGAGGCTTGGCCCGTACTGTACGGGAGTCAGGTAGTGTGCGCCCGGGTCTGAGATTTCGGCATCAGGATTCGCGGCAAGCAGGGCCGCGACTTTCTTGCTGGGAATTGCATCGAAACTCAGCGTCACTCGACTGTTATCCGGAGGGAAAAGCCGGTTCTTGCCCGCGAGTCCCTTGACGCCCTGCGCCACGTTGTACCAGGTCAGGAGCAGCTGCATTTTCTCCAGGCCCGCTTTCGACAGTGCAACCATGTCCGTCCCCGGCGTCGCCTTTCCCGTCACCTCAATCCGGCGAATCATCCAGCAGAGCGCGGCATAGATACGCACGAACTCAACCACATTGTTGATGCCTGGGAACACCGAGCGGTAAAAGGCCTCAATTAAAGCGCCGGTGCCCAGCGCGTCAGCGCCGTCGGTGTCGTCCACCATTTGTGTGTAAAGCGGCGTTGTGAGCATCGGATTACCCCTTGTAGCGGCCTGCAAGGCCTTTTTTTGCGAGTTCAGCCTTGTCCAGCCCCATGAACAGCGCACGCTGGCAGTTCGTGCACAGCATCGCGCGCTGTGTGACGGTGTCGTTCAACTCGTCGGTTTTGATGCTGTGGAAGCAACACGGGCATGCCGTTGACTTCGGGTGCAGATTGCCGAAAACCTTTCCCTGCTTATTCCCCCGGTGTTGCCGCACGGCCGACATGACGCTTTCGAACTCGCGGGGAATATATGGCTTCTCGGTGGGCCTGTTGACGATAATCTCAATGAGGTCCTCAAGTTGCTGCGTGAGCGTCAGGCACATGGCAATAACCTGGCCACTCGTCGCAACGCGTTCATGGTCCGTTTTCGGAACACGTTCGAACCATCGGGAGTGGAGCGCCATGCGCGCAAGTTCTTCGATTTCGTCCTCTGGCACCGCGCGGCCGGCCACCCGCTGAAGCGCTTCCTTGACCGACTGAAGCGACGAATCTTGATGGTAGTGCGCGGCGCAACAAGCCATTGCGCAGAAAAACGGCAGCAGCTTCTCCCGGTTCTGCGCGCTGTAGTCGAATTTCGAATAGCGCGTCAGCCAGCCGTCGATGACCAGTAGCTCCGAAGGCACATTCGGGTCCGCCTTGCGCGGCTGATTGTGTGACAGCGCGCGCCTGAGCACCGCGCAGCCCGACAGCTCCACAATCATCGGCACGATGGCAGATTGGGCATCCAGCTCCAGCACGCGCGGCAGGCTCGCGATGAACTTCTGCAGCAACGCATTGCCCGCCTCTTCAAGCTGCGCGCGACCGGCTTCTTCATCCTCGTCCTCATCGTCGTAGTCATCGTCATACTCGGCGCGCTCGCTCATGAGGAGCTTCAATCGCGGCGTGCCGGCCGCCGCGGCGTCTTTCGGCTTGCTTTCTTTGCACGCATCGCCAGCAGACGAGCCACGTATCGGCAGCTCGCCCGTCAGGTCCGAATTCACCCAGTGCAGCGCGGCTTCGAGCGATACCCGCGTAACGGAGGCCGATGCGCCCAACTGGGTCAGGTCTTCGAACCCGCGTCGCCACTCCTCGTAGCTCATGGTTTTGCGAGGGATACCAGTCACCCCATCCGGCGCGCCGTCGCCGGTACGCCCTTCCGGCGAGGCTTGCTCACGCCGTTTCGCGCCAAGCGTCTGCACGTAGGAAATAATCGCGCCCATGTCGGCGAGATTAAGTTCGCCCGCCCGCATGCGGTTGGCCGCACGAAGCAGTTTGCGCTCCGCATCATTTGCTGTGAGCTGAAGCTCGACATTCAGCCAGCCGGACGCCGTCATCTCCTCGCCGGTCAATACCAGCCGCAACGCACGCGTGTTCTCCAGGTCGTCAGGCACGAGAACATTGAACGCACCCTCTTCGGTGAGCCGTACGGCAGGGATGGTTTTTAGACAAGCTTCGCCTTCCCAGATGGCCAGGGTTACATTCATCGCGCCCGGTGCCGGCGTAACCGTGCCTACGACGTGCTGCGACGCTCGCCACGTAGCCTGCACAGCCGGATTGCGCGCGGTGAGCGACATCGACCTGAAATCACACGGCACGTAAGCCGTGGGTTCGATTGTTGTCCAGGTAAACGGCGACTCACTGAGCCGGCGTACCAGTGCCACTTCGACGTTGGTAGTGTTCTCGAGGCTCTGGGAGGTCGCGTTGACCGACCCCGTCATGACCAGCACACCATCTCCGCCCTGCAACTCGAAGCACTTCGCATGCGGGAACCGGTAGCTATCCCTGGTTTCAGCGACAACATATTCGACCGGCTCGTAAAAACAGGTCGACGACTCTTCAAACGGCGCATGCGCCGTGACACGGCTGATACCGACTCGCATGCTGGACGCTCGGACGGCGGCTGCCAGGTTCTGTACGGGCTCGCCGGAGGGTGAGTGATACGGAGCGAGCACCGTCAGCGTCTCAGGTCGCGAAAGCCGGTCTGCGAGCACGGCAAACTGGTCGGCGGCGGGCTGGGTCATCGTGTGGATGAGCCAGCACGTACGCGCGTATTCGTCGATGTCGCCTGCCGCAGCGCGCAACGCTTGCGCACGGTGCTCGTAGGTGCGCAGAATTGCGGCATTCTCCGGCGCGAAATCGTACTTGCCGAGCAGTGCGTTGACGAATCCGGCGAATTCGCCGAGGACGGCAGGCTCTTGATACGACGACACCGCGTCAATCACTTCCAGATTCTTGCCATGCCCAGCGAGCGTCAGGTTCGCGCTCGATACCACGAGATGGTCGTGCTCCACACCCTCCATGTACACAAGCTTCGGATGGAAGACGGCCGAGCCCTCCATGCTGACGGGGATGACGCGATAAGCATTGCCCGCGTGCAGGCAGGTCGCTTCCTCTGTGGACTTGCAGGCTTCGGTCGCGTCGACCAGAACGTCAATCTGTTCGCATCCGGCGTTGCGCAGTGCGGGTAGGACAAATGTCTCGAACCAGCTGACGCTGAAAGTGTAGGTGGTGAACAGCGCGCGACGAGGCCTAGCCTCGTTGATGAGCGACAAAAGTGTCTTCTGCATGTACCCCGTCCTTCAGATGACGCGCCGGGTCGCGCGTCGATTGGCCTCGTTGCTTGCGTATTCATGTGCCCGAAAGCACTATTTTTTCTGGTTGCCATTATCCCGTCGCGCACTCGGCGCGTGCAACCGGTGTTCGCCATATCGGCACTTCGAGCCGGAACTCAAGGGCGGCGAACTCAAAAACCGTGAGCAACACCGGCGGTATCTTGGGGGGCCATCCTCGAGCAAATCGAGGGTTTCGGCGACTATGGTTTTCCTGAAAGCCACGCTGCCAGCTTCGCGCTCCTCGTGTATGCGAGTAGCTGGCTTAAGTGCCACGAGCCTGAGGCATTCCTTGCTGCCATGCTCAACAGTCAGCCGATGGGATTCTATTCGCCGTCGCAGCTTGTGCAGGACGCACAACGCCATGGCGTGAACGTGCTGCCAGTTGACGTTGCTGTCAGCGGCTGGGACTCTGCTCTGGTGAGGCTGGCAGACAACGACCGCCCGGCTGTCCGACTCGGCATGTCGCTCCTGCGCGGCATGAGGGACGGCGCTGCGGAACGGATTGAAAATGCAAGAGCCGTGCGTCCGTTCGAAACCGTCGCTGACCTAGCTCGCAGAGCGCACCTGGACCGCAAGGACCTCCACGTTCTTGCGGACGCCAACGCTCTCGCTTCGCTTGCCGGCAATCGCCGCGAGGCGCTATGGCAGTCGGTCGCTGCGGTGCCAGACAAGGACATGCTTGCCGCAGCGGCGGTGCAGGATGAGACGCCCGAGCTGGGCGCGCCGACGGAAGCGCATGACATCATAGCGGACTACAGGTCTGCTGGATTGACGCTCGGCCGACATCCGTTGGAATTGCTTCGGCCGCAACTGCTCGCAAATCGGCTAATGCCAGCGTCGACGCTATGTACTTATCGTGACGGACGGCTCGCGCGTGGCTGCGGAATTGTGACTGTTCGGCAACGCCCCGGTACAGCCAAGGGGGTAATGTTCGTGACGCTTGAGGACGAGACCGGCAATGTGAACGTCATCGTCTGGCCAAGCCTTCTGGAGAAACAGCGCAAGGAGGCGCTTGGCGCATCTTTGCTTGCCGTGTATGGGACTTGGCAATGCCAAGGAGAAGTGCGACATCTTGTGGCACAGCGCTTGGTTGACATGTCTCATCTGCTGGGCGGCTTAATCACGGCGAGCCGGGACTTTTGCTAATCGAGGCAGAAAAGTTGCGTATTATCGAAGTAATGAATGGAGGCATCCATGTGCTACTCGGCTCAGATTCAGGCTGACTACCGCAAGTTCGTACGCATGTTCGGCGCCATCATGGACATAGGCGAATTCTCGCGCCTGTTTTTCGAGCGTGCCGAAAGTGTCAGCAAAGCGAAGGTACCCAAAGCGATGGAGGATGCCTTTGCCGAACCGAAAACCGACGCTGAACGCGAAATCAAAGCCTCCATCGACCAGTTCAATGCAGCTCAGAGTGCGAAACTTGAGCAGGACCTGTTCAAACAGCGAAAGCGGCCGGCAGATGCCGAACGCACGCTTCAAACAAAAATCACCAAGGCTGCGACCGAGAGCCAACGAATTGCTACGGACAAAATTGCCTGGACTCTTGGCAAGCTTGACGACATTCAACGCACCACAGCCAAACCACGCGATTCGCGCATATTCCCGGGACATTACGCACCCGTCCTAGTCATGGAAAATGGTCAGCTCGTCGTCAAGCCCATGCGTTACCAGTGTCGCATTGCTGGCAAGCCCGCGAGCTATGACGTGAAATACCCTGGCACGCAAAACCTTTACCCAGGGAATCCTGTTGCGCTTGCGCACGCATGCTGTGGCTATCCGAGCGGGCCTTTGCGGTCTAATTGGCGTTGCGCAACACTTGTGGGCCAGAACCTGAGGAAAAACGCAACGCTCTGGAGACTAGAGCCATCCATACCGTCATGACTGTTGCGTTTGGGTTCTATTATTTCGGTCCGACAGAATGGGATAACTGAACAACATTAGTCACGAACGAGCCCGGCAACGAGCCGTCACGAGCGAGAGCGTCCCGTATCTCGGAGTAATTGCTGTAAAACCGCTGCAGTTTCGCAGTCCCGCCGAGTTCGGCCATGGCTCGTATCATCGCGACGTGACTCGCTACCCGCGCTGCCTCATTCGCCTCAAGCTCTTGAACCCGGTCCGCCGAGGCCTTCAGCTTGATTGCTGCCTCAGTGGTGCCGCTGTGAGCCACGCGCCGGACGGTCGTACGTAAATCCTTCTGCTTCTCTTGGTACTTTTCTAGCAATGCTCGGCGTTCCGCATTTCGGATAAGACTGGATGCCTCGTGTATTGTCGGATGTAGGCGAGCCGCTGCGCGCGCGGTAATGTCTTCATCTCGCGCCAGAAGACTCTCCAGAATTGCGATGAGCTCTGCGTGTGTAGGGTCGTTGGTCTTACGTGCCATGCAGCACACTCCTTGGTGAGTTTGATTGTGATAGGTCTGCGCCGCCGGGAAAGACTTGCGTGCCAGGACGAGTTGCCATAAGTCTCTCGACCCCATCGAGCCGCGCCTTTCCGTGAGCTATTTGATTCTCGCGACCCACCGACCCGTACGGACGAGCTTCCGCCTTATCCAGCGCCTGTTTAAGCCGTCCGTGCAGCACAACGATGTTTCGCCGATTTTCTGGCAGGTCGGTAGCTGACAGATGCCGGCAGCCAGTGAAGCATTCGAGATGCTTCGGGCACGGGTCAACGGTAAAAGAATTGAGACAGAATCCATAGGGTGTCGCATGGAAGCCGTCGGCCTCTGCGGAGAGAAATCGCAAGGCGGCTTCGTCACCTTCTTCAGCTTGAATGCGCTTGAATTCACGCACAATCGGTCCTTGCGCACGGCCAGATTCAATCAACTTCGCGACAGTCGCGGCTTTGTCAGAACCGAGGATGTCAGTCCAAGCATCGGGTAACTCTAACTCGTCTAACTCCTCGGCCAAGCTTCGGTGGTCGTACTCGTAACTTTGCGTCACGCTGCGTCGGTTAAATCTCTTCGAGATGATTGTGTCTGCGACGCCAAGTCGGAAAAGCTCGGTATTCTGGAGATGTCGTAGTGAGTGACTCTTGAGGCTCAGAGCCTTGTCCTCTTCAGTCTTTCCATAAATGGAGAAAAGCGATTCCTCTCTTTCCGACCCTCCCAGAGCAGACTGTAGAAACGCCTGGTCCGCGATGTCCACGCCCGCCAAAAATCTCGGGTCGACTGGAAGCCTATCGCGGTGCCCTCCAATTTCTTTGGGGAACAGGAAAAGCAGCTCCCATGGTGCGAGCGGTTCGCCATTGGCGCGCGCGATTGGCGTTAGGTGCGAGCCTCGGTTAGGCAGTCGATTGAGCATGAAACGTTCAACGTCATCGACGAGAACCACCTTTCCCCGAAGCCCTAGGCTGTCGTCGCGCGTACCAGACGAGTCGCGAACTAGAAGACCGGCGCGACGTGCATCCTGGTTGTAGAATGCGCCTACGGCAGCAGAGACCATGGTGAGCTCGCTCTGCAATTTTCCGAGCGGTCCCAGTTCCTTGACGTCCCAGTGCTGTTTATAGCGACGAAGGACTTCTTGAATCTCCGCCGTCGGCTTTCTTACCCAGACTGCGCATCCTGTCACTCGGGTGTACATCTCAGCAACATCGACCAGCTCTTCCTTTTTGTACATTGGAAAGATACGCCCGGACTCGTACTGGGCTTTCAGTGTCGCCCGAAGGGGAGCCGTCAACTCGGCCACATGATTGAGGGTGTCCTCGAGTGCATCCCTGAAAATTTCTGGTACGAACTGAGTGGTTTCATAGAGCGCAGTAGTACCTTGCTTTTCTGCGAAATGGCGAAGGGAAAGCGAATTCGAAATTCCACCAACATCTTCTGGGTTGCGTCCATTTGCGTCGAAGTAAGCTCGCGTTCGCTGGCAGTCGAGAGGCAATAGAGCGACTTCACCTAATCGAAGTCCAGTAAACATCGATATTTTGACCATGGCGAATCGCAATGCATCATTGAAACTTAGCGGCCTTTCGGTGAATACGATGCGGACCAGCTCCCAAAATGCACGCTGTTCGGGCAAGCGCTTCTCGTTTTTCCGGTCAGCTAATTTGCGGGATGAGGTTTTCGCAGCAACGTCGAAGTCTGAGCGCTTCTTGTCTTGATTGATTGCGCGTGAAACCAACGGTTTCAATGGGCATGTGTCGAACAAGTGCAATGGGTCCACGAACGTGCTAATGAGCGACACCAACACAGTCGTCCGGCCGCCAGAAGGCTGGCATCGGTTCGATAGCTCACAGGCGAGAACGATGTCGTCTGCCGTCACCAGCCACGGCTCCTTGTTAGCCACCGTTGCAAGAAAGCGCCAAGCATTCGAGGACTGTTGGGTATATGCGGGACTTTTCTTGCGGACTACGATGTGCTCAAGCGTATGAGCCTTGATGATGTCCTGCCATGCTTCGGAAACTGGCCCTGTGATTTCAATATGACCCTGACGGAGTCCTGCTTCCGACAGTTCGCAAAGGGCGGCTTTTGACTGGCTGAAGACCTGCAGCTTCAACGGACGTGGACGTCCATCTTTGGCGAGCTTACGTAGGTCCCAACCCTGGCCTGGAAGCGCCACGCCGGTCGCATCTAGCGTGATTCCCCAATCGATAGCTGAGCGCTCTGCCAGCGCACGAGCTTCGCGCACAAGCAAATCGAAACGCCTGTTACGCTCTGGGATGTCATTCGGTTTCATTCGCGTCGTCATGCTGATTTTATTTGGCATGGTCATCGTCTTCTAATTGCGAAATGACTTGTTGCACTTCGTCTATGGTCCGTTGCAATTGCAAATAGGCTGGCGAGTTCGCATGCCCTTTGTCCGCATCTTTGTAGAGATGGACAACACTGCGTAAGTCCTGCAAGACCTGCTCGTGCAGATGCGCATCGCGTACTGGCATGAACTTTCCGCAACCGTAGCAGGCGGTTACCGGGTTGAATGGGCAGGCAGATTGTCCGGTCGTGCAGCCGCCAATGCCCGCGATAGGGATGCCATGTGGCATTCCACCTATCTGTTGGTCACCTTTGAGAGCGGCCAAGTCGGTGAACGAGATGAACCGGTCCTTGGCAATACGCGCCACTGTCTGGAATGTTTCTGATATTCCCAGGGCCTTGTTCACCAGTTCGGCTTGGTTGGCCGATGCGCGAAAGTACACGAGACCGGTTTTCATGTCCGTATGGCCAAGCGCGGCAGCAAGCTCTTCCTGACTTGCGCCAGAGTCAACCAGTCGCTGCGCAAGCGAATGTCGCATGTCGTAGGCTCTTCGTCCCTTTACAGGCAATATTTCGTCGAATTTTGCTCCGAGAGCCAAACTAAGCTGCTGTCGGCTACTGAATCCGAATAGAAAAGACCCCGGCGCTGCGTCGGCTTTTGCGTTCAGGAGTTGCACGAAGAGAGGTGCCCACTCGCGCTTGACCTTCCGAATTAACGATAGCTTCCCTAAGGTCGTATCTCGTTGCTTCAACATCCTGAAATCGATATGGACCATGAAGCTGGCATCCTCCGCGCTTTGTCTCGTCGAGACGTCCCGGAAGCGGAGGATGCCGAGTTGTCTGGGCCGCATGCCAAACTGGTAGGAGCAGACCACAAGGCAGGCGAGCTCAAGTTCCTTTAACGCAAGTGTCGTCGCGTTAAGGACCGTCTCGTCAATCCAGCGAACTAGACTCGCCTCTTCATGCACTGAGAGAAATGCATCTCCAGAGCGAACGACTGCATAGTTGTCTTTTCTTTGCGTCGCCACGAGCGCGCGCCGAGCGAAGTCCCGATATAGCGGCGACCAACCCGCGAATCCGACGTTACACATGAAAAAGACAAGCGACTTCAAGGCCATTTGGACATAGTACGGCAGGTCTTCAATGTAGGCTGGCCACGCTAAACGCAAGTCGGCCGGCATAGCAGTCGCAATGGCTTCTATGGTTTCCGCCGGAATGGTACTAAGTGCAAATACCTCGCTTAAAACGTACCTCGCTGACTTGCTCATCAGCGAATAAATAGTGAAATATCGAATTAAAGGCCGGATGCGTAGGTCGAATTTCAGCAGGTGAATCTTGAGCTTCTGGCCGTCGGAAAAAATCGGGACATATTCCTCGGTGTCGTCCGGCCTAATGGACCAATTTCGCTCTCCAAAATCGTCCTCGCACACAATAACTCTGGGCAAAGGTGGGAGTGCTGCAATGGCCTGCAGGAAAACAGCAGCGCTTTGATGGGATACAACCGAATTCGCGCTCATTCTGGAAGGCTCCGCAGCACAGACACGCGAGCGTCAAACCCGTCGTTCCAAGAATCGTTGAGACTTTCATCCAAAGCAGCCTTTGCATATAGGAGTGGCATCAACGACTTTTTCGACCAACCAAAGAAACTCCGCAGATGCATCATGGTTTGTTCAGGAGTTTTGCCGGATTTCAGCAGCTGCGCAGTTCGAACCACGGCGCAAGTATGCCTCAATGGATGTGGAGTCAGCCACCGCGCCCCCGTGCGTTCAAGCAACTGTTCCCGAATGGTCGGCGGAAGCACTTCAGTCAGCCTGCGCAACGCCAGGTTGACGCCCTCAAGCGACAGCGGAGTCCCGCGAGAGCTACTCAGATAGAACCCGTGGTCGACATTACCCCGATAATTCTCACCGTAGGCCAGCAGCGCCTGCGCGGTTTCATGTGCGACAGGAAGAGTCCGGATGGCGTTGGCAGTTTTGATGCTCGGACGGGTTCCTCGGGGGTCGTCTTCCGTCTCATTACTGCGCACACTCATGTACCAGCGCCTGGCGCCCGTCCGTAAATCAACCTCGGACTTCAAGAAGTTGGCGGGTAAGAGCAAACACTCGCCGCGTCGAAGACCTTGATAGAGCAACAGACATACAAGGACATATACTCGCCACTGAGTATCAGTGCTGTAAAAGGGGTTGTTTTCCGAACCGGGGGTCGCTGCGTCAAGCAGCGCAGCAACCACATTCCGAGGTAGGGCTCGCAGCTTGGTGCCAAGGCGCTTGCGGAACGGACGAAGGCCAAGGTAAAGTCTGTCCAGTTGGGCCATACGCGCGCGGACCTCCTCCATCTTGTTCCCGGCCGCCGGGTCGCGTTCCAATCGTTCACAGATGTCACGCACAAAATGGAACGCGGTATTCCAGCGCGATTGCGCGGATTCGGTCGGAACCGGCACGTTACGAAGTTGCGCGAAAAAGGCTTCGAGAGCATTCCCTAGTCTGTCGAAATCAACCACGTGCAGTGCGTCATCGAGCGAGCCGCCAAGCTGGTCGACATGGGCGTACAGCGCCTCAATATGTCCAAGCTTTCTTTTCAGTGTGGAGGGCGCCAGGCTCGCACCGTGGAACATTGTCCAAACGGTGGCCCAATAACGGGGAATTTTCTGGTCGTCGATAAGGACGTGTTCGTAAGGTGGTGCGGAGGTGAGCATTCAAACGCAACGGTAGTTATGTACACGTTCGTATAGCTGCGTTTGGTCGTCATGTTGTTACGCAACACCTGCTATCAGTGCATGTTCAACCTACAACGCCCGTCGCGACAATCTCGAGGGTTTCTGGAAGCCTTGCTTTGGGTACACCCATGGCGTGATGCTTGTCGACGTTTTCTACGAGAATGTCAGCAAGGCCAAGATGGAGGGGACCCTGTCAGAAATACATGAACGAGCCGAAAATGTCGTCCTCGAATTTCGCCCAAGCAATGGTCAACTGATGTTGGTCGCCTGCCTCTGGTCGCGATGGTCGGCACCGGGCGAACCGGACTTGCTGTCGTTTGCGGCGATAACGGACGAGCCGCCTGAAGAAGTTGCGGCGGCCGGTCATGACCGATGCATTGTGCCCATCAAGGAAGAGCATATTGACGCATGGCTAAACCCAGACCCGAAGGATGTTGCCGCGTTATACGCGATTCTCAATGACAGAGAAAGACCATACTATGAGCACCGACTTGCCGCGTGATTGCGCTACACAATTTCTAAAGCGCAAGCGGTTGCTTCGCCCGAATCTACTTGATTGGATTTGCCCTCGGGAAGGATTGCCGCAAACCCCAAGCGGGGCCAAAGAGACCCGCTTGCGCCCGTTAGTGTCATTGTGTGTCGATATACGCCCTCTGTTGCAACTTGGTCGAATTTACGACGCTGCCTGAGCATAAAGCTCAGGCCAGGACGCTGGCCCGTACCGCCATTTTGCAGCCTCAGAGAAGAGCCTAGATGAGCGGCTGCAGCTCCCGCGGGAATGCCGACGGGCATAGCATAGGCCACCAAGTGGGTCGCACTCTGAAACCAAGATTCTCGAAGCTCGTATTCCCTTCGAGAGCCGGCTGAAAGAAAAATACCATTCAAAACTACGACCACCCTCTCTGGAGTGTTCGATTGTGCTGCCGCATTGACTAGGACATCACGCACGGTATCAGCGAGGTCATAGTCTTCGGACGTGGTGGCCAGATTCGCGACTTGGTGCAGGATAAGAATCTTCTCTATCCATTCGGGGCCATCGGTTTGTAACTGTGCTTCACGCAGAGTGTCAGAACCTACGCGATAACAATCCGCGGGAACGCGCACTAGGTGGCAGAGGCTCTGCCGAGCGGCTGTAGTCTTTCCTACACCGCTCGCACCCAGGAGCGTCGCTGCAATCGCGGTGTCGTTTTGCAACCAATGCACTATCTCCTCGACAACGGTCCGGTCGAACGTAAGCCCGGCCATCACATCGCCGTAGGACGCCGGCCATCGCTGTCCAAGAAAGCCGAGATGATTTGGTCCGCCGGAGTGCACGTCGCGCATGACAAATAGGTCAAACATGTCAAATGGAAATTAGGTCAAACATGTCAAATGGAAATTAGGTCAAACATGTCAAATGGAAATTAGGTCAAACATGTCAAATGGAAATTAGGTGAGGGTCGTCCTATCATGTCTGATGTGCTGTCATCCTGAGATGGCAAGGAGAACGGTCATGAACGCAGTTCACTTCGCGGAAACAGGAGTTTGCCCAGTCGACAGCCCCTTGCCGGCGCGCGCTGCTAGTGCGTCCGCGTGTCTTGACTGTGTAGACCAGCAAGGGCTTCAAAAGGGAGAGGCGTTGGCCCTACATAAGCACATTGGACATTTCTCGACGGTGATGACGCTGCACTACCAGCGGAGCGACGATTTTGACTCGCGTTTGTCGCAGTGGCTCCAGGAAGAGAAACTCAGTGCCGTACAGCAAGACCTAATCACCAAAGCAGCCGCTGCCTTGTTACGGGTTCACCAGGACATGGACAGGTCACAAGCCCTGAATGCTCACTTGGATGCGCTGGACTTTCAACTCGACGGCTGACGTACCGTTTTCTCGCAGTGAGGCTTTGTCCACTTCACGGCTGTGCCACGGCTCTCTATCGGAGCGCACAACCCGGCGACGCCGTCGTACCTTAGCGCTGCAAGCGGAATTCCTGCTCTCGATTGGCTGCCGTAATGCACGTGACCGCTCATTCTGTCATTGAGCTAAACATCTCTGAAGGAGCAATCGGCAACAGCATTCCGTTGCTGATTCTTCGAGACGGCAGCATTAGCTTCCTTGTCATGCTATGGGCGAGGCACCTGATGCTCCATGAAATCGTCAGCACGGAAGGCCTCTGGACCAAGATATGCGGGATTGGTCGCTTCTATGACTTCTTCCTCCTTGCAAAAAGCGGGAAGAAGGTTCCCAAGAACGCGATGCTGGCTGTGTTAGAAGAGTTCTACCAAGCGCGAAGATTTGGATTGGCGTCCTTGAAATGGAAACCTGTTGCTCCAGATACCGCTAAGGCTGACGAAGAAGCAGTCACTCAATTCAGTGAATGGTGCGCAGTGAATCTCGGATTCACCAAACTCAATCCGACCGAACGAAAACTGGTCACTAGCCTCAATTTCCGGCGACAGCAGGCATTTCGGCGCGAGCAAAAGCACAGGCGCGACTGGGATAAATTGAATCATCTTGCGCCAGCAACTCTCGCCGGCAAAGGTTTCGTGGACTTCCAGGAGTTTGACCCGCGAGAGCAACAGGGGTCTTCCGACTACCCGAAGAAATACTTCCCACCTGAGCGCGTCGGAGTGTTTATCAAGAATCTGAGTCTACGAGATGCACTGTATTTTCTACTTCTCTTCTTCGGCGGTCTACGGGCTTCCGAACCGCTCCACATTTTTTCCGGCGATGTGACAATCTTGCCTGATGGTACCGCCCGGGTGGTCCTAGCTCATCCTGAGCTTGCTTCCTACCGCTGGTTCGACGCACACGGCAGAGAGCACTCAGGCAATCGCGCCCAATTCCTTTCCGAACGATACGCAATTGGACCTCGCAATCGGCTTGGAAAAAAGCATCCGCTCCACGCCGGATGGAAGGGCATGAGGTTCGACGCCGGACGCTTCGACACGGAGGTCTACTGGTTGAGACCCGATGCGGCGCGGCTTTTTGCGGAACTCCACATCCAATACGTGAAGACGATTCGTTCGCGAGCGCCGGACAACCATCCGTTCTATTTCGTCAATTGTTCGCTGGATTCCAATTTCGGCAATCCAGTCACGCTTTCGAATATGAAAAAGTCGTTCTACCGTGCGGCCGTTCGTGTCGGATTGAGCTCATCGGATGGTGGTGTGAATCCACATGGCGGGCGGCACTACTACGGATACTTCCACGCGAACGTCTACAAGACGAAACTGGAACACTTGCAGTTGTATATCCACCATGTCTCGATGGAGTCAACGAAGGTCTACTACAACGTCACCAGACAGACAGCACGGGATGAACTTCAGAAAGCGTGGGAGACCATCTCTAAAGACTTCCCTGAAACACTGCGCCTCGACTCACTCTTTCATCCGGAGTTGACATGATGCTCTTGACTTTCGTCTCGCCTACTACCGGGCGCAATGTCACCTTCAACACGAGCAGCGCCGAGCCGGTTCTCTTAAAGAAGGTCTCCATGAAAGCCATGGGCGACCTGATTTCAGAGTACGAACGCCTCCGCTTGCACGAGTTCTGGCACACCGTCATTCTGTCGCGCTCAACGAAGGGGAAATGGTTACAGGGCTTTGATACCTCAGGGCCGGGGCTTACGTATTTCAAGCTCCCGGCTGCGCAACAACTGGCCGGAAAGAGCCTCCGCGCTCAAGCGCTCTGGAATAGCCTCCGCAAGTTTCCGCTTCACAAGCAAAAGACGCTCCTAGAATCAATTAGGCCAGATAGCTTGGATGAGCTAAAGCAAATTTCACCTCGACCAAATATTGCATTGGCTCCGGATTTGCGACGGATGCTTTCTGGAGCGGGGTCAACGAACGCTTTCATCGCAGAACTGTGCTGGCATCTTCGTCTCGGCGACGAGCCGGCCTATCATCCGAAACGCTACTCAGAGTTCCTGACGATGCTTTGGTCGAAGGGGCTCTTTCTATATCCCACAAACATACGGTCGTGGAAATCAATCAAATACAAAACGTTCTTTAATCCAGTCTACTCTGAAAAGGCTAGCCTGCTGTCCTCGGTCGTGTCGAAAAATATGGGTCGCCACGCCCTTCCAGCCTACTCCAGCGCCTGCAACGCTTTCGCTTCTTCTAACTTTGAGACCGGCCAAGACCTGTCGCCAGAGCTAATCGATGCTTTCGAAGACGTGTTCGTCAGGGAGATTGAAGAGCAGTTTCCCAAGGAAAAAAATTCTGAGAAGTGGAGCACGATGCGCGGCTCCGCGCGAACTGGCATGGTGTGGCTTCGGCAATGCTACAACAGGGAGAATCCCGAGCACGCGATTGTCATATCAAGACCCCAACGTCAGAATCGATGGAGGAATCAGCAGCGCCTTTCCGGTGACTTCAAATGGTTCTCCACCCTCAAGCCGAACCTTAAATCGTGGGCAGAATCCTTTCAGAAGTACATCGCGGATTCCCCGTCCATTCGAGTCCGCTCTCCCACAGAGAAGCTGAACTTCTTTGCCGATTTCCTCTGCTTGATACAAAGCCCACCAAGTGCTCCGTGGGAACTCAAACGCGAAGATATTCTGAGCCCGACGGACCCTGACCGCTTGACGTACATAAAGTACCTCGCCGACAGATTCCCGGGTGAGGACCCAAAGCGAAAAAACGACATCTTGGGGAAATGCCGAGACTACTTCGACTGGTTGAAAGACCAGCTTCTCATTCAGGGACACAAGGCAGCTCAAGGCTTCACAAACCCCATCCACCGGAATGACACCTTCGGCACACGCGGCAGACCCGGTGGCACACACCGACCTCGACTCGACAACTACATCATTAACACGATGAAGGAGATTCTACTCAAGGACGATTTTCGATTCTCTAAATCTATTAGCATGCACCATGTTCCCGTAGTGGATAGCACAACGGGAAACTCAGTGACTGTGTGGGACCCAAGTATGACGGTTTGCATGTTCGGCCTCTTGGAGACCCCACTTCGAAGCCATCAGATGCGTTGGCTCGATTCAGGAGAATTTGACCAGAAGGTCTACGATGAAGCCAAACACGCCCTCGTGAGCAACCCGTCCAAGCTCGCCATCAAGGGTCGAATGGAAGGCGCGTTGCAGCTCACATCAGATTCTGCGGGACAGGACCCATGGCTTTCCATGTGGGTCAATACGAATAAATCGGCGAAATACGACAGCAAAGAAATCGGCTACCCGTACCCGTACATATCCTCGCAGTTTCAGGAACTGCTCTTGATGCAGAGGAGTTGGCAGCGTCGCTATTTGCCGCCAATGCGAAGACTCGTTCCGTACACCGAATACCAACATGATACGAAAGAACGTCCTCGCGCTGCGGCGAAACTCAAGGGCATTGCTCCGCTCTTTCGAGATTCGAGGAGTGCAGACCAGAGTAAGCCGATTGCCTATGCAAAACTCAAAGTCTTTTACACAAATTTGTTGGCAGAAGCTCAGAAGCGAATCGAGGAGAAGTACGGCCGCAAGGTTCAGCTTGTTCGCATGGTGGGTGACAAAGTCCGGTGGCTAGTCGATTTGCATACGCTTCGCGTCAGTGGCATCACTGCTCTTGTCGAGGCGGGAGTGCCGCTCGAAATTGTGTCTCGGTTCATAGCAGGCCATCACACACTGATGATGACAATCCACTACATCAAATATGCCCCTTCCAAACTTCATGCTCGCCTTAAAGAGGCGTATGACAACGTGATGAACGATGTGGACTTCGCTGGCTCTCCCGAATTCCAGACTAACCTCGATGAGCTAGCTCCGTACCTGCTTGGACAGAATGGCCCGGGTGCGGGCGCCGGCTTCATTGCACTGAAGGAAGCGACTGGGCTCCTTACCATCAATACCGACGGCATTTGCCCGGGCACCTCATGCGACAACGGAGGGCCGCTGATTTCCAAGGCACATGACAGCTACGGCCCCGTTCCCGGCGGCCAGCGCTGCGGGCTGTGTCGCTTCTGGATTACAGGGCCAGCACATCTGCATGGGCAAATTGCCGCGGTTAACAACCTCGCTTACAAGATTCGCAAGAAGGGACTGGAAGTTGCTGAGTTGAACGATAAACGCCTTGACGCAGAAGACCAGGGGAAGCAGCGCGAAGCTCGCGCACTGAATGACAAGGTCGAGCTGCTAAGTCGCGAACTCGCCATTGATGTTAATGAATGGTTCGCCCGGTATAGATATGCTGAGCAGTCAACGGAGCTCATGAACGACTATCTTGCTACGAAGAGGAAGGTAGTTAGCAGAGGAAAAAAGGTGCCGGCCCTAACATCGGCAACGGCCCCTGAGCTCAAAGTCACTCTCGAGTCCGCCCATGAATTCGAGCTGCTTGACCACATCACTCAGATGGCAGACTTCACCACGGGCTTCCGCAACAATGAAGCTGAATTGGAAAAGCGCTCCGTGCTCAGCACGCTCATGATGGAGAACGGTGTTCGCCCGTTCTTGCTTCAACTGACGGAAGACCAAGCCCACGAAGCGGGAAATCTCCTGTCTTCTATGATTTTGCATCAGGTCGAAGGCCAAGACCTCGATGAGGTTGTGACCGGACATCGACCGCTCTCCGACTACCCGGCACTTTCCAAAGCTATCAACATGATGGCAGACGAAGCGTACACAAGCACTGACAACGCGCCCTTCGTGTCTTCCAAACTTGCCAAGCTCCTGAATAAAATGAGGTCCGTCCAGAGCGGCACCTCTCAAGACGAAGAGACTTTCGCGTGACCACCGTCCCAGCATCGTCCGATGATGAGTTCGACCGTCTCTATGAAGCGTCGCAGAACTCACGCGAGAGAGAGTCACTCACTCGCATAAAGCGAGCCTGTGACTATCTTGTACAGAGCGGTGTGAAGATTTCGACGACGACAGTCGAACGATATTGCCTTGACCATCAATGGGGAGGTCCAAAGGGCCAATCCATCCGAAATTCGAAGGACGTCCTGTATCGATACCTCCTACGGCGACAAGCAACTCAAACTGTAGAGAGGGCTTCCCCTCGCAAGGAGTATAAGCCTGCCATCGCCGACGAAACTCTGCGGGCGTACGTACAGCTCGTCGAGCAGGAGCGAGACTTGGCCGTCGAGACACGTCACCGAATCGAAGCCGCGCTACGAACAATTCCTGGAGTAAGCCTCGACGAGATAGTCCGCATTGGCTTCGCCTCGATGCCGAACAAACAAGTCGAGACTCCTCGCCATCCGAATAATGACTTGCGGTTTGCTATGTCTAACTTGTTAGACGAGGCTCACTTGGCCAGTTGTGGACTGCAACTCTATCGCGACCGGGTGCGCGCCATTACCAGTAAGAGTGTGTTGTTAGAGAAATCTCAAGTTGAGGCCATCCGAGGGTTCCTCGATGAAGCCGCAAAAGGTGACGCGAACTCCTGAACGTTTGTTACAAGGACCTCTGTGGAGCAATTACCATGTCGAACAGCGAAAGCCCATCAGACCGCAGTTTTTCGATATTCTCAAACTGGTTGGCCTCCAAGACTGACGTAGATTTTCGCCAACTGGTAGGGCGCGGTGTACTTTCGAGGACGGAGATTGCGCGCGAATGCCAGTTTGCCAAGTCGGTTCTAACCCAGAACCCCAAGGTAAAGGAAGCGCTTCGAGTGCTCGAGGACAACCTTCGAGACCGAGGGGTTCTACCACCGCTCGCGTCGGCCAACAGCGACTCCTCAGATAGCAATCAGGTGACAATGTTGGCGCTGCGCAAGCGCTCCAATACAGAAACGGAGCCCGACCGCCATCTAATCGAAATCGAGCTTGCAGCGGTCAAGGCCGAGAACGACCTGCTGAGGCAGCGTCTATCCAAGTATGAGAGTCTGCACACCGCGCTGTTGCTCACAGGACGGGTGCCCCGGTGAGCGATGTCCATCTGATACGCGTGTCTTCGATACGCAGTGACAACCCTCGCGGATTCGGCGGTTGCATCTTCTATGGTCCAGAAATCGACAGCACCGGCGACATTTTGGACGCGAAGCAGCACTTCGTCGTCAAGGCGCAAAGTGCCACGCTCGGTGCAGTCGGCGTCCAGGTTGGTCAATGGTGGAGAGTCTTCGGATTCGCACAACCCAGAGTCCGGATTGTCAACGGCTATCAGATAACGGAACAACAACTGGAGGCAGATGCTCTCGAACTCGTCTTACCCTCAGGCGAGCACCTAGTCACGCTGTTTTCCGAGAGCGATGCCTTTCAAGGTATCGGATTCGTGAAGGCGAGACGACTATGGGAGGCATTCGGAGAGCGCCTTTATGACATTCTTGACCAAGGCGACATCTCAATCCTTACGACCATCGTTTCACAGGAGAGCGCTGAATCCTTGGTATCAGGCTGGCGACAGTTCGGCGATACAAGAACGCTTCAGTGGCTGCATAGTCGAGGCATCGATGTGGCGCTCGGAAGGAAGCTCCTTACGTTTTTCGGTGCACAGACCCCACTGGCTATAGAGAACGACCCGTACAGGTTGCTCAGTTTCTGCGCCAGCTGGCGTACGACCGACCAGCTAGCGCGAGGACAGTTCCACATCGCTCACGACGACCCTAGACGTCTCCAGGGAGCGATAGAGGAAGCTTTGTATCGCCTGTTCGCGGATGGTCACACTGCCGCAACCAACGCGATGGTCATGACTCGTCTCTGGTCCATCCTTCTTGACGAAGATGAGTCGTCGTGGCGCCCGCTTGCGGCGGCTGCGCTCGATAGCGGTCTGCATAACGGTAGCTACGTCCAGGTCGACAACGTGATTCAACCGCTCGGCGCTTACGTCATGGAGACGACGGTCGCCGCAGCGTTCGCCAGCAGACTGAAACAAGACGAGATTGATAGTCAACCTCTGCTCGACGCGACCGACATCGAGACCATTGTCGATTCCTATGAAGAGGCCGAGCACATATTACTTAATAACGAGCAGCGCGACGCGATATGGGCGGCAGCAACCCGGAGACTTGCTGTAATAACTGGCGGAGCCGGCGTTGGTAAGACCACTGTGCTGAAAGCGCTCTGCAAAATGTATGACGACGCAGGCCTACTTGTGGTCCAAGCGGCCCTTTCCGGCCGCGCTACAAAGCGCATGCAAGAGGCGACGGGCCAGCCGGCGAGAACGCTCGCGACGTTACTGAGAAATTCCTCGCCAGACCAGTTCGAAGAACCTTGCGTAATGATAGTCGACGAAGCGAGCATGGTTGACATCATCACGATGTACGGCTTGTGTACGTTGCTCCCGTCTCATGTCCGACTGGTGCTCGTCGGAGACCCTATGCAGCTAATGCCGGTGGGCCCTGGTTTAGTGCTACACGCTTTGACCGATGAACCAAGGGTCACTCGCGTACATCTCAAGGTCGCACAGAGATTCGGCAGTGAAATCGCTCTGGCAGCCACCGCTATTCGAAACGGCGAGTGGCAGCCAATGCCCGAAGACGAGGCAGCACCCGTTGCATTTGTTAGATGCCGGACGT
>Ga0310811_10002078_pt1 | contig 24971 bp, 20 predicted proteins | sample YCmetagenome_FD_207642 | JGI IMG/M metagenome (GOLD analysis project Ga0310811, IMG submission 207642) | Soil microbial communities from experimental microcosm in Duke University, North Carolina, United States - YC | ecosystem: Engineered > Artificial ecosystem > Soil microcosm > Unclassified ... | reverse complement strand
CGAACGCGTGATCGCCGGCGGCGTCCGCCAGAGTGACTACGCCGAGCTGTTGGTGCGTGCCGCCGATCTGCTGCCGCGGGCCGAAGCGGCGCGGGGCGTCTCGCTGGCGCTCGCGCGGCGGCGCGGCCTGCGCGCGCGTTTGGACGCGCTGCTCGAGCTCCGGAGTGCTCATCCATTGGCGCACGGGTCCGTCGCTGCAACGCTTGCGCTGACGGCGTGTCTCGCCGGGCCGATGAGTGTCGTGCAGTTGGCTCCGACGCGGGCTGTTTTGACGACGCTCATGCTCGACGCGCAGTGGGAGTCGCGCGCCTATGCGGTGCTGGGTCTGGCGCAGCGCGCCGACTCGGTAGCCGTGGCACGAAGCGCGGCCGAGCTCGACCCCAACCCGCGCGTGCGGGCGTGGGCGAAGTATGCGCTGGGGCGGCAGGGCAACATGGCCGAGCTCCGCGCGATCATTCGAGAACCGTAACACCACTCTCAGTACCTCGAACATTTCTGCGATAACACGCTCATGGCGACTCGTGTCGATCGATCTAGAGAGATAAAAATTTCTCTCTATGCACTGGCGGCAATAACGCTCATCGCGGGATACGTCGATCTCGCGCGCGGCGGGATCACGCTCTCCGCCATTCTCCTGTCGCTGGCGTACTGTGGGCTCATTCCGCTCGCGATCTGGAGTGGCGCGAGGGAGGATGCGACGAATGACGCGGCCGAATCTCCGTCATACGGAATCGCCGCGCTCACGGCGGTCGGCGTACTCGGGCTGTATCTCATGACGATGGCGCCGTCGACGGCGATGTGGGACACGAGCGAGTACATCGCGGCGGCGTACACGTTCGGCCTGCCGCATCCGCCGGGCAATCCATTCTTCGTCATCGTCGGACGCGTCTTCGCCATTCTGCCCATCGCGCCGACTGTGGCTGCGCGCATCAACGTGCTGGCCGCCGTTTGCAGCGCGATCGCCGCCGGCGTCTGGTTTCTCATCGCCGAACACGTCGTGCGGGCGTGGCTGCCCGCACGCTGGCAGCGTCTCACCGGTGGCGTGCTCGCCGCGCTGATCGGCGCGACTGCGTTCACGGTGTGGAATCAGTCTGTCGTGAACGAGAAGGTGTACACGGTTTCGCTGGCCGGAATCGCGATCGTCTCGTGGCTCGCCGTGCGCTGGTCCGACCGAACCGACGGTCCGCGCGCCGATCGCGCGCTCGTCATGATCGCGTATCTCTGCGGGCTAGGGTACGCCAACCACATGGCTGGCATGCTGCCCGCGCCCGCGGTCGCAGCGGTGGTTCTGCTGCGACGACCGGCAACGATTCTTCGTTGGAAGCTATTGCTCGCCTGTGTGATCGCGCTGTTCGTCGGCGTCACGCCGTTCGCGACGCAGCCGATTCGCGCCGCGTTCTACCCGGCGATGAACGAAGGTTCGCCAACCGCGTGTCGCGAGAAGCTGGAGTGGTCGTGCACGATGTCGAAGGCGACGTACGACGCGTTCATGTACAACTTCAATCGCGGCCAGTATGGCAAACCCGACCTCTCGGAGCGGCAGGCGTCGTTCGGCGAACAGGTCGGGATGTGGTGGCTGTACTTCCGGTGGCAGTGGCTCCGCGACGTCGACGTCAAGCATCCGTTCCTTCAGTCGCTGCTCGCCACGACCTTCCTCGTGTTCGGGCTGATCGGTGGATGGATCCACTTCCAGCGCGACCGCCGGAGCTTCTGGTATTTCGGAACGCTCATGTTCACCATGACGCTCCTGTTGATCTACTATCTCAACTTCAAGCTGGGATGGTCGCAGGATCAGACGTCGCAGGCGGAGCGAGAAGTTCGAGATCGGGACTACTTCTTCCTCTGGAGTTTCTCGGCGTGGGGCGTCTGGGCGGCCGTTGGGCTGATGTACATCTGGGAATCGATCGCCCAGGTCGTCGCGGGGACAGGCGACGGACGACGGGCGACGGGAGGGCAAACCTTTCCCGAGCCATCGCGTCGGAGTTGGCTGCTCTCGTCACCCATCGCTCTGCTCGCGCTCGTGCCACTCTTCGGCAATGCTGGAACGGCGTCACGGTCGCGGCATCAGTCGACGCGCAACGTTGCCGCGGACATGCTGAACTCCGTCGAACCCTACGGTGTGCTCGTCACCGTCGGTGACAACGACACGTTTCCTCTCTGGTACGCGCAGGAGGTGGAGGGCATCCGACGCGACGTCGTCGTCGCCAACACGTCGCTGCTCAATACCGACTGGTATGTGCGACAGCTCCTCCGTCGACCGGTCTACGACTACGACGCCGCCAAGGGGCCGGCGATATACCGCGACAAGCATTGGGTGAAACCCGCGAGCGTGCCACTCCACATGTCGTTCGCCGAGGCCGATGCGATTCCGGATCCGTTCGCGCTGCGCGAGCCGATGCTGTTCGAGGCACCCGGCATTCGTGCGATCATCGACCCACGAAATCTCGAATACGGCATGCTTCGCCGAGCGGACGTGTTCGTGCTGCGAATGATTCGCGATTCGTGGCCGGAGCGACCGATCTACTTCGCGCGCTCCGCGGGCGGATACCCGCACTCGCTCGGCCTCGGCAACAACGTGCTGACGCAGGGTTTGGCCGCGAAGCTCTTCGTTCCGACTGCCACGACATCGACGTCACGCGACACGATGTTCGTGCAGGGCGACGGATGGCTCGACATCGGGCGAACGCAGGCGCTGTGGTCCGACGTCTTCCACGGACATCAGGCGGTGGTCGACGAAGGCCAGTGGGTCGATCGGCCTTCCGTCGGTCTGCCCGTGATGTACCTGTTTCTCGGCGTCGAGCTCACCGAAGGACTGCGCGCGACGGGCAAGGTGGCCGAGGCGAATGCGGTGTCCGCGTTGACGAGAAAGATCGCTCAGGCGACGGACGAGACACAGCTGCTTCGCAATGTCAGCAATGCGCTCGCTCCGGAGTCGACGGGTGATTCGGTGAAGGGGGTTCCGCTTCGGCTGGACGCAACGACTCAACCGAAGGTCCAGAGCACTGATCCGTCAGCGCGAAAACCTCGGCCGTGAGTCCGGGCAGGGGGCTACGCTTTGCGATAGAAGCGCAAGCCGCTCGTTCCGCGTTTGAAGCCCGCGGAGCGAAAGGCGTCGAGATACCGACTTCCAGCCGCGGGCTGGCCGTCGATCGTCTCGACAGTGAGGTCGCGGCTCGTGTGCGAAGCGAGGTGCGACGCGAGCGCTTCGGCGGCGCGAGTCACGATTGCGTCCGATGAATCGGGTCGCACGACGATTCGCTCGCCGCGACGTTCGGCGATCATCACGACGGTGCCGGCGACGGTGACGAGCAGGGCGCCGCGGCTGCGCGGTCGAACGAATGCATCTCGAGCGGGTTCCTGTGGCATCGGCAGGCTGAACACGTTCGCGGGATCGGCCGCGGTCATCACGATGGCCGGTGCATCATCACCGCCCTCTGTCGACCGTAGCATCTCGACCGCTTCTGGCAGTGCGAACTGGGCTCCCGAAAGCCCGCGCACGAAGTAGCCGCGTCGAACTTCACCGCGGAACTCGAGGCGCTTGAGCTCATGGTAGATCGCACGCCACCCGATCGTCGGGCGTTCGCGGCGCCACATCTCGCGCGCGACGACGCCATACCGCCCGAGCCACTGACGCGCAATGAGATCCGCAAGCGCGCTCTCGTCTGCGTCGGCGCCAAGTACGCGTGGCGTGCGGACGAGCGACCATCGGCCGGGCCAGTTCGTTGGCTCGGCGGTGTCGTGGTCGGGCCGCTTCCATTTTGGCAAGCGTCGGAGATTCGGGCGGCGCTGCACGATGTACCGGTTCGCCGACGGCTCGAAGTCCGATGGAAGCCAGCGAGTCGGATCGGGCTGCGCGCGGTCGCGTGGCGACACGAGTGGCCGCCAACGAACGACCTGTCGCATCGACTCGAGCGTGTCGTTCGTGATCAGTCCCGCACCGACGAGCTCCCGGAGCGAGTCGCGCAGACCTCGCGCGGTCAATTCAGTCGACGCGCGCAGCTCGTCGAAGAACGATGCGCCGTCGCGCTGGAGCGCGTCGAGCACGCGACGTGCCTGGTCGCCGAGTGGGGGCGTTTCTTCTGTGGCGAGCCAAGCGCGGGCCGAACCGCGCCGCACGAATCGCGTGGTCGACAGGTTGGGTGGTTCATCCGGCGCTGTCGACCCACCTCCGACCCACACGAGCTCACCGGCAGCGATGAGCCGCGAGATGGCGTCGGGGTCGTATGGATCGAGTCGCGCCAAGAAATAGTCGTTTTCCCAGCGCTCCGCATTGCGAGCGAGCCCGTACATCTGGCGGACCACGACTGGCGTGTCGTCGCCCGACAGTCGCGTCGACGGATCCAGATGCTGCCAACGCTGCATGAAGTGCGAGAACCGTCGAAGGTCGACCGCCTCGATCTGCTTGCGTGCTTGTGCGAGCTCTCGACGACGCGCCTGCTCGAGCAACCGTCGCGAGACCCAACGCGGCGTCGATGCATCGCCGCGAAACGTTCCGCGGACGAGTTTGCCCGAACGAGTCAATTCGCCAAGTCGTTCGTCGACCCATTCACTGGCAAAATCGTAGCGCGCGAGGACGTCGTCGATCGAGAGAGGACCATTCAGTGCGACGAATCGCGCGAGCAGTTCGCGACGCGCAATCTGCGGTGTCACCGCGGGGCGACGCAGGGCTTCGGGAATCGCGTCGGTGACGGGACGAGGTGCGAGCTGTACGCCAGCGTACACGGTAGTGAATGCGTCCGCGCCGAACGCAGCGACGAGTCGCGGAAACGTTTCCGTGAGCGCGATGCGTCGCTCGGTGGAGCCGCCGTGCACGGGGATATCGACGCCAATCACCCGACCGTTTTCGAGGAGTGTCTCGAGCGGCTCCTCACGTCGACCTTCCTCGACGGTCGCGACGCGAGCGCGAGCTTCCTCGATGGTGAGATCGGCGGCGCGGTCGATGAGGGCGGCGAGCTCGTCGGCCGTTCGCGCGCGCGTGCCCGGCGCGGTTCCCCGGCGGCGCGCCAACATCGACTCCAGCATGTCGAGCGTCGAGTCGTCCGCACCCTCGGCGCCCATCAACTCGTCGAGGAGGGCACGGTCCAGCGACAACAGGGCGGCGCGCTGCTCGGCACGTGGCGCATCGTCGGCGTAGAGCCAGTCCATCACGAAGCCGAGCTGCATCGACGCCGCGAACGGCGAGGGCAGATGTGTTTCGACCGAGCGTAGCGCAATCGTGCCGACGGACAGATCGTCGAGCACGCGCGCGAGCGACGTCATGTCGAACGCATCCTGGAGGACGTCGCGATACGTCTCGACGAGAATCGGGAACGACGGGAATTCCTGAACCGCTTCGAGCAGATCGAGGGCTTTCAGACGCTGCAGCCAGAGCGGCATTCGGCGGCGTGGATTGCCGCGCGGAAGCAGTAGCGCCCGCGCCGCGTTCATCCGAAAGCGCGCGCCAAAGAGCGACGACGCTCCGACTTCGGCGAGCACACGTCGCTCGGCTTCGGCCGATGTGAGCTCGCGCAGAACGGCGACGGGAAGATTCTCCTTGAGGCTCGGCAGACGCAGCATGATGCCGTCGTCGGTCGTTTGGACCTGCAGCTCGAAGTTCGGCCCCGCGCCAGCGCCGCGCCCGAGCTCCGACAGCCACTCGCGCACCCGATTGGCAAGGGCGAGTCCCCACGGCGCGTTCACGCGGCCGCCGAACGGCGCGTGGATCACGACGCGCAGCGAGTTCAACTCGTCGCGGAACTGTTCGACGATGAGAACACGCTCATCGGGCACTCCGCCGGTCGCAGTCCGTTGTTGCTTGACGTAGTCGACGAGCGTCGCGGTGGTGGCGGTGTCGGCACTGTACCGCGCGGCGAGGAGCGCGATCTGTTCATCGGTGCGCACCGCGTCGAGCTCTCGCCTGAGCTCACCAACTCGCGGCGCGAGGTGCGCCGAGCGCGCGCCGTATTCGCCGTGCCAGAAAGGCATGCGCGCCGGCGCACCCGGAGCCGGTGTGACGACCACGCGATCGTGCTCGATGGCGTTGACGCGCCACGTCGAGGAGCCGAGCTGAAAGACGTCGCCGATACGAGTCTCGTGAACGAACTCCTCGTCGAGCTCTCCGAGTCTGGTACGATCCGGCAGGTTGACGGTGTACAGGCCGCGGTCGGGGATCGTGCCGCCGGAGATCACGGCGACCATGCGCGACCCGCGAGCCGCGGTGAGCGTGTCGGTGATGCGATCCCAGCTCAGGCGCGCATCCAGCTCGGCGGCGACGTCCGACGGATACTTGCCCGAGAGCATGGCCAGTACTTCGTCGAACGCCGACCGCGTGAGCTGATGGTACGGGTAGGCCGAGCGAACGAGGTCGAACAGCGCGGCGCTCGTCCAGTCGTCGTCGATGGCAACGATGGCGACGATAACCTGTGCCAGGACGTCGAGTGCATTTTGAATGACTCGCGTCGGCTCGACGTCGCCCTCCTGCATCGCGCGAACGACGGCGAGCATCTCCATGGCGTCGTCGCGGAAGGTCGGAACGAACACGCCGCGGCTGACCGCGTCGAGCGAATGTCCGGCGCGGCCGACGCGCTGCAGCCCGTTGGCCACGCGCTTGGGCGACTGCAGCTGCAAAACGAGGTCGACGGATCCGATGTCGATTCCCAGCTCGAGGGAGCTCGTGCTGATCAACGCGCGCAACGTCCCTGCCTTGAGCGATTGCTCGAGCAATAGGCGTCGTTCGCGCGACAGCGAACCGTGGTAGGGCAGCGCCATCTCTTCGCCAGCAAGCGCATTGATGCGCGCAGCCATCCTTTCCGCCTGCCCGCGGTTGTTCACGAAGACGAGCGTCGTGCGCGCGGCTCGCATGCGCTCGAGCACGAGCGGCGTCACGGCCGACCAGATCGTCCCGGAGACGTGCGCGAGATCGTCGACCGGCGACTGGATCGACAGCTCGAGCGCCTTTACCAGTCCACAGTCGACGATCTTCGCACCGTCTCCGCCCACCAGAAACCGCGCGATTTCGTCGAGGGGGCGCTGGGTGGCCGACAGCCCGATGCGTTGCGGTTTGGTTTCGCAGAGGCGATCGAGTCGTTCCAGCGTGAGGGAGAGATGGACGCCGCGCTTGGTCGCCGCGATCGCGTGAATCTCGTCTACGATGACTGCACGAACGCCACTGAACATGCCACGGCCGCGCGTGCTCGTGAGCATGATGTGCAGCGACTCGGGCGTCGTGATCAGGATGTGCGGCGCCTTGCGCAGCATCCGCGCGCGGGCCGATGACGGCGTGTCGCCGGTTCGAACGGCAACGCGGATCTCGGGGAAGGTCTTGCCCTTCGCGGCGAAGCGCTCGCGCAGCTCGGCGAGAGGCTTCTCGAGATTGCGCTGAATGTCGTTGTTCAGCGCCTTGAGCGGCGAGATGTAGAGGATTTGAACCGCGTTGGGCAACGGCTCGCGCAGGCCGTCGACGATGAGCTGGTTCAGCTCCCAGAGGAACGCCGTGAGCGTCTTTCCCGTGCCTGTTGGCGCAAGGATGAGCGTGTGCGCCCCGCTGGCAATCGCGGGCCAGCCTTCGCGCTGTGGCGGGCTGGGCGCGCCGAGCGTGTCACGAAACCACGCTCGGACGATCGGATGGAAGGGCTTTAGTGCAGCAGGGATGCGTTCACGCACCCCTGAACACTAACGTCAGGAAATGATGAGCGGCGCGTTGAGCTTGAAGCGCATCGCGGCGCCGGCCGGGAGGCAGGCCTCGTATTTCTGAGTCATACGAGACGCGGCTGCACCCGCCGCGGCCCCGGCAGCGGCACCGATGAGCGTGCCCTTTGTGTTATGGCCGATGATCTGACCGATGATCGCTCCGGCGATTGCACCACCCGCCACCTTCTTCTTCTCGGCGTTCGGGTCACCATTCGCGACCTGCGTCTGCTGAAGTGCATCGAGCGGAGACGCTTCGGCGTTCACGTCGTACGTCTTGTCACCCACGACGACCGATCGGACGCGGAAAGTCAGCACCGCGTTCGCTGCATCCTTGCCGGGTGAGGCGCTTGCCACTTCCAGAACGACCGTGGATCCCGCAGGGAGGACTGCGCCGTTCGATCCGGTCAACGAAGAGCTGAGCGTCGCCGTGAGCTTATCGCCCGGCATGTTCGACGTGCAGACCTTCGTCCCACTCGTCATCGCTGCAGCCGCGCCAGCGCCAATCTCGGCGACCAACGGAGCGGGAGCCGGTGCAGGAGCGACGGGTTGCGGCACCACTGCTGGAGTCGGAGCCGGCGCTGGTGCCTGCGCGACCGCTCTCGGGGCCGGCTTGGGCTCGACGCGTCGACGAACGGGCGCCGGTGCCTCCGGCTTCCTGGCGGGCGGAGCTTCCACGGGCGCCGGCGACATCACCGTGTCCTTGAACGTCGGCGGCTGCTGCGTCTGAGCCCCGGCAAGGGCAAGATCGCGCGCGAGGTCAGCGTCGGCCTGGGCACGTTGGTTCGCCGCTTTGTCGCGGCACGCGACACTGAGCAGTACGGCGCCGAGCGCCAGCTTAGCGAGCGAGGATTTCATGTTCGTGAGCTCCACGGAAAGAACGGTCGTCTGGTAGACGAACGATAGTACCCAGTGGTTAGTCCCGAGTTGCACCGTGTCGCTCTGCCCGGCGCCCCCGGTTACGGAACCCGCGCTGCAGCGAGCTCGCCCAGTGTGGCGGCCGGTACCCTCAGCGGCAGGTACACCGAAAATGTGCTGCCCTTGCCGTAAGTGCTCTGAACTGCCACCGAGCCGCCGAGTCGCTCCAGCAGCTTCCGCGTGATGCTCAAGCCGAGGCCTGTGCCGCCGAACTCTCGTGTTCGCGACTGATCGACCTGCCGGAAGTCTTCCCAGATTGCCTGCAGATCGGCGGGCCGGATTCCAATGCCGGTGTCGATGACGTCGATTCGAATACCACTCGTCGTGCACCGGGCCTCGACCGAGACCTGACCTCGGTTCGTGAACTTCACGGCGTTGGACAGGAGATTCAGCAACACCTGTTTGACCTTCGTTCGATCGGTGTAGACCGGCGGACAATCCTCGGCGACGTCGATGGAAAACTCGAGCTGTTTCTTGCGAACCATCGGCTCGATCTGCTGCGTGACCTCGAGGATGATGTCGCGCAAAGAAATCTCTTCGAGGTGTAGGGGCATCTTTCCCGCTTCGATCTTGGCGAGGTCGAGGATGTCGTTGATGAGCGCGAGCAGATGTTCCGCCGCGGCCCGACCCCGGGTAAGCGCGTCGCTCTGCTTCGAGTTCACCTCGCCGAGCACGCCGTCGAGCATCAACGCCGAGTAGCCGATGAGCGCGTTGATCGGTGTCCGAAGCTCGTGCGACATGCTGGCAAGAAACTCCGACTTGAGCTTGTTCGCTCGTTCGACCTCTTGCGACTGCCATTGCAGACGCGCGTTCTGCTCCGCCAGGTCGGCTGTTGCCTCGCGAATGCGCTGTTCGAGCTCGCTGTTCAGCCGTTTGAGCGCTTCGTAGAGTCGCTCGTTCTCGACCTGTTTGGTGAGATCGTGCAGCACGGAGACGATGGCAATCGGTTCGCCGCGTTCGTTCTTCACCTTTCCGGACACGACTTCGACGGGGAGCTCGAGCCCGGTGCGCGGGTGCGACAGCGACATGCGCTCACGTCGCGAGTCGTTGTTCAACCCCGCGAACTCGGAGATGAACGACGTGAATTTCATGTCGTTGCCGCGAACGGCGGTGACCTCGCGTCGGGTCCTCGCTTCGTCCTCCCTGATCTCGAAAAGCTGCTCGGCCTGGTCGTTCATCAGGATGATGTTCGATCGTTCGTCGGTCACGACGATCGGATCGACGACGTTCTCGAGAATGAGGTTGAGTCGATCGCGCTCGCGGCGCGCGGTGGTCTCACCCTGGCGGACGCGCTTGACCTGTCGTTCGAGCTCGTTTGCAGCGTGGCGAAGATCCGTCACGTCGCGAAGCACCGTGAGCACGGCGTCTTCGGGGCCGATGCGCTCGCCGAGCGGGTGGGAGAGCACCTCGAACAGGAGATCGGTGCCCTCGTCGGGGTCGACGAGCTTCAGCTCGCGCGATCCCGACTGCGCTCCTCCCGAGTTGAGCGCTTTGGACACGAACGACGTGAAGAGTCGGCTATTCATTTCGATGGCGCGATGTCGTCCGGGGGAATCGCCCTCGTGGCCGCAGAGCAGACGATCGGCGCGCTGGTTTTGCGCGATGATGTCGTTGGCGGCGCTCGTAATGACAACGGGATCGGGCAGCGAGTCGACCATCAACCGCAGCCGATCGCGCTGCTGCGTCAACGAATCCGACGAGCCGCCCGCGCGGTCCAGCGCGGTGAGTCTGGCGATGATGGGACTGGCGAGCGCGACGATTTCGAGCGCGTCGGCGAGGGTGCTGTCGTCGATCGGTCCTTCGAGCACCACCAGGCCAGCGGGCCCTCCGCCGAGCGTTCTTTCCCTGGCTGCAACGACGGTCACGGCCATGGAATCGATGAGCGCCGCGGCGCGATCCATCGGCATCGGCTCGGGTGCGCCCGGAAGGGGCGGCCGCGCCATCGGGACCGCAATCCATGAGGGTAGTGACGCCAGCGCGCGCGACGGGAGCGCCGCCTGACCGCGGAGCGGTACCAGCGCGAGCGCGCTCACCACGAGTGGATTCGAGAGATCCCGGGTGGAGAAGGTCACATCCGACAGGGTCGCGTCGAAGCCCAGCGCGGCCACTGCGGTCAAACACTCTTGGGTGGTGTCGAGGAGGAGGATGGCCGCGCGTGGGCTGCCCGTCATCTCTCCAAACTGGGTCAACAGGAACGAGGCCGCCGTGGGTGCGTCGGGGGCTTCGGCCAGCGCGGACAGGAGACTCGCGACAGCGCGGTCTCCGACAACGGCCATCCTAGAGGGTTCCTGCGGTATTGGGCATTTCGCGTTTCCAGCTCTCGTTCCCATTCGGCGTCGTCGCGCTGCCGTGTGCTCGGCACATCGCTAGCGCCGGGCTCACGTGGACGCGAAACCGGTGCCGCGATTGCGGCGGCCGACGTTCCTGCGGTTCCGCTGAGTTTGAAGAACGCTCAGTCCGCCAAATTCATGCCGTGGGCGCCGCCCGAGTCCGACAGCGCCGAAAAACTGTACGGCGCGCGGGGGCCGATGACGAGGAACCGGAACTCGCTGCTGTCGTGAACCGCCGCCACCGCCGCCTGGTATTTCGCCAGATCGCGGCGCGAAACGAGGTGGGAGATCGTGCGAAGCGGCAGGGGAGTCGCGGTCTGGTGGACCGTGGCGCGACGCGCGAGCGAACCGGCCGCCTCGGTCAGCCGATCCGCGAGCTCGTCCATTGCCGTCCTGATGGCCGCCGTAGCCATTTCGCGTTTTCTCAACGTATCGAGATAGCGAGGCCCGGGGCCTTCGGATTCGAGGTCGAACATCTCCGGCAGCACCGGCTCGAGATCATGCAGCATGCGATCCGTCGACGGCGTGATGATCAGGGTCATCTCCACGAAGCCCTGCATATCCGCGACGAGTGATTCGACGGAGTCGGCGTGACTGGCGAGGGCGGCGCGGCAGGCGTCGTCGTCATCGAAACGCTGGCCGAAGCGCGCGGGTACCGGCGTCGAACCGGTTTCCAGCGCTGCCTCGACGACGGCGTCGTGGGCGCGCACCCCGTCGATCGACACCGGAACGTCGCGCGCGATATCGCTGACCCACGCCACGAGGCCGTCCACGGGAAGCGCCCGCACCTGCGCGCCGGCGAGCCCGCTCAGTCCTGGCGGGATCGCGTCGCGCATGTCGTCGGGCAATACGCAATACAAGTGAGTCGTCATCGTCATCCGGCGGCGAGGCGCACCGCGTCTACGATTGGTTGACGTCGCGTCTCGCTCGATGAGCGACGAGAGTGTTTACTAAACTCTCCGGACGCACCAGGGAAAATTGGCGCGCGGCGACGATTGCTGTAAGAGGGCAGAGATCGCGCGGATTCGCTAGGCGAACAAGCGAGGCCGAGGCGCGGCGGGCCACAGCTCGGTCTGCGGGAGCTCGCCGTCGAGCCGTTGCCGAACACGTCCGGCGACCTCTTCGATCGCCGCCGGATCGGTGAACAGATCGTAGCCGCGAACGTCGATCGAGAGCACCGGACAGTGTCGGAACTGCGAGATCCAGCGCTCGTAGCGCGAGTGCAAGGCAGCCCAATAATCCGGTGCGGTCTCCCGTTCCTTCGGCCGCCCCCGACTCGTGATGCGTCGCATGACGACGTCCAGCGGACCGTGCAGATAGATGAGCAACCGCGGCGGGCGGGCCGCGGGAGAGTGCAGCAGCTCCGCGTACAGACGCCGATAGAGCGACCACTCGTCGGACGTCATGAGATTTTGCTCATACAGGCCGCGCGCGAAGATCTCCGCATCCTCGTACCAGGTTCGATCGAGGATCCAACTGCCGCCCAGCCCCCGCATGCGGCGCATGCTGGCAAAGCGCGTGGCGAGGAAGTGGAGCTGTAGGTGCAACCCGTACGTGCGCATTTCGTCGGGGCCACCGTAGAAACTCTCCAGCCACGGATTGTCTGCGTCCACGCTTTCGAGCGCGATCTGCAGCCCGAATCGCGACGCGAGCGCGTGCGAGAGAGTCGTCTTGCCCGTACCAACCATTCCAGCGACGCCAATCAACATGGCTCGCAAAGTACGACGAACGAGCGCGCCGCGAAACGGTTACGTTCGCGCGACGATTAGTTGTCGCGTGATCTATGCCACAGTGACGGTGTTCGCGACTGGGTCGAAGATGGCGGCAAGCTGCGACAGTGGCGCGATCGGCGGACTGGAGATGTTCGGGCCGCGAAGCACGGAACCGTTTGCGGAGAAAAGCGATCCGTGACACGGGCACTCGAGCTGATTGTTGCGCACATCGGTGTCGCATCCCTGATGCGTGCAGATGCGCGAGAGCCCGAGGAAGGTGCTTGGCCCCGTGCGGACGAGCGCGCGCTGGCTTCCGATGTCGACGAGCACACCGACGGTTGCCAGGGCAGGGACGTTCGCGAGCCTCACGGTGACCGAAGGGCTCACGGGCACGTTGGGATCACCGCCCGTCGAATGCGGAATGCTCGGGCCGATCTGGCCATCGCCGCAACCCTCGGCGACGACGAGGGCCGCTGCGGCGAGCGCCGACTTGGCGAGGAAGTCGCGGCGATTGAGACAATCCTGACAGGACATCGCTGTAGGGGAATGAAGGTTCGCTTACGCCGTCAAACGGTGAGGAATGCCGTCTTCCACGACGCTTCGTCCTCGTCTTCCTGATAGAGCTTGTCGAGATTCACGACGACGTTGCTGCCATCCTTGCGCACCGCGTATCGATCGAGTCCGCGGGTGGCGCGCCCGCTGTCCTTGACGTAGATGCCGTCCGGTGTGAAGCGCGAGTGATGTTTCGGACACTCGAACTGCGCTTCCTTGTCGTACCAGCGGAGCGCGGTGTTCTGATGCGGACATGCCAGTCCGTATACGAACACCTTCCCCTGCCAACGCGTGATCATCGCGTCGTTGTCCTTGTCGATCTGCGTCCCGTCCTTGGCGGGAAGCGGATACGTCTTTTCTTCGCGCGATCCTCCGCGTGCGCTGACGAATTCCATCGGCGCGGCGGACGCGATTGCCGGCGTGGCACCAAGGGCCATGAGTGTGGTCGCGGCCATCACGCCAGCGTTGCGCAAAAAGTCCCGGCGCGCCAGAACCGCGCAGCCGTTGCAAGAGTCGTCGTGTGACGGTGTTGCGTGCTTCGTATCCGACATCGATTTCGATTCAGGAGAAATTCGCGAGGGCCACGCCGAACAGGGCGATCACGAGCCAGAGCGTGAGGCTGGAGATGGCCACACGGTGCAGCGTCTTCCACTGCGGCGAGTCGTCGCTCGCATTCTCGCGCAGCGCATGCTCGGCGCGCGTCATGGCGTACCCGTTGATGAGCAGCACGGCGACGAGAAACATTTTGGTCCAATACAGCCACGAGCCGAAAAAGGTCTCGATGTCGGCCGTGAACAGCGCGATACCGCTGAGCACGACGATCGTGAGGCCCGTGAGCACCAAACGGTGGACCGCCGCGAGCTCTCGCAGATGTCCATGCCGCTCGGCCGCGGCAAGGCGGAGCGCGCGCAGCGTGCCGCGATCGGCGGCGATCGCCAGGCCACCGGCCAACACCAAACCGCCGATGTGAAGGAACTGCACGATCGTCACGGTGAGCTTGGAGTGACTGTAGAAGTCAGACCAGGGCTTGAAGAATTGAATCAACGCGTCAGGAGGCGCAATTTGCATCGTCAGTGGTTCCAGAGTTTCATCGCGAGTCCGCTCGCCACCGTCACGCCGATCGACACCAGCGCGACCGTCCGGTGTTGCTTTCGCTTGTCCAGACTGTTCTCGGCTTCGTTCGAAAGTTTGGCGCCCGTGTATGCGAACGCCGCATCGGCACCAAGGAGCGTGAGGGCGTGGACGGTCCGCAATACCCGCCCCTGACTCACGGAACGGGAATCCCACCAGTTCCACGCCCCCGTGACGGTGTTCACCGTGAACATGCCCGCCAGGGTTGTGGCTCCAACCCGGTGCATGGTCTTGGCCCACTCCGGAGCGCCATCGCCCTTCTTGAACAGCCGCTCGCCGGCCGCGTACTGGACCGCGAATACGGGAATCGTTGCGTAGGCAACGTAGCGGTGAACCGTCAGTCGGCGCGAGTACCACTCGCTTACTTCGACGGCCTTGCGGCGCTTCCGAACCGTGTCTGCCGGGTCCGTCGGTATTTCGAGATGTGGAATGCCTCTCAGCGCGATCGACGGTGCTACGGCGGCGATTGTATCCGGGCGCGGCGCGCGCGAGGGAACCGAATCCGAGGCCAGGGCGCCGCTGCCTATTATCACCTGCAGTACTCCCAGAACGAACATGAGTATCCTATGGGGAGGACGGCCGCCACCTCGCTGACGCTTCAGCGCTGGGTGGTCCGTTCGGTACTAGACACGTACCGTAGGACTAACCCCGAAAGGTAGGCGACTCGTTCCCGCCAGGGTGCCTGGCCGGTCAGGCTATCCGCGGAGTGCCTCCATTGGATCGACCCGAGAGGCGCGGCGGGCAGGAAGCCAGCTGGCGAGAACGGCAACGCCACAGAGCAGCGCAATCACACCGACGAATGCGATCGGATCGGTAGTGCTCACGCCGTAGACCAGACCCTTGAGGAGACGTGTGAGGCCGAGGGCCGCCACACCACCGATCGCGATGCCTACCGCCGCCATGATCGCGCCCTGGCGAAGCACGAGCGTCAGCACGTCCACCGCACGAGCGCCGAGCGCGATGCGGACGCCGATCTCCTGGCGGCGCTGCGTCACGAGATACGAGATGACGCTGTAGACGCCGAGGGCCGCGAGCAGGAGCGCGGCGCTCCCGAACACGCCGACCAGTACCAGCACAAAACGCCGGTCGGCCATCGACGTCGACACGACCGATTCCATCGTGCGGAGCACTGGCGACGCATCCGGACGAAGCTGGCGTACGAACGTGCGCGCCGAGGCAATCACGGACGATGGATCGCCGGACGTCTGGATGGCGACGTGGTAGCTGCTCGCCGCCTGACTCCGTTGCTGCTGATAGGCGTAGAACGTCGGCTGCGGTTCGGCGGCAAGACTCTGGTCGCGCACGTCGCCGACGACGCCCACGATGGTGAATGGCCGGAGGTCGCCATCCATGTTGCCGTACTGAATGAATTTCCCGATCGGATTCTCGTTGGGCCATTTCTGACGCGCGAGTGACGCGCTGATGACGCCAACGTGCGGAGCGTCCGGAGTGTCGCCGGCGTTGAACGTTCGGCCGCGAAGCACCGGGATGTTCATCGCCGTGAAGTAGTCGCCGTCGGTGACGAGAAAATTCGCGTAGCCACTTCGCGTCGGATCTTTGGCGAGCTTGGGCACATCGGCCATCACGAGCGGTTCATCGGCGCGCGTCATGATGAGGTAAGCGCCGTCCGCGCCGCCGCCAACGAGTGGAAAGCCATTCACCGCGCCGACCGCCGTCACGCCGGGGAGGGCGCGCAGTCGGCTCATCAGGTCGCGATAGAAGGCGACGCGGCGTTGTGCACCCTCAGACCCCCGCTCATAGGGAAGGTCGGCGCTGAGCACGACAGCGTGCTGCGTGCGGTATCCGGGGTCGAGCGTGAGCAGCCGAACGAAGCTGCGGATGAGCAAACCAGCGCCAACGAGGAGCACCACGGTCAACGCCATCTGCGATATGACGAGAGTGCGTCGAATGCTCGCGCTCGAGCCGGTCCCCGCCTGCGTGCGCTGCGCGGCCGACAGCGTCTCGCGAATGTCGCCACGCGTGCCCTGCCACGCCGCCAATAAGCCGAGCGCAACGGCCGTGACGACTGCAACGCCGAGCGCGAAGAGAAGCACCGGCCAACTGACGTGAATCTCGTTCGCGCGGGGAAGATTGCCCGTCTGCGTGGAGAGCAGCAGTCGCACGCCCGCAATCGCCAGCCCAACGCCACCGATGGCTCCGAGCAACGAAAGCGCGCCAGTCTCGATCATGAGCTGCTGCGCCAGCCGTGCACGGCTCGCGCCGAGCGCCATTCGCAACCCGATTTCTGCGCGCCGAACCGTGAGCCGCGCGACGAGCAGGTTCACGACATTGCCGCACGCGATGAGCAGCAGAAACGCCGACGCGCCGAGCAAGACGAACAACGTCGTACGAACCTTGCCGACGAGCTGATCGCGCAGTGGCGCGAGCTCGCCGTCGGACATCCAGGTCTCGTCGCCGTACTGCTGCTTCAGCCGTCGCGAGACGACGCTCAGATCCTGATGCGCCTGCGCCAGATTCACACCCGGCCCGAGTCGGGCGAGGGCGCGCCATCCGTGCGACGTACGGCTTGGCCGCCCCGATTCTGCCTCGAGAGGCATCCACAGGTCGTTGCCGGCGGGATAGTTCATTGCCGGCGGCATCACGCCGACGATCGTCATCGATTTCGACTCGACCCGAATGGTGCGACCGAGAGCGCTCGGCGTTCCTCCGAGCTGCGTGCGCCAGAATGCGTCGCTCACGATGACCGACCCAGGTGCGCCCGGTCTCAGCTCGTCATCGACGAATGCGCGTCCGATGCTCGGCTTCAGTCCAAACACCGCAAAGAAATCACGCGAGACGACGGTGGCGCGTGCGCGCACCGGTTCGGCCAGGCCATTCACCGTGGTGATTCCCCCCGCCTGCGAGATCGCCATGGCCTCGAACGAACGCGTCTGCGCCTTCCAGTCGTCGAAGTTTGGGACGGACACGCTCATCCGCTTGCCGTCCTTGTCGACCTGGAAGAGCTGGACGAGGCGGTCGGGCTGTGGGTATGGCAGCGGCTGTAGCAGCACACCGTTTACCACACTGAAGATCGACGTCGTCGCTCCGATCCCGAGGGACAGAGTCAACACGGTGACGAGGAAGAAGCCGGGGCTTCGCGCGAGTGAGCGAGCGACGTAGCGGAGGTCGCGCTTGATCGATTCCATGGCGGCGCCTGCGAGCGTGGGGGCTTGAAGACGAGACGGCGCGACCGTTCGGTCACGCCGCCATCATACCACCCTACGCAGTGTCGTGCGTCGCGTTTCGTCCCCCCTTCGCCTGCCTACGCTGCTCTGTGGGAGAGCGCCTCGAGAACGGCGAAGGTCGGACGTTCGACCGGCTCGATGTTCCGGCGCGCGAACTCCACGCACGTCATCGGCGAGTCACCGCGGGCGAAGGCGAGGAGCGCCGTGCGAATGCAGCTCATGTAGATGTGCTCCGCGCGTCGCCGCGCCTCGAGCGCGGTGGCGATCGGGTTCACCATGCCGTAGGAGGCCAGAAAGCCGAGGAAGGTTCCCACGAGCGCCACGGCGACGGTCTTGCCGATCTCGGCTGCCGTGCCGCCGATCCAACCCATGCTGATCACGACACCGAGCACGACGGCGACGACGCCGAATGCGGCGAGGGCGTCTCCGATCTTCGAGAGCGCCGCGGGAATCGCGCGCGCGTCCTGACCCTGGCGTTCCAGATCACGATCGAGGATCTCGGCGACATGACGGTCCTCGACGGCGCCGCTGAGAAGGAGCTTGAGCGCATCGCAGAGGAATGGCTGCGCGCGTCGGTTATTCGAGAAGAACGGATGCTGCTTGAAGATGTCGCTCTTTTCCGGTCGTTCGATGTCGTCTTCGAGGCCGGCGAGACCGTGCTTGCGAGCCTTCTGAAAAACGTCGTACAGTACCTCGAGCAGCTCGGAGTAGGCCTTCTCGTCGTACGGATTAGGTTTGAGCAGACCGCGGACACTTCTGATGCTGCCGGTCACGACGCTCATCGGATTGCTGACGAGGAACGCGCCGACGGCGGTGCCGCCAATGATGAAGAGCTCGGACCGTTGCATCAAATCGCGGTAGGGGTCGAAGGCATCCGTTTCCAGTGAAGGACCGTACACTTGCAGTATCGGGACAGCGGACGATGATCTGTAACCGGGCATACCTGAGACAGCCGAAGTGACAGGGGCGGACGCACCGACGGACGGCATCGAGGAGTGGGTCGAACTGGTCGACCAGGCCCTCCAGGGCGTCCACCACGCCCTCAACAACCGCATAGGCTCACTTTCGGCGATGGTCGAGCTGCACCAGCTCGGAGACGTGCCAGCCGGTCGCTCGACTTTCGAGAGCCTCACCGCCGATTTGGCGCGACTTGCCGACTGTAACAGGATGCTCCGGCTGCTGCCGCGGGATTCCGTTGCCGGCGAGGAGCCGCTGATTCTCGATGACGTTCTGGCCGACGTGTTCGCGATCCACCGATATCTGCACGATGCCCGCGATCTACAGGTGACCGCGGCGCCGACGCGTTACGTGGAACCGGTTCGTGTCGAGCGTTGGGCACTCGTCCGCGTGCTGACCATGCTGCTGCGCGACGCCAAGCGCGTTGCGAAAGAGACGGGATCAGCGATTCGTGCCGTGACCGAATCCGACGATCAATGGGTACGCGTCGAATTCAGGGTTGGCACGGCGCCCGTCTCGGACGTCGTTACGTCGGGCGGCGGTCGTTACGCCGAGCTGCTGGCCGAATCGTTTGGAGGAAAGCTGGACCGCCGCGCCGGTGTCGCTGAGCTGCGGCTGCCGACGCTCAAGGCTCGCCGCGCAGCGGATCGCCGCTGACCTTCACCGTGTCCTGGTCGCCGGAGGCCAGGGCTTCACGCAGGATGCGGCGGTTGAGTGCGACCTCGCGCGACAGCGCCCGGGCGGTGATGGAAAGTCCGTCGCGCGCGTCGCGAAGTGCCGAGGTCATTCGGTGGCCGAGTGCCTCGTCGAGCGAATGGACACCGATGTCTTCCGGTTGACCGAGCAACGTGTACAGCGCCCGCCGATGGCGTTGCGCCTCGCCGAGCGTGAAGAGCACGCGATGGGTGGCGAACACGCTGTCGTCGACGCGTTGCAGGTCGTCGTCGCCGACGGCCACGCGCTGACGTCGCATCACAGTGATCAATTCATCGAGCAGGCGTCGCTCGGTGACAAGGGCCTCGGTGAGCGACTCGATCGACGACACCATGGTGCGTGTCGTCGGTCCGATGTCGGACTTTCGATCGGTCGCCATCATCTCGGTTCCGATCTCGATTGAATTCGTTGTCCACATCGTAGAGTTGGCCGAATTGCGATTCAACGGTCCGGCGAGCGAGTGCTGCACATTCATTGTTTCGGCACTTGCTCGAAAAACTTTTCATCGAGCGCGTTGTGTGAAAAATCGGTACGCTGCAAATAAACGTTGCACACGCGCGTCCGACGGTCGGTGCCGACGAGAATGAGAAGGCGGAACGTCTCCTACGAGAGCGGGGCGATCACGCCCGACGCGCGATCGCCCCGCATCTTGTCGTGCATCCCGCCCCTACACCCCGTCGTGCAGTCCAACACCCATCACCCACCCATCACCCGCTTACCGTTTCCCTTACGACGCCAGTGCGACTCCCACGGTCTCGCGAAGCCGCGTGAGCGCCTTCGACCGGATCTGCGAGACGCGCGACTCAGTCAGTCCGAGGATTTCGGCGATCTCGTGGAGCTTGAGCTCCTCGAAGTAGTAGAGCGCGAGCACCGTGCGTTCCTGCTCTTTGAGTCGCATGATGGCTTCGCGCAGCATCACGACTTCCTGCTCGCGACCGATCTGCTCGTCCGCGGCCTGATCCGGGTCGGTGTGCAGAAGGTCGAGTGGCGACGTGTGCGTCTCGCCGCGGTCGTTCACGGGCCGGTCGATCGGGACGCGAATCGCGCCTTCGACGTCGGACTCCCATTTCCAAAGCGTCTGCACGTCGACGCCAAGAGCGACGGCCACTTCGGAATCTTCGGGCATGCGGCAAAGCTTGGCCGCGAGGGCACTGCGCGCGGTGCCGATCTCGCGCGTCTTGCGTCGTACCGAACGAGGGACGTGATCCTGGCGACGGAGCTCATCGAGGATGGCGCCGCGAATGCGCGGTACGGCAAAGGTGCTGAACGCGAGTCCGCGTTCTGGATCGAACGAATTCATTGCCGCCATCAGTCCCAGCGTTCCGGCGCTCACGAGCTCATCATGATCGAGCTCGTTGCTGAGCTTCCGCTCGAGCTGACGCGCGACGTGATGAACGAGACTCAGGTTCTCAGTGAGGAGAGAGTCTCTGGCGGCGATGTCGCCTTTGGCGAATGCCTTCCAGCTGGCTCGCGATTCCATGGTGCAGCTCCGGCGTCGGGGGGAGTGGAGGGGAGGGGGCAGACATCGCGACCTGACAGGGGGGTGGTCGGCCGCGACGGGACGTCTACTGCTGGCGGGGACAGCTGTTGTTCGCTGCCGTGTAAAAGCAGGCCGTGGACCAGTCTGAAACAGATGAAAAAAGGCGCCGATCCGCGGAGGATCGGCGCCTGTAACGTTGCTTATCACAACGGTTTGAAGATTTAAGAACTGCGGTACGACGTTTCTTGAGCTAGTTCCGAATCGCTAGGAAAAATGTTCTCTCCGGCAACTATTGCCGGGCCAAAAGCGTGGCAGCTATGGCCGGGTAGGTTGGAAGATCGACTTTGGAATCATCACGTGCACGCCCACCGTTCCGTCGACCAGCTGGGTGATGTCGACGTCGCTCGACACGCTGACCAGTTGATACGCGTCTTCGCGCGACAAGCCTTTCACCTGCACCAATAGCTCGATCGCCTGTCGCACCGCGGTCTTCGTCGCCTTCACGAGCGCCGAGTCGGTGCCCATGGCGATGTAGTGCGTCGGCGTTTCACCGCGCGGCCAGGTCAGGTGCATGTCTTTGCGTACGACGAGCTGCATGCGACTGATCAGCGACGTTTCCATCGCCGTGATGTCGACTTCCCCGTTGCCCTGGCCGGCGTGACCGTCGCCGACTTCCAGCAGCGCGCCTTTCGTCCAGACGGGGATGTAGAGCGTGGTGCCGGCGACGAGCTCCTTGTTGTCGAGATTCCCGGCGTGAATACCCGGGGGTGCGCTGTTCACTCTACCCATCGACGACGGCGGTGCGACACCGACGCTGCCGAAGAACGGGTGGAGCGGGATCGTGATGCCGGGCCCGAAATGCCCGAGCATGCGAACCGTATCGAGCTCGATGATCTTCGAGCGCGACGTGCCCGGGAAATCCTCGGGGAGGAATCCGCTCCTCGGCCCGAACGAGTTGCACGCGTAGTCGATCGCCGGCTTGATCGTCTTGAAGCGCACCTCCAGCACGTCGCCGGAGTCGGCGCCTTCGACGTAGATCGGCCCGGTGAGAATGTGTCCGCCTGGCCCGGTCTTCATCGACTGGCGTGCCGCGAAGATATCGCGCGCAAGCTGCTCGATGCGCGTTGTGTCCAACCCGGCGTTCTTCAGCGACGTGGGGCTGCAGGTCGACAGCGCACGCACGGTGACCTCGTCGCCCGAATTGACGCGCAGCACCGGTTCAGCCGCCGCGTCGTAGAAGCCCCACGCGACTGTTTTCGGAGTTGGCATGAGCGTATGCGAACGTCCCGGCGCTGGCGCCGGCCAATCAGTTCGCGCGGCGCCGCTCTGTGTCGCCGGCGCAGCGGTCGAAAGAGAAGACGGGGTGTGGCATCCAAGTGCCAGCACCCCGCCGGAGACCAACATCGCGATCACTCTGGGTGTGTTCATCCGCCGCCTCCTCCGTCTGGCTCGTTCTTCGAGCCGTTGAGCTTATTCCGTAGTGTTCGAACGCTGATTCCCAGCAGATCGGACGCCTTGGTTCGATTTCCACCAGAAGCCTCGAGCGCGCGCTCGATCAGTTTTGCTTCGGCGTCGTTCACGTTGAACGATGTCAGGACGACCGCGCCCTCCGGAACCGCGACTGTCGACGTACCGTGCGTTCCATTCCCGTTCGACGACACGGCGTATTCACTCCGCCCGATCCGCGCCGGGGTGGGTCCACTCCACGCGCCGCTCAGGCCAAAGCGCTGGCCATCGAAGGCGTGCAGCGGAATCACCGGATCGCTCGTCAGGATGACGGCGCGCTCCACCGTGTGCTGCAACTCGCGGACATTACCCGGCCAATCGTAACCCTGCAACAGGCCGAGCGCCTCCGGCGAGATGCCCTTGATCTCCTTTCCGATCTCCTGCGCGTACTGCGTGGCAAATCGGTAGGCGAGCAGCGGGATGTCGTCCGCTCGCTCACGAAGAGGTGGAAGGCGGACGGGGATGACGCTCAACCTATAGTATAGGTCCTGTCGAAATTGACCGGCGGCGGCGTAGACCGCGAGATCGCGGTTGGTCGTCGCGACGATGCGGACGTCGACTTTGATCGCCATCGACCCGCCGACCCGCTCGAATTCCTGCTCCTGGAGCACGCGCAGCAGCTTCGCCTGAAGGTCGAGCCGCATCTCCGAGATTTCGTCGAGTAGCAGCGTGCCACCGTGAGCGCGTTCGAATGCGCCCTCGACGCGCTTGATCGCGCCGGTGAATGCGCCCTTTTCGTGACCGAACAGCGCGCTCTCGACCAACCCCTCCGGTAGTGCGGCGCAATTCAGCTGGATGAAGGGTCCGTCCCGCCGCTCGCTCTGTGCGTGAATCGTCCGGGCGAACAACTCCTTGCCGGTGCCGGACTCGCCCTCGAGAAGCACCGTCGCACGCGTCGGCGCCGCGGTTGCCACGGTCTGCAGCACGCGTCGAATCGGACCGCTGTCGCCGATGATCTGCCGCTCGTTGCGAAACTCCATGACTTCCCGCCGCAGCCGGCCATTCTCACGACGCAGGCGTACCACCTCCAACGCCTGGTTGACCGCGAGCTCCAACTGCTCCGGCCGTACCGGCTTGGTGATGTAATCGATCGCGCCCGCTTTGATCGCCGCGACCGCGTGCTCGATGCTCCCGTAGCCGGTGAGCATGATCAGGGGCGTATCGTGACCTTCCTGACGCAGGAGCGCGAGGAACTCGAGGCCCGTGAGCCCCGGCATCCGATAGTCCGAGATGATGAGGTCCACGGCCCCGGCGGCCAGTGCCTGGAGCGCCTGGGGAACGTTGTGGGCCGAAACCGTCTGATGTCCTGCCCGCTCGAGCGTATCCTGGAGGATCAGCCCGATCGCCGGCTCGTCATCGAGACAGAGGATCGTTGCCATAGATCAGTTTGGGGGACCGCTCAACTTTTCGCGGCGAGGAGTCGATGCTCCGAACAGACGCGTGGCTCCCGAATGCGGCAACTTCTGCCGCCCGGGTCGGAGCGAGCAGAGACGCATCAGAATCGGCCGGGCCAGATCCACCGTCGCCCGTCGCCCGTCCGCCCGCCGCCCTCATTCTAAAGTTTCCGTGACCTTCTCCGATAACTCTTTGCGAGGAGGAACTACATGCAGATATATCCGAACCAAACCGAGCCGGCGCGTCCGGAGACAGTCCGTGTGTGCGTGTCCACGGAAACTGCGGACGGCGACACCCTCCGCTCCGGACTTGCGGACATGTCGGTGGGCGATTCGGAGCGTGTGAAAGGCGTTCGCATTCGCGTCCTCAGCGGCGCGTACGACACACTGGAGATTGTCGACGCGCTGGCGCGCCGACTCCTCGTCAGTGGGGACCTCTAAGGTCTCCATCAGGTTCACCACCGGACTCGCCCCATGAAGTTCCTCGTCGTCGATGACTCGGTAACGATGCGTCGCATCATCATCAACGCTCTCCATCGAATCGGCTACAACGATTCGGTCGAAGCGACCGATGGAAAGGACGCCCTCGAGAAATTCGACGGCAGCATCGGGTTCGTCATTACCGATTGGAACATGCCGAACATGAGCGGAATCGAGTTCGCACGAGCGATCCGCTCCCACGCGGTTGGCGGCACCGTCCCGATCCTCATGGTGACCACCCGCGGGGCGCGTGAAGACATCGTCTCTGCCGTCGAAGCCGGCGTGAACAACTACATCCTCAAACCGTTCACTCCCTCCGTGCTCAAGGAGAAGATCGATCGGCTCATGGCCGGCCTGGGAGCGGCAGCATAAGGACGCACATTTCAATGAAGCCCGCGGAAGAGCTCCTGTACGATTCGGAAGCTTCGCTCCGACTCGTCGATCATGCGATCGCGGAGCTGAGCGGCTCCGACCTCGATAGCGAGACGTCCGGCCTCCTCGCTCGCGTGATGCTCGGCAGCGAACAGCTCGACGGCGAGTCGACGCTCTCCGACGCGGAGCGCCATCAGATGGCGAACACACTCCGCCAGCAGCTCGACGACATCGTCAATCACCTGCAGCTCCAGGACATCACCGGTCGACAGCTCGAGCACCTCAGCAATCTGCTCGGCGACTTGAACCGCCGGATCGCGAAGGGCATGACGCCGCGATCGACCGCAGCCAGCTCTCCTGGCGCAGCCGATCCAGACGGTCAGGCGTTCGACGGCGAGATCTTCGGCGTACCGGGGACGCGAAAGACGGCCTGATCCCGTCCACGCGCCCCCCCCCCCGCCCGGCCGCGCCCCGCCCAATCGCGCGATGAGCCGTAGGCGCTTAGCATACGATGTCGTTCCGTAACCAGGCGGCGCGATCCGTGCACCAGACGCGCCTCGACTCGTAGTGGCCGA
>Ga0310811_10002077_pt1 | contig 24971 bp, 16 predicted proteins | sample YCmetagenome_FD_207642 | JGI IMG/M metagenome (GOLD analysis project Ga0310811, IMG submission 207642) | Soil microbial communities from experimental microcosm in Duke University, North Carolina, United States - YC | ecosystem: Engineered > Artificial ecosystem > Soil microcosm > Unclassified ... | reverse complement strand
GGAGCCTCGTTCTTCGCGCCTCTTGTTCATCAGGATGGCAAGCCGCTTCATCAATTCGAAAGCCGGCGTGAGCTGTCGGTACTTGGCGCGGGTCGGCTTATCGCCTTCAAGGATGGCGTGAACTTCGGTATAGGTCATGCGCGCTGCTGAGCGAATGACGCCTTCGCCAATTTCGTAGCTTTCAATGCGGCCGGCTTCGTCCAACTGCATGACGCAACTAAGCACAAGGCGATCTTCGCCGGGACGCAGACTGCAGATGTCTGATGAAAGTTCCTGGGGAAGCATGGGAATGGCGCGATCGGGGAAGTAGACGCTCGTGCCGCGAAGCCGCGCTTCAAGATCGAGATCCGTTTCTGGGCGGACGTATTCCGCAACGTCGGCGATATGAACCTGAAGTTCATATCCGCCGTCGGCGCGCTCAGTTACGAGCACAGCATCATCGAAATCGCGCGCTGTTTCTCCGTCGATCGTCACAATAGGCAAATCGCGGAAATCTTCGCGGCGACTCACTTCCGCGGAATCGAGATGGGCAACGCGGCGCGCTTCAGCCAGCACATTGTCCGGGAATACACGGGGCAGCTGGTGCTTGCGAATCATCATCTCCACGTCCACCCCAAAGTCGTCGGGAGAGCCCAGCAGTTCGATCACGCGGCCCACCGGTGGACGGGTGGGGGTTGGCCAATTGGTGATTTCCACATCGACGATCAGGCCCTCCAGGTCGTCGTGTGCGGCGGCGGTTCTTGCCTCGCTGCCCAGAACGCGATGCGGCGTCATCGCTTCGGCGGCGGTGGGGAGTTCTGCCGTCTCGGGAATGAGGATCGGCTGGGTCATGCGCTCGTCGAAGGGAACCACGTAATGATTGGGTCCAAAAGAGCGGTCGGCGCTGCGGTAGTGGAACATCCCAACCACGGTTGGGTTGCGGCGTTCAAGCACGCGGACAATGCGGCCCTGGCGGCGACCGTCGGCCTTAGGCGGCTCCACCTCTACCAACACTTGGTCGCCCTGCATTGCGCCGTTCATCTCGCTGGGAGGAATGAAGATATCGTCCTGACCCACCGCCTGACGGGCATTTGGGCGGACAAAACCGAAGCCGTCGCGATGGAGATCAAGCCGTCCGGCGGCGAGATTGTCTCGAGTGCTCGGCGCGCGAGGAATGCTCCAGTGCTCGCGATCGAGCTTAACAAGGGTGCCGCGGACCGTCAGGCGCGCCAGTTGTTCCAGCAGCAGACGGCGCTCGCGGCCGCCTCCCAGGCCCAGTTCGCGAACCAGTTGTTTATATCCGGCTTTGCCCCCGGCAGAGCGTGCAACACGCTCTACCAGTTCACGATCGGTCATGGATTTAGAGTAGGCTATTCGCCAATGGCGCGTCTGCCCGCAGCCGTTTTCATGGCCATTGAGAGACAATGCGGTGTTGCAAGAACAGCGTGTTTGAGGCGCCTGATAGTGCAACTGTTAAGAAAAATGGTGCGTCTGGCGCGGAATCCCCTGTTTCGCGCGCCCGCCGTCGGATTACTATAAGGGGCATTGCGGATTGTTGCGGGATGTAATCTCGAACATTTCCCCCAATCGTCTTAAAATAGCTGCAGCGAACTTGTTCGACCGGACCGCCAGGGCGGAACTCTGATTGCGGCCGTGAGTTAAGAAAGAACAGGGCAGAACGGATGTTCCGTGATTGTGATTTTCTGGGGCACGTTGTCTTGGCCCTGCCTTGGAATACCCCCCAGTCCATTTAGGACAGAAAAGGAAATATCTTGAGCGCAATGTGGAAACCCACCCAGACTGGATCGACCAACCCAACCACTCCCACACCGGAACCAGCTCGTCCCGCCCCACCCCCAGCACCCGCATATGAGAGCACTCCCAGCCGTCCTGCGGCAAGCGCTTCAGGTGAACAGGCGACCATTGGTAAGGGTCTGACGATTAAGGGTGAGATAAACGGTTCAGAGTCTTTGTATATCGATGGAAAAGTTGAGGGCAGCGTTAACTTGCCCGGTAACCGTGTGACTGTGGGCCGGAACGGTCAGGTTGCGGCCAGCATTACGGCCCGCGAGATTGTGGTTCTGGGCAAGGTGCGTGGAAACGTCACGGCCACTGACCGCGTGGATATTCGTGCTGAAGGTTCGCTGAGTGGCGATGTTGCCGCAGCCCGTATCAGCATTGAGGATGGCGCGTTCTTCAAGGGCGGTATCGATATCCGCAAGCCGGAAGGCAAGCAGGCCGCCGTGGTAGCTCCGACTCCGGAGCCGGTCAAGGTTGGTCAGTAAGACCCAAGGAAGCATCCCGGTGCCCCGCCGGAAACTCACGTGCTAGCGAGCGCCCCTGCGTGTGCGGGGGCGTTTGTGTTTATACGCCCGTTTTGAATCAGCTTTAGCCGCGGGTTGAATCGCCGAGTTTTGTTATTGGGCAGATGTCCCTGATCAGCTAAGCCGCAGGCGTGCCATGGCTATCTTGGGCAAAGCCGAGCCGGATTTTTCGAGAATCTCCTTGGTGATCGCCAGCCACACCGTGATTCCGATAGCCAGTATGCACAAGTCGTACATGCGTGCGTGCCGCAGCACCACTTCACTCGGCAAATGCGCAAGCACAGTAGTAGCTCCCCACACAGCGATCCACACGGCGAAACCGCTGGTCAGCGCGGCCAGCAGACAACGCCCCATCTCCCTGTAATCGAGACTCGCAAGCGAAACCATGTGTCTGCGATGCAGCAACAGAGCCACCGTGAGAGTCTGCAGTCCGATTCCGATATCCGATGCAAAGGCCAAACCCATCGCACCATGCAGGTGGAAAAGGGCAACGTATATCGGCCACGACACAACAGTAACCGCCGTTCCCGCTACGGCTGGCGTCATGGTGTCTCCCGCTGCGTAAAAGGCTCGCGCGTAAATGGCCTGCGCCGACCAGAGAAACATCGAGATTGAGAAGACCGCAAAGTAGGTCGCGCACTCGCGGGATTCCACGGCGGAGAATCGCCCCCCGGTGAATACGAGATCGATTGCCGGCTGGCCAAGAGCAATCATGCCCGAAGCAAAAAGCAGACCAAGCGCCGCGACACGCGTCACGGACTCGGCGACCCCGACGGCGAATTCGTATTGGCGCTTCTGCGTCCATAAGCTTGCGAAGAATGGTAGCGAAGCTGCTCCGGCCGCCTGGGCCAGCATCGCCATCGGAGCGGTGAACAGCTGTTTGGCATAGCCCATCAGGGCCACTGCGCCACCAATCTTTGACGCGAAATGCGAAATGATCCAGCTGTCTACCGTCACCAGTTGCATGCCGATCATCAGCGGCAACGAAAGCTTGAACCACTCATGCAGCCCACGATCATTCCAGTCCAGAATCACGCGATAGCGAACGCCGGCGCGTCGTGCAAAGATCGCATTCAACAAAAAGGGCCCCACAAATGCACCCGCAACTGTGCCGATGGCGAGCGAGGATACGCCGATCCGCTTGACCAGCAAAATGCCGCCAATGATCGTGCCCATGCCGTAGATCAGCGGAGTAATAGCTTGAATACTGAACTGCCTGCGAACCAGCAGAACTGCGCCAAACACCCCGCCGGCCAGGAAACACAATTGCGCGGGCAGCAGGATGCGGGTGAGAGTTACGCATAAAGCAGATTTCTCCGCGTCAAAACCGTTGAACCACCAGCGCACCCACCACGGAGCAAAAATCTCCGCCAGCACTATAACGCTGCCCATCACCAGGTACATGGTCGTGAGAATGACCGATAAGGATCGATCACCCTCAGCTTCGCGACCGGTTTCGCGATAGCGCGTCAAAATTGTGACGAACGTTATGGAGGCTGCCCCGCCGACCAGAAAATACGAAATCATGTCGGGCAAAACGAAGGCGGCAGTAAGCGCGTCGGCCGCCATGCCGCTACCGAACAGCAGCATGATGTATTTGACCCGCGCCAGCCCAATGATTCGCGAAAGGAACGTGGAAACCATCAGCACCACGGTGGCGGAAAACACCGAGTGCGCATGCGAGGGCCTAAGCAGCCGTAGCCCGCGTGCCCACCGCGACGGCGCAGCGCCCGATGCCCTGGTTGGAGATGCTTCTGTCACTTGAGCTAATTCTATAAGGCGCGTGGATGTGCGCAGGGCCTCTTCGCAGGCTGAACCAGTGGAGTCAGCAGCTTGGACGATTTCGGCCGATCTGCCTTGCGCGCGTATCCTTTCCAAAGGGGAGAGTTCGATGAAGTTTCTCGCTGCTGTCTCATTTGCTCTTTTGATAGGCTCGAGCGCATTCGGTCAAGCCATTCACGGACGCGACGGAATTACCTTGCCGGAACCCCCGCCGGTCGATGCTGATCCCGTAACCGACAATTATTCCGGCACCAAGGTGATAGACAACTACCGCTGGCTTGAAGACGCAAAAAGCACCAGGACGCGGGATTTTATTGATGCGGAAAACGCCTACACCAATCGCTACATAAAGCAGGCCAGAATCAGGCCGCAGGTGGTGGAGGATTTAACCGATCTTGAAAATGTATCCGCCGCCGGCGCGCCTCTGCAGCGCGGAGAGAATTATTTTTTCCGAAAACGTCTGGCAGGTGAGGAGCAATACTCAATCTATGTGCGCACGGGCTGGACAGGCAAAGACAAGCGTCTTTTAGATCCGGCGCAGTTGAGCACAGATACGAATCTATCCGTACATATTGAAGATGTGTCGCGCGACGGCAAGCTGCTGCTTTACTCGGTTCAGGAAGGCGGCGCAGACGACACGAGCCTGCACGTAATGAACGTGGCCACAGGCAAGACAATGGAAGATGAGTTGCCCATAGCGCGTTACATCAGTGTGGCGTTTGCGCCAAACGGAGCGAGTTTCTATTATGCGCGGAACGACAAGCAGGGCACGCTGCTCTATCAGCACGTTCTTGGTGCGCGCATTTCGCGCGATGAGTTGATTTTCGGGCGCGAGTATCGCGATGAGCCCTTGACGCGCAGCGATCTTTTCAATGCATTCGTAACCGACGACGGCCATTATCTCGTCATCGAAATTGAGCGTGGCGTTCCCCCCAAGCGTGAAGACATCGTCTATCGCGACCTGACCAAGCCGAACTCGCCGTTCGATGTGCTGGTGTGGGGGTTGGAGTCGCGCTTCTCGACCATCTACGCCAAAGGCGCATGGTATGTGAAGACCGATTACCACGCACCAAATGGATGCATTCTGAAGGCCGACCCCGGCGTCATGCCTGAAGCTTGGGTACCGATTGTGCCCGAGGCTTCGAATGTCATCGACAACTGGACCATCGTGGGCGGCAAGATCTACGTGAGCCGTTTAAAAGATGTGAAGACGGAGACGGCGGTCTACGAATTAAACGGAAAAGCCGCCGGGACTGTGGAGTATCAGGGCATTGGATCGGCATCACGAATCGAGGGGCGAACGACCGATCGATACGGATTTTACGAATTCAAGTCGTTCATCGTGCCTCCCACGCTGTACCGTCTCGATACCGTGACGGGCAGGAAAGATGTTTTCTTTCAACCGAAGGTACCGTTTGACTCGGCGCAGTACGAGATCCGTCAGGTCTTCTACAAATCGAAAGATGGCACGCAGATCCCCATGTTTATCGCCGGAAAAAAAGGCCTCAAGCAGGACGGGAGCGAACAGCTCCTGATGACGGGATACGGCGGCTTCAATCTGAGCGAAGTGCCCACATGGAATCCGCAGTGGGCATGGTGGCTCGAGCAGGGAGGCTGGTTCGCCTTGCCCAATCTGCGCGGCGGGGGTGAATACGGCGAGAACTGGCACGAGCAGGCCATGTTCGAAAAAAAGCAGAATGTGTTCGACGATTTCTTTGCGGCGGCTGAGTACCTGATTCAGAACAAGTACACCTCGCCGGAACACTTTGCCATTACCGGCCGATCTAACGGCGGCCTGCTGATGGGCACAGCCATTACCCAGCGCCCGGAATTGTTTTCAGCAGTGCTGTGCGGCTATCCACTCCTCGACATGTTGCGGTATCAGAAATTTCTCGTCGGCGCTTACTGGGTCACGGAATATGGTTCATCTGACAACGCAAAGCAGATTCCGTATCTGCTGAAGTACTCGCCCTATCAAAACGTAAAGCCGAGAGCGGACTATCCGGCGGTTATGTTCTTTACCGGGGACAGCGACACTCGCGTCGATCCTCTGCATGCGCGTAAGATGACGGCCCTGTTGCAGGCGCTTTCGAAAAGCGGCCGGCCGGTTTTGCTCCATTACAGCGTCAAAGGCGGGCATTCGGCGGGCGTGAGCGTCGATCAACAGATTCAGGATGACGCAGATCAGCTCACTTTCCTTTGGACAGAAACCGGGGCACCCAGGGCCAAAGCAAAAAGCGCTGCGCCCGTGCAGTAATGAACCCCAGATCGATGCACCTCAGAACCGCTCCGGTTAGCACACAGCCAGGGCTTCCTGTTTTCGCGTCCACTGACAGCTGACCCAGAGCCCGGCCGCTGAACCTGTAAGGCGTTCCGATTCGGCACTCCCCACGGGAACTTCCTCTTGCGGGAATCTGGCTGCAGCATGCATTGAATTCCGCTCAAGTGTGAATCTCGCCCCGCAGTATGCTCCATTGCATGCAGAAAGAAATCACGAAGCCCTCTCCGCAGCCGGCGCACGATTTTGCCGGTCTGCTGGCGGCGCTCGCCGCGGCCAATCCCACTGAACTACCGGCGTGGAAAGACGATGAGTTGCCGCAGGACGTCGCCACACTGAGTTATGAAAGCGCACTGCGCAAACATGCGCGATACAAATCTGCAAATGCAGACGCTTTCGGAACTCCGCAAGCCCGCGAGATGCAATTGGCCAGTTACAGCGACAGCGATCAACGCGAGACACGTTCGATGCCTCGCGGTCATCAGCGCCAGAAATCGATGGTCCCGATGAGTGAGCGCGAACGCAAGTGTGCAAGCGTGACCATCAGAATGAGTCAAGCGGAGTACGGACAGTTACGGGAGCGCGCGGCAGAAGCGGGGCTCACGCTATCGGCGTATCTTCGTTCGTGCACATTTGAAGCGGAAGCTTTGCGTGCCCAGGTAAAGCAAGCGCTCGCGGAGTTACGCAGTGCTCGTGTGCCAGAAACCAGGTCGGCGCAGGATGCTGAAATGCAGAGGATGAAGGCAGCAGAAACCAACTCAGCCCGAAAATCATCAACCCCCGCCTCGCGGCTGGGCTGGTTGCGCCGAATCATCCCGGACCTCCGTGCGGAGCGGGGCCTTGCGCGCGCCTGATCACTCCACTTCGAGAATGAGGCACTTCAGATATTCGGTTTCTGGCAAATTGAGTATGACTGGATGGTCAGGCGCGGCGCCGCGCCGCTCCAGCAGGCGAACGCGACGAGAGGCATCGGCTGCCGCTGATGCTACTGCGCCTTCCAGATCAGCCCAGCTCACGTGGTGTGAACACGAACATGTCACCAGCAGGCCGCCCGGGCGCAGCATTTTGAGAGCGCGAAGATTGAGCTCCTTATAGCCGCGGAGTGCACCTTCGACCGCACGCTTTGATTTAGCAAAAGCTGGCGGATCGAGAACAATGGCGTCGTAAAGTTCACCTGCATCCGACCAGTCGCGAAGAATCTGAAAAGCATCGCCGGCAACCCAATCCACCTCTGCTTTGAGCTTCGCGCGATTCGCCGCCAGATTCTTCTCCGCAACTTCCAGCGAGGCATGCGAGGCATCCACTCCTGTAACCCGGCTGCAAACCTGCGCAAGATGCAGAGCGAACCCGCCTTGGTAGCAGCAGACATCGAGTGCCCGTCCGCCCCAACCCAGGTTTCCGGCGGCCAACTTCTGCGCCCAGTCGCGGGCGGCCGAGTAATTGCAGTGCTGATCGAGGAACGCACCGGTCTTCTGGCCGGCATCGGCATCGTAGTAGAACGTGAGCCCGTTCAGGTGAAACTCCGCTGCGGTCTTCGCTGAGCTTTTCTTCTGGTAGAGCGGCGCTGCTGCAGGAACGCTCAGTCCTTCCAGTTCGCGCACCCGCGGATCCGGCCGTTCCAGAATCGCGTTCGGCGCAAGCTCTTCTCGAAGTACCCTCACGCAGGTTTCGCGCACATCCGGCGAGTCCAGCCCTTTGGCGAGCAGTTGCAGAATCACCAGCCCGGCGTACTTGTCCACCACAACTCCGGGCAACTCATCCGCTTCGCTAAAGCAGAGCCGGCAGGCGTCATTTTCGGCGTTGAGCAGGGGTTTGCGACGCGCAACGGCCTGCCGCAGTCGCGTCGCTAGCAGTTCAAGCCACTCCGTCTGTCCGATGGCCTCGCGCGAAACAAGTCGCAGGGCAATCTGCGAGGCCGGGCTGTACAGAGCGGTTCCCAGCAGCAGGCCACGACTGTCCGCCACTGGAAGCAGAGCCGGCGGCGTATCCACCCCACCCGGAAGCGAGAGAGTTTCGACGTCGGAAGCGTAGACCCAGAGGTGGCCCGCACGAATCCGGTCGGCCGCACGCCGGTCGATTACCGCCCCCGTCACGGCTGCGTCAGTCTTGCTTTTTGTCGTGCCGGTATGCGACCGACCGGCATTTCTGCGTCTTTTTTCAGGATTGCTCATGCGCTCCGATGCGGCCCTGGCGTGAGCCGGGGAGCACTGAGAAAACTCAAGCTCCCTATTTCGATTGCAGCGTCCCAACATACTTGCTCAGATTGCTTATCCTGAGAGGCGTATCCATCTTGTTGGTCTGGTCAATCTTATCAAGCGTCTGGGCCCAGTCAGGCATTCCGGCCCGGTCGTGACCCGATGCCGATGTTCCACGGCTGATTACGCCAATCACATGCTTCTCAGGAAAAACACCATTATTGTTCCGGCTCAACAACGAGAGATCGGGTGGTGTCCGCTTCAAAGAAGAAGCAAAAGGCCCATTCCCTTTGCCATTGACGCCGTGACAGGGCGCGCAGTAGTTCGAATACATCCCTTTGCCATCAACCGGTGATATCTTCTTCGCCTGAATGGTCAAGTTGGTATCACTGGCGAACAACGTACAGTTCACAACAGCAAAAGCAAATAATGTAAAAAAGGTCTTCTTCGACATAATCTTCCTCATTTCTGCAAATGTTGGCTTCCCGCCGAAATTACGATACCCTCCGCCAGCTATGAGAAAGATGTGCGCTAGAACACTAGAGCCCCGGTCAGCCGACACATGACCTCCACCGGCAAACACGCTGGGTCTTGGGTCCAAGGCCGAGTGCCTGCTGACCGGTTAGGGGGCCAATTGCAACTGAAGGAGCCTATAATGAATTATGGCGACTGTCCGGCAACCGGTTCCGGAAGACGTTTCCAAGGCACTCCAGGTCCCCAACGGGGACGCACCTCTTGTTGTGCCAGCCGATCCGCACTCGGTTGATGAACGCATCGCGGCGCTCCTGAAGCGGGTGCTGGCAAACCGCCCCAATGAAGACATAGCCCTCCTCCGCAAGGCATGGGAATTTTGCGTGAAAAACCACGAGGGCCAGATGCGCGCCTCGGGTGAGCCTTACATCATCCATCCTCTTGAAGTTGCTGAAGTTCTGGCAGAAATGAAGATGGACGCCACCTCGATTGCGGCGGGGCTTTTGCACGACTCGGTAGAGGACACGCCGGCAACCAGCGAAGAGATTGCCGCGGAGTTCGGCGAGCAGGTAGCGCACATCGTCGAGGGCGTTACCAAGATCGACAAGATCCAGTTTGCCAATCGCGAAGACCGGCAGGCTGAGAACGTGCGCAAGATGTTGCTGGCGATGGTTTCAGACGTGCGCGTTGTGCTGATCAAATTGGCCGACCGGTTGCACAACATGCGCACTCTCGAGCACCTGAAACCGGACCGACAGGAGGCCATTGCTCGCGAAACGCTGGAGATTTACGCTCCGCTCGCACATCGCCTGGGCATGGGCAAAGTGCGCGGTGAGCTTGAGGACTTAGCCTTCCGCTATACCGATCCATTGAGCTTTGAGAAGGTGTCGGCAGCGGTTGAGGCGCGGCGCACCGAAGGTGAGCAGTTCTTGCGCGGCGTTGAAGAGATACTGGTTGAGCAGTTACGCGAAAACGGCATCCAGGCTCGGGTCGAGTGGCGTATTAAGCGGCTTTACTCCATCTTCCAGAAGATTGAGCGATCCAAAGTTTCCTTTGACCAGGTATACGATTTGCTGGCCGTACGCGTGATTACCGAAGACGTGTCGGCCTGCTACGCGGTTTTCGGACTGATTCACACCATCTGGCGTCCGGTGCCTGGGCGCATCAAGGACTTCATCGCCATCCCGCGCGCCAACCGCTACCAGTCGCTGCACACCACGGTGATGGGCGAAGGCGGGCACCAGTTTGAAGTACAGATCCGCACGGAAGAAATGCACCGCATCGCAGAGGAAGGAATCGCGGCGCATTGGAAGTATAAGGCTGGCGAACATGCGATAACGGCACGCGACGAAGAGCGGCTGAACTGGATCAGGCAGCTTGTTGAGTGGCAAAAGGAGATGACCGACCCGAACGAATTCCTCTCCAGCCTGAAGATGGACCTCTATCCCGACGAGGTCTACACCTTTACGCCGAAGGGGAAGGTTGTGGTGATCCCGGCTGACGGAACTCCCGTCGATTTCGCTTACACGATTCACACAGAAGTCGGCAACACCTGCGTCGGAGCCAAAGTAAACGGCCGCATGGTGCCGTTGCGTACCAAGCTTCGTACCGGCGATATTGTTGAGATCGTCACGCAGAAAGATCACAAGCCAAGCCGCGACTGGCTGACGTTTGTAAAGAGTCCGCGCGCGCGCAACAAGATCAAGCACTGGCTGAATGAGGACCAGCGGCGCCGGGCAGTAGAGATTGGCCGCAAGCTGTTAGAACGCGAAGCCCGCAAATTCAAGGTCCCGATGAGCCAGATTGACGACCAGGACCTCGGGCGCATTGCCAACGAATATGGTGTTGCCACGGCTGCTGATCTGCTGGCCACGCTGGGGCTCGGAAGGCATTCGGCGCACCAGATTCTGAACAAGCTGGCACCCGGCTACTCGAATCTGCCCGAACCAGAAACGGATTCTGAGCCGAAACCGGGCCCGGGTGGCGAAGCAGGAATGTCGGACGCGGTGCGCAAATTGCATCTTACGGGTTCCGATTCTCTGCAGGTTGAAGGACAGAATGATTTGCTGGTGTATCGCGCCCGCTGCTGCAACCCCATCCGGGGCGAGGAGATTGTGGGCTATGTAACACGCGGCAAGGGGGTCGCGGTCCATGCTCGAAGCTGCCCCAATGTGCAGAACCTGCTGTACGAGAGCGACCGCCGCATTGCTGTGGAGTGGTCGCGCGTGGGCGACGACATAGCGGGACGTGCACAACGATATCCAGTCAAAGTCACGGTCTATTGCGACGATCGCACCGGCATGTTGAAAGAACTGACCGCCGTGATCTCTGAGGACAATACGAATATCCGCGGAGTTGAGTTGCGCCACGATGAAAGCGGTGAAGCCATCATTGAGTTCATTGTCGAAGCGGAAGACCTCCGCCATCTGAACCGCATTGTGCTCGGTCTAAGGCGCGTCAATGGGGTGCGCTCGGTACAGAGAACGCAGAAGCTTTGAAAAGGTAGCTACTAGCTTTTAGCTTTATCGTTCACCTGCCGTCTTCTTCACCCACCTGCATCGACTTAATCTTCCTAATTTCATTTCGAAGGAATCTGTAATGTCAAACGCGATTCTCTCTGGTATCCATGTCATCGATGGCGGGCTTGCGACTGAACTTGAACAATTGGGCGCGCGTATTGACGGGCCGTTATGGTCTGCCCGCGTTCTTGAGGACGAGCCCGCGAAAGTTGTGGCGGTGCATCGCGCCTTTATTGAAGCCGGTTCGCAGTGCATCGCTACGTGTAGCTACCAGGTTTCGCGGGTCGGCTATTCCGAGGTTGGGCTATCTGCCGAGCGCGCCGATGCGGCACTTTTGCGGTCTGTCGAATTCGCACGCTCTGCCGCCAGGGAATTTCCGCATCGACGCGTGCTGGTGGCGAGTTCCCTGGGTCCGTACGGCGCGGCCCTGCACAACGGCGGCGAGTACCACGGCAATTACGATTGCTCGTATGCGGAACTGGTGCAGTTTCATCGAGAGCGGATTGAAGTAATAGCGCGGGCCGGCGGCGATCAGGTCCCCGATTTGCTCGCATTCGAAACATTTCCTTCTCTTGAGGAGGCGCGCGCCGTGGCCGAAGCGCTTAGCCCATGGCCTGACATGCGCGCATGGTTCAGTTTTTCGTGCAGGGACGACAAGCGCATTTCGCACGGAGAGTTGGTGAGGGAATGCGCCGCAGAGGTGGCACGCTTTCCGCAAACCGTAGCGATTGGCGTCAACTGCGTTCCGCCGAAGTGGATTCCATCACTGATCGAGGAACTGCGTGCCGGGTCTGATAAGCCGATGCTGGTATACCCCAACTCCGGTGAGGGATGGAATGCGGTTGCGCGCTGCTGGATGGGCTCAACCGATCCCGCGGAGTTCGGTCAATTGGCTGCGAAGTGGTTTGCGAATGGAGTACAGTTGATCGGCGGCTGTTGCCGAATGGGGCCTGCACATATTCGCGCAGTCGCTGAAGCGGCCCAGCGAAGTATGTTTACTGAACCATAACTTCCGTATATGCGACTTTACGCCAGCTATGGGTGCTGTCTGTAGCTATGTTCCTCGTTTTGGAACAACTGCAGACTATTCGGTGTCTAAACATTACAAATGCCTGTTAGCAAAAGATGGCTTTACTCGCTGAGGGTTGCGGCGCTTGTGTTTCTCGTTGCCGCTGCCGCGCTGTCGATCTATGTCCCGATCAGGCAGCGGATTCTGCGCGGCAGAGTAGAGCAATTGCTGGCCGATATATGTGCAATTCAGTTGGGCAACAATACTTGGACGGAAGCGTAGCAGTTTATGGACAAGTGGCGAAACCGAAGCTACGTCTCGGAAAGCTGCACGGAAACGCTGTGTGATTACCACGTCGAATTGCAGGACGATCTCTGGCTGCTGCATTCTGCATTCGAACGCTATGCTCGGCTATGGAATCTCATGGATCGACCATATTCGTTGCTGGGCGGGCGTGGGACATTGGCAACCGCACATCTCAAGATTCATGACGGTACGATCTCGGAAAGCACGTTTTCGCTTTTCCTGATTGTGCCGCCGAATCGATCCCATAACCGCGAGGGGTACGGACTAGTTGGCGTCGCTTCGCACATCGCAGGTCGATTCGGTCCGTACAACTTCCAGGACCAGCGCTTTTTGCATCCGGAGTATTGGATAGGAAAGCGCGGCGGGTGTGAGGGTTGCATTAAGTTGATGAGCAGCTCAAGCCCGAGGGCCGGGAAAGAGAAGATTCAGGAACTAACGGATTTCAATTTCTCTTGCATTACACGCTAGAATCCATGCACGACCGAAGCTGATCTCCTCCCTTCAGCATGGCAGCAGTATCAGCGAGAATTGGTTAGCAATCAGACGCGGGAAAAAGCATTTCAAGAGTGTCGGGTTCCGCTGGAGTTCTGGGGCAGAGAGTACGAGAACATCGCAGTAGCAGATGTCATCTCAGTCGCAAGTCGGCCAACACAAACGCTAGGACACGACCAATATCTCGATGCTCGGCTGCGTATGATCGGCAGCCTGAAGGGCCAAATGGATTGGCCAATAAACAGGACCTATGAGGTATCTATATACGACCGAGGACAAGGAATCTCCCGATTGGAAGTCGAACAAATCCAAAATATGACTCTGTCGTTTATCGGATTCCGTTCTACTAATCGCCTCTTTAGCCGTAGAACTGGTTTTACTTCGCCAGTAAATGTTCGGTGACATGAGCATGGCTGGTTTCAGTCAATCTGCCAACATGGCGCCGCCGAATCAGCCGTTGCTCGCATTATGGCATCGGGGATTAGACCAGATCGACCGTTCGGAAATGGACAGCACAGAACGATAATGAACATCTAGCCGTCCATTCCCACATATGTCTTTTACGGTAAGCGCATTTGCAGGAATGGTTTGCTGAGCCGAAACGGTGGCGCGCTAGCTGCTTACAGATTGAATGAGGCTCATCCCATCCGTCCTCTCACAAGGAGCGACTATGCATCAGTTGCGACTGCCCTTTTTGAACCACCTACCTACCGCCCCAATCAATAGCATCCTCCCTTTGGCGGTTACGCTGTTCATTACTACTCTGCCTGCGTGCACGCAGCAAACACCGCAGACAGTGTTGCCGCCGGCAGCTCAGACATTTCCGCTCACAAGTGCAAACGCGCTGGCAGTCACTGGCGGCAAGGTCGAGCCTGTGGAATACCTCGGCCGTAGAGCTGTGCTGCTGACCACAAACGCCAATAGCGATATTTACGCCTATGTGAACGGATCGGCCATGCAGGACGGCGTGATTGAGTTCGACGTTGCAGTCAAGATCACCACGCCGCCGGGTGTGCGCATGCCCGGCTTTACCGGCATCGCGTTTCGTGCGCGATCTGACGGTTCTCACTACGACATGTTCTACTTGCGGCCGCGAAACGCCGTCTCCGACGACCAGGCTATGCGAAATCACTCTGTGCAGTACGTGGCAAAACCCGGCTTTGACTGGTACCCACTTCGGAGACAATGGCCATGGATTTATGAAGCCTGGGCCGACCTGAAGCCGGATTTGTGGACGCATGTGAAGATAGAAGTTCATGGAAGGTCTGCTCGACTCTTTCTTAATGGATCAGATTCTCCCAGCCTTGTTGTGAATGGCCTTAAAGGCGAGGATCTCACCGGCGGTATTGCCCTGTGGGGGTATCCGGGAGAAGAATCGTACTTTTCAAATCTGAGAATTGAACCCACTTCACCACTGCCAATTCGCAATGGCGGTGAGGCAACTGGAAAATGGCACGTAACCTTCGCCAGCGACTACGGGAGATTCGAGGGCTCCATGGATCTGCACCGCGATGGCAATAGCGTGACCGGCAAATGGGCCGGGGCGTTTGGGAACGAGCAGGCAATCTCTGGCACATGGCGCGATGGATATCTGGAGCTCACCTTCAACGGGGAATGGCGAGATTCGCCAAAATCCACGCCCATCGCAGCTGCCGCAACCCTGGCCGGCTGGATTGACGGGGACTCAGCAGCTGGCAGGATGAAGGTTGAAGGTCGTGCTGATGGTCCTTGGACCGCTACTCGTGAAGTGACTCAGTAGGCCTCACGAGTTTCCAGAGGAGCGCTACTACGGTGTTCGGCGAGCACCCACGTCCGGTGTTTTTTCATTGTCCAGCGCGGAAAACCGCATATACGGACATAATCGTTTTTGACATCGCCAGCACCGCTTCCCCGGCCATCTCCGCTGCCCTTTGCCGATCATTTCCCCTGCGCGGCGCAAACTATCGCCAGAGCAATCCATATCGCAACAACCGGGGAATTCATGCTGATTCCGGATATCAATCCCGCGCCCGTCTGCAAGCGCTCCCAAACCGGCACGGCACTCAAGCGTTGCCGCGATGCCTGGCAGCGCGCTTACGATGCCGTCTATGCCGAGTCCATCGAAGGTGGAGAGGACGAAGAAGACTCCATCGAAGAAGCACAACAAGCTGCCTCGATGGGATACTGCAGTGCCCTGCCGGTCCTCTTTGATCAGGATGGCATTGGCAACTTCATCTCTTGTGTAGCTCACGGCGTTCTCATCAGAGCCATCGATGAGGACGTTTCAGGCCGACTCCTCTACGCCGCGCAGGTGGCAATCAGCGCTCTTCCGCGCCAGCCCAGGGGAGCCAAACCTCTAAAAAAACCGCGTACCCCTCCCCCTTCCCCGCAAAAAACAAGCCAGGGTAACCAACTTCATCCTGCAACCTGAATGGAATCAGTTCGGCCAGGCATGGCTATATACCTATTGGTAAATACAAACGCTCGATTTAGTGCTGCTAAAAGGCCGTTTTCAGCACGTTTTTGGGCACAAAAGAACCCTCGCTAGCGTGTCACCGGCAAGTGTAACCTTGCCCATTTCTGATGCAATTTGGTCTTAGTTAACGATCGCCGACTGTACTTAGCACATAGCATGTCCGGTGTTTTAAGCGACTCCTTGAGCAACAGGAGATCGAGCGTCCGTTCTCCAGGAACGGCGCTCATGCGCACAGTGCCGGGTTCTTTCATCCTGAACTGAAGGCGATCCTTGCCTTATCCCACCAATGCAAGCGAGGCGCGGCCCTGGTGCGGCGGAACGAAGTGGTCGGAGCGCGAAGCGATGGTGAGCTTTTCCCGGCCCAGGAGCTTGCGGATCTGGGAGCGGGCGTGCTCGGCCCACGGGCCCCGGTTGTCGAGCCGCACGTAGTTTTGCCAGTGGCGCAGCGCAGACCGGTGCTGCCCTCTGCGCTCGTATGCCAACGCCAGATTGTAATGGGCATCCCCATAGCCAGGCGCCAGCGTAACTGCCTGAAGGTAAGCCGTGATCGCCTCGTCCATGCGCCCGAGTTCATCCAGAACATTGCCCAGATCAAAATAGGCGAGAACGTAGGCAGGATCGGCGACGGTCGCCCGCCGGTAGTACTCTTCGGCTTGCGTGTACTGACGTAGATGGAAGTGCAAAGTCCCGAGATTGATGCTGGCCGGCGCATAATCAGGGTCGATCGCGAGTATCTCGTGATACAGACCGATGGCCCGGTGCTTTTCTGAAGACTCCTCCGCCTGAACGGCGGCAAGAAAGAGATTCTGGACCGTTCGGGAATTGGCCGCGACCTTGCTGTGCAGGGCCGAATCGGAGGGAACAGTCTTCATCTGGAAACCCTTGCATGTTTCGATTTCGCTGTTTTCGAATCGCTCGAAATCGAAGAGCAATTGACGGCGAATGGGATCAACGATCTCGCCATGATGTCGAAATGCAAGACGCGTGCCGGTACGGACCAGGCGTGCTTCGAGCAGCGGGTTCGACATTCCGGCCACAGCTTTCATCGCCAGGATGGAGTCGCGAATTGAAGCGGCGGGCACATCATCCTGGCGGAGAGCCCGCAGGATCCTCAACTGACCCAGATCTTGAAACATGTAGTTCTGCTGCTGGGGAATGAGGCCCGCTCTTTCCCACCCCTGCAACTGGCGGGAACTGATTTGTAGAATTCGCTGGACGTCCTGACGGCTGTAGCTGGTCACTTTTCAGTACTCCCGCAGGTGGCACGTTCTCCCTGGGTTTTTGAATTCCCATTCTGATCTCGACACCTGAACCGGAATGTTCCGGTGCAGGGGCCACACGTAGCTCCTGGAACAGTCACCAAGAAACCGCTGTTGGTGCGATTATGCCAAGAGCAGAGGTGGATAATCCGACAAGAACTCGCCTCTTGAGAAAAAACTCGTGGATAACGAGTACTTGTTTTGGTTCATGTAGGCTGAAAAGCCACTGTTACCATGGAGGGATTCCCATGGTCGACATAGCTTCTATAGAATTTGGTTCTCGCAATTAACAGGCAATTTTTGCGGTAATAGCTGGTTCTCGGCGCATTTGGCGTTTTTGGGAACGGATCGGCCGACCTAGACGATTATGAATGGGCTTCCAGTCCAGGCGAGATTGCGCCTGCCGCTCGATGATCGAATGACTCCGTTGTCGGTAGACGCCGATATTGAGACGCTACTCGGGTTTAGTGCAACCGCGTTCACGACAGGCGAGGTCAAACTAGCTGACCTGATCCATGTTGATGATGCTGATGTGGCCGCGCAGCTATTTTCGCGGGCCCCCGAAAGCCAGTCGGGCAGCGTCAATCTTCGGCTTCGCCACGCCGACGGGCGCGTGCGATGTGTGCGCGCATGTTTCAGCAAGACGCAGGGAATCCGCGAAGTGAATCCGGTTGTTGAACTTCTGTTGCAAGATGCATCGAGCCTTCATAGGTTGGAAACGCAGCCGCCGCGGTTGACCACCATTGAACCGATGATGGATTTTGTGGGCGAGGTCCTCTACTTCAAAAATCGCGATCATGTTTTCACTGCACTTAACCGCGTTGCCCGGCGAATTTTCTGCGGAAACGCTCAGGACAGCCGGGATGCGGTTGGACTGACGGACTACGATCTTTTCACCGAAGAATACGCAGACATCTCCTACCGAATGGAAAAGCAGGTGCTTGCGGGGGCTGATGTCGCCACTGAAATTCATGCTAGTCCCGGGGACACCGGATCAAAGAAGTGGCTAAACAGCCTGAAATATTCCGTTCGCGGACCGGAAGGAGATGTGATCGGCCTGTTTGGTGTTGCGCACGACATAACGGGTCACCGCCAAACGCAGGATAAGCTCCGCAAAAGTGAAGAGATGCTGCGCGATGCGCAGATCGTTGCCGGCATCGGCACATACCGCATGGACATCAAAACTGGGGAATGGACGAGTTCGGATCTGCTTGACGAGATCTTCGGAGTCACCTGCGGCTACGAGCGCACATTGGAGAGCTGGGCGGCCATCGTTCACCCGGATGATCGGGTGATGTTGTTGGATTACTTCAATGAAGTGATTGTGCAGGCCCGGCCCTTTGACATGGAGTACCGCATCATTCGCCTCTCGGACGGCGAAGCACGCTGGGTGCATGGTCTGGGCCGGCTGGAGCTTGATGCGGAAGGACGGCCCATTGAGGTCCTCGGTACGATCCGCGACATAACCGCACGCAAGGAGGGAGAACTTGCGTTGCGGGAGAGCAAGGAGCTTCTGCGCCTCTTCATCGAGCACGCCCCCGCGGCCATAGCCATGCTCGACCGCGACATGCGCTACCTCTCGGTCAGCAGCCGCTGGCTTGAGATTCACGGCCTTGCAGGGCAGGTTCTCATTGGCCGGTCACATTACGACGTTCTACCCAAACTGCCGCAGAACTGGCGAGGAATCCATCGTCAGGCCATGTCCGGAGAGACGGTGAATCCGGGCGAGGAGATGCTTGAGCTTCCGGATGGGTCGGTGCACTGGATACGGCGATTGTTACGGCCATGGCTCACTGGCGCTGGTGAAATCGGGGGCATCATCCTCTTTGCTGAAGACATAACCAAAAATCGCGAGACAGAAGACAGGCTCAGGCTGGCAGCCAGCATGTTCACTCATGCGCGCGAAGGCATCAGTATCACTGATCCATCCGGCGCCATCCTTGAGGTGAACGAAACGTTCACGAAGATCACTGGTTACGCGCGCGAAGAGGCGCTTGGCAAAAATCCCCGCATTCTCAAGTCGGGCCTGCAGAGCGACGAGTTCTACGCCGGGATGTGGCGGGCACTGAAGAATGAAGGTCATTGGTCGGGTGAGGTCTGGAACCGGAACAAGAGCGGCGAGATCTATGCGGAGATGCTGAACATCAACGCCGTGCGCGATTCATCAGGCAATGTGCTGCAGTACATTGCCCTTTTCTCTGACATCACCCAACTCAAGAAGCACGAGCAGCAACTAGAGCACCTCACTTACTACGATGTGCTTACCAGCCTGCCGAATCGCGCGTTGCTTGCCGATCGAGTGCAGCAGGCCATGGCGCAGGCAAACCGCCGCAAGCAGTTTTTCGCGGTGGCCTATCTTGACCTGGACGGCTTTAAAGACATTAACGACATTCATGGCCGCGAAGCGGGAGACCGGCTGCTGACCTCACTGGCGTTCAATATGAAATGCGCTTTGCGTGAAGGCGACACGCTGGCGCGGCTGGGGGGCGATGAATTTGTGGCTGTGATTCTCGATCTGGATGAAGCGGCCTCAAGTGTGCCTGTGATCGTTCAGTTGCTGGAAGCAGCTTCAGAGCCGGTACAAGTTGGCGATTCAAGCCTGAGCGTTTCCGCAAGCATCGGGGTCACATTTTTTCCGCAATCTGAAGAGGCTGACCCGGATCTGCTGCTACGCCAAGCGGATCAGGCGATGTACCAAGCCAAGCTCGCAGGCGGAAATCGATACCATATCTTCGATCCCGAACACGACCAGAATGTTCGAGGCCGGCACGAGAATCTGGAACATATCCGGCGCGCGATGGCTGCCCGTGAGTTTGTTCTCCACTACCAGCCGAAGGTGAACATGCGCACCGGCAAAGTGGTCGGGCTGGAAGCCTTGATTCGCTGGCAGCATCCGGAGCGAGGGTTGCTCCCCCCTGGAATGTTTCTGCCTGTCATCGAGGATCATCCGCTGGCAATCGAGTTGGGCGAATGGGTAATTGAAACTGCGTTGGCGCAAATGGATATCTGGCGTGACGCAGGGCTGGAAATTCCGGTCAGCGTTAATGTAGGCGCGCTGCAGTTGCAGCAGCCGGATTTTGTCGATCGCCTGAGCCAGTTGCTTGCAGCCCACCCGACATTGAAGCCGTTCAGCCTGGAGATTGAAATTCTGGAAACCAGTGCGCTGCAGGATGTGGAGCAGACCTCCCAAGTCCTCACCGCGTGCCATGGAATCGGGGTGCTTTTTGCGCTGGACGATTTCGGCACCGGATACTCGTCGCTGACTTATTTGAAAAGACTGCCCGCAAGCATTTTGAAGATCGACCAGAGCTTTGTGTGCGACATGCTTGAAGATCCGGAAAATCTGAGCATTCTGGAGGGAATTCTCAGCCTGGCTTCGGCGTTTCATCGGCAGGTGATTGCGGAAGGCGTGGAGACGGTTGAACACGGACTGATGCTGCTGCAACTGGGCTGCGAAGTTGGGCAGGGATACGGCATCGCCAGGCCAATGCCTGCGGAGGATGTCCACAATTGGGTTTGGAACTGGAAACCGGATGCACGCTGGTCCAAAACTCCTTCTCTCCATTCCGGCAACCAAACGTTATTGTATGCATGCGTGGAGCACCGAGCATGGCTGGCGGCTTTTGAGGCTTACCTGACAGGCAGACGCCATGCGCCCCCGGTTATGGACCGGCATCAGTGCCGTTTCGGCAAATGGCTGGAAAGTGAGAAACGAGCGGGCCGTGGAAATGCGCCTGGATGCAGCGAGATCGATGCCGCTCACCAGAGATTACATACCGTGGCTGCCGAAATACTGCAGGGCAAAACGCAAGGCAGAGATCCCGTCGGGCTAACAAGGATGTCTGAACTGCACGCGATTTGCAGTCAGCTGCAGACCCAGATGGAGGCGGTTGGGCACGAAGCGTGAGCGGCTCGTGCCGATTGCACATTTCCATATGCGAACGACAATGGCTCCCGACACAAGGAAGCCATTTGATGTTTCGATCGTCTTTTAAATTGGGGATAAAACTGGAGCCGAAGATCGGACTTGAACCGATGACCTGCTGATTACGAATCAGCTGCTCTACCAACTGAGCTACTTCGGCCTGCTCTTCGATTGTATCGTTGCGCCTTTGGAAGGTAAAGTTGACCGTTGAACGAGGGTTTGCGGCCCGTAGTCGGAATTCGATCATCCAAAACACAAGCGAGGTGAATCGATGAACATCCTGGCACAGACGCTGCAGTTGGCATTCAGGATCGCCCTTGTATGGACCGGCGGTTTTCTGCTTGCTGTGGCGGTGAATGCCCTTTTGCCCGACAAAATTGGAGTCACGCTATACGGTAGAGCGAACGAACTGCTGGTTCCTTACAACCGCATTGGATTCTGGACCTGCCTGCTGGCCGCCGTTACCGTGACGGCGCTGGTGATTCTTCGCGCGATGGCTGCGGACCTGGGCAGAAGTTCGTTCCGATAATGCTGCTTTGGTTGCAGATCTGAGAGCTTTGCAATGCGGTTATACTTCTCCCCATGCAGACAGATCCGATGGTGGAATGGCAAAGGATCACTGAAGTTTATCGCGGCATGTACGATGACGAGCTCATCAACCTTGTCGCCGATCAAGCGGATTTGACCGAGATAGCGCGCCAGGTGCTCGATCTCGAGTTGAAGAAGCGCAGGCTGGGCGATTTGTCCCATGCCGGTCCCGCGCGAGAAGCACCGGAGCCGATGCGCGAACGCAGAGCAGCGCTGATTGGCAACCAGGGGGGCGCAGCGCAGATTGTTCTTGATTACCGGGCGAAGATGGGTGAAGCGCCGCTTGAGTACTCATGGAAGACGCTGCTGTGCGAATGCGAGTCAATGGAACGGGCACAACAGCTTTCCGAATACCTGAAGCTCGCCGGCGTAGACAGCTGGATCGATGATCCGAATGTGGCGTCTCACTTCAAGGGGCTCGAACATCCGAAACCGCGAGTGCTGGTTGCGGCCGATCAATTGGAGCAGGCACGGGCAATCGTAGCGAATCCGATTCCCAAAAAGTTTATCGAGGATTCGAAGTTCGTAGTGCCTGAGTTCGAAATGCCGAAGTGCCCTCATTGCGGAGCGAAAGATCCGGCGCTCGAAGGGGTCAACCCGTTCAATTCGTGGCGATGCGAAGGCTGCGGCTATCAATGGACGGAGTCAGAGGATGGGCGGACTGCCGAGGCGGCAAATGGGGGCGAATGAGCCAGTTAAACGGAAAGAGCCGCCCGGCAACAGGGCAGCTCTTTCCTCAGGGAGAATAGTTCCAACGGAGGCAAAACCATCAGAACTTTCTGGCTGCATAGTAGGAGCGGGGGGAAGGAGTGTCAAGAAGAAAACTTTCCCGAAATAACCTTTTTGATTTCAGCGATTTATGGGAGGCGATGCTCTGGCGAAGGGCTGTCGTTCTTCGATATCCATTCGCCTTTATTGCGTCGGGTTTTACCTGTATTTAGCCGTGTTTCCTAGGATTTATGTCCTATTTTCCACAGCCTCGGGCCGAGGTTAACCCTTCGGGTTCGGGCTCTTCAGACGGTCCAGCTTCTCGTCCCATTTCTCGCGCAGGTCGATGCAGATGAAGTCTTCGTCGTACATGGAGGAGGCCGGCTTGCCTCTCGAAATGCGGTAGAGGGCCCTTCCGCCTCCCAGGAAGAAGCCCAGCAAAATAGCAGCGCTGCCGCCCACGATCACGATGCCTGCGATGCCAATCAGCAGTTGTGCGGTTTTGTTGATCTCCGATGAAGTGGGTTGCGGAATAGCAACTAGATCGGCCTGAAAGTGCACGGTCTCGACGAGGCGATGACTCTCGTTCGGAATGGCATCGCCGCTGACGAGGATCACGAGCGGGCCGCTACGACGCACCTCGAGAGAAGCCACGTCGGAGTCCTTGAGGGCCTTTGTCCACGGCGGCTGCGCATTGCTTCCAGCCTTAATGTAGTCACGGATCTTCGTTTCCATGGCTTCAGCCATCTGTGGCGTCGGGCAGTCGACGACGGTGAGAGTTGCAGGGCCTGAAGAGAGCGAGTAGCTGGCAGTTGCTGCTTCAGCACCGCGATCAAAGCCGACCAGTTCCGGCGGCAGAACGCCTCCACCCCCCGCGTAACCCGCTGGACCCTCCGCGTAATGGGTAGTCTGCGGATCGAGCCAGTGTTGCGGCAGGTTGGCCAAGATGGGCGGCATGATGGATCTATTTCCGGACGCGTTTGGAATGCGTGCAGCAAGTTCACGCATTTCTGATGCCGCCAACGGACCGATCTGCGAGAACGTAGCGTCGACCAGGATCTCGCCTTTCCAAAAAAGCACTCGATTGTGATTTGAAGCGGCACCGCTGCCGATGTCTGCTTTGGGCCACCCATTCTGACGGTAAAAGGAGTACATGCCGTAGGCGCCGCTGGTGTCCTGAAAGCGCAGTGCGCGAACGGAGAGTGTTTCGCCATCACGTTTGTACTGGATGGAGGCGCCGCCGGTAAACTCGTATTCCTTAAGCGCGGCGGCATTGGCCGCATCGGCCGCTGCAGCATCGGCCAACACCTTGGCGGGGGCGGTCGCTGACCATCCGTCGAGCATGTCTGGGAGCAAAGCTGCAGGGGATGGCGGTAGCGCCACTCGTGTGACGACTTCATTTCCCGCCGGTTTGCCCGTTGTGTTGCTGGGTGCGGCCGTTTTAGCCGGCGCAGCCTGCGCCGCCGAAAGAACCGCGCTCCCCGCCATTGCGGCCGAGCAAACCATTACTGCAATCCAACGCATGAACCTGCTCCATATTCCTGTGGGGTTCAATCGAAAAAAAGCCCCAATCTCAAGGGTACACTCTGCGGCATCCTCTTACAGTTGGACACTGAGAGGTGGCGAAAGGTTCCCGGGATGCAGGGTGCCAGAGTGTCATCGCGTTTTGGCCGGGGTGGGGTTCTCTCTGGGGCTGTGAAGCACCTCGCGGCTTTGCAGCGCTTTATGTACGGGCTAAAACCTGTACCCTTCAAAACTACCGGATCCCGTTTACGCTGTTCCGGCGTTCTCGACGATGGGTGGCGGCGGTGCTGGTGGCGATAGAAGATCGCCGAGTACTTTGTAGCGGCCGCCGTAAAACAGGAGGGCGTAATTGCGGACAGCGACACCGATCGGGCCTGTGATGCAGAGCCCGAGAAGTATGACAACTGCGACTGCAACAAGGACAATCACGGCAATCAAGAAGATGAAGAAGAGCTTGGTGGCACCGGTCGCACCCGAGATGATGGCTGCTAAACCAGCCGAAGGCGCGGCAAAAAACATGGCTGTGAATAAGGCTGGAACCGCCAGGATGATGATTGCGCCAAGCATGGCGGCGATGGGCAACAGGATGCGCAGTATTGCATAGAGTAGGAAGCCGCCCTTCTCTGCTACTATCCGCGTGCGCACTTGCCGCCATGCCTCGCCGGCCGAGGTGTTCTCAAGCGCGAAGTGCGGAAGCATAAAGTCGTTGAGGACGATCTGGATTGCAAGGCCAAGGAGCACGATGAGGATAATGACCGGGATAAGTGGGAGGATCAGGCCGATCACGGCCCCGGAGCCAGGATGCAAACCTTGAAGCATCCGATAGAAAGCAATGAGGAACGGAAGTGCGATAAGAAATGTGACGAAAAGGAATGTAAAGCCGACTGCAAGAGTGAGCAGGAAGAAGCGCCACGATTGTGCCTCATAGATTCGCCACCCTGGGCGTATCTCTCTGGTTGGTTGCACGAGGCAATGGAAAAAAGCAAAGCGAAGGCGCGTGATGAGATAAGCGATCACGAATGCAATACCGATGAGAAGCACCACCGCTGCCGCGATCATTGCGAGTTCAAGGGGGGAAACATGTGGGGCGGCGATTGTGGGGGTGGCAGTCGTGGAAGTGCCGGCATGACTGCGGCCTGGAACGCTGAATCTTCCTG
>Ga0310811_10002076_pt1 | contig 24971 bp, 10 predicted proteins | sample YCmetagenome_FD_207642 | JGI IMG/M metagenome (GOLD analysis project Ga0310811, IMG submission 207642) | Soil microbial communities from experimental microcosm in Duke University, North Carolina, United States - YC | ecosystem: Engineered > Artificial ecosystem > Soil microcosm > Unclassified ... | reverse complement strand
ACGATGCTGGCCATCGCGTTCGGGACGTCGGAGGAACTCGTCCATGACGCTCTGTCGGAGGCGGTTTTCCTGGAGCTCGTTGAGCGGCTGAACGGCTCATACAAGTTTGTCCACGACCGGGTCCACGAGGCGGCCTATTCGTTAATTCCGGATGCATCACGCGTCCCGGCGCACTTGCGGATCGGCCGGCTGCTCGCCGCGCAAACGCCGCCGGCGCGGCGCCAGGAGATGATTTTCGAGATCGTCAATCAACTCAACCGCGGCGCGGCACTGATTACCGAACAGGACGAGCGAGAACGACTTGCCGAGCTCAATTTGATCGCCGGACGTCGCGCAAAGGCGTCGACAGCCTATGCGTCGGCGCGCACCTATCTCTCCGTCGGGATGGCCGTGCTCGGATGCGACGGCTGGACGCGGCGCTACAAGCTCGCATTCGCCTTGGCGCTCGAACGGGCCGAGTGCGAGTACCTGAATGGAGACTTTGACGAAGCCGAGAGGCTTATCACGGAGCTGCTGGCCAAAGGCGCGTCGAAGATCGACAAGGCGGCGGCCTACCGCCTTAAGATTGATCTCCATGTGATGAAGTCGGAGAATCCGAAGGCCGTCGAGAGCGGCCTAGATTGCTTGCGCCTGTTCGGGATCGAGATGCCGGCGCATCCAACGAATGAGCAGGTCGAAGCGGAGTACAACAAGGTTTGGAGCGGCATCGGTGAGCGGCCGATCGAGAGCCTGATCGACCTGCCGCTCATGACCGATCCGGAGATGCAGGCGGCCATGCGCGTGTTGTCTGTCCTCTTTGCGCCGGCGCACTTCACCGACATGAATCTACTCCGCCTCGATCTCTGCCACATGGTGAATATAACGCTGCGGTGTGGAACGACGGATGCATCCGCGCATGCCTACGCATGGTTCGGGGTCATTGTCGGGCCGGTGTTCAAGGGCTTCAACGACGGTTACCGCTTCGTCAGGCTCGCCTGCGATCTCGTCGAGAAGTATGGCATGGTCGGCTACAAGGCGAAGACCTACTTCTCGATGGAGATGGTGGCTGTGTGGACGCAGCCGCTCCAGGTGGCCATCGACGCCATTCGCACCGCCTTTCGCGCCGGCGTTGAAACCGGCGACGTGACGATCGCCTGCTATAGCTGCAACCATACGGTCTCCGACTATCTCGCGCGCGGCGATCACCTCGACGTCGTGTGGGCAGAGACGGAGCGCGGCCTCGACTTCGCGCGCAAGGCCAATTTCCGCGATGTGGTCGACATCATCGTGAGCCAGCAGCGGTTCATCAGCAATATGCGGGGCCGTACCGCCCATTTCTCCACGTTCAGCGACACGACGTTCGATGCGGACGCATTCGAGGCGCAACTCACCGCGGACCGGATGCCGACAATGGTTTGCTGGTACTGGATCATCAAGGCCCAGGCGCGTTTCATGTCGGGCGACTACGAGACCGCGCTCGCCGCGTCGCATAAGGCCAGGTCGCTTCTCTGGTCTTCGGACGCTCACATCCAGTTGCTCGATTATCACTATTACACGGGGCTGGCGCTGGCGGGGGCCTACGAGTCGGCTTCGCCCGACAGGCGCAACGCGTTGCGGGAAGACCTGGAGACGCATCTTCGCCAGCTCCGGGAGTGGGCCGAGACCTGCTCCGCAACCTTCCACGACAAGCATGTCCTGCTGGCCGCCGAGGTCGCCAGGATCGAACGCCGCGATCTCGATGCGATGCGCCACTACGACGAGGCCATCCGTTTCGCGCGGGAAAACGGATTTGTCCAGAACGAGGGGATCGGCAACGAACTCGCGGCGCGGTTCTATGCGGCGCGCGACTTCGAGAAGGTTGCGCGTGTGTATTTGCGCGATGCCCGGCGTTGCTATGCGCGATGGGGCGCCCAGGGCAAGGTAGCGCAGCTCGATGCGTTGTATCCGCACTTGCGGGAGGACGAACCGGTCGCCGGCGCGACGCGGACGATCGGAACGCGGGTCGAGCATCTCGACCTTGCGACGGTGGTCAAGGTGTCGCAGGCCGTCTCGGGCGAGATCGTCCTGGAGAAGCTTATCGACACACTCGTGCGCACGGCCATGGCGCAGGCGGGTGCCGAGCGCGTTCTCTTGGTTCTTGCCCAAGGGGCTGCGCAACGGGTCGCCGCGGAAGCCACGATGGCCGGCGATACGGTGACCGTGCACCTGCGCGACGAGGCTGTGACAGAGTCGGTGCTGCCGGAGTCGGTGCTCCATTATGTGCTGCGCACGCAGGAGAGCCTGATCCTCGATGACGCGCCGGCTCACAGTCCGTTTTCGGACGATCCCTATATTCGCAATTGCCAGGCCCGCTCCGTTCTGTGCCTGCCACTGCTCAACCACGCCACGCTCATCGGCGCGCTCTACCTCGAGAACAATCTTGCTCCGCGCGTCTTCACGCCAACCGGCGTGACGGTGCTGAAGCTGCTCGCCTCGCAGGCGGCGATCTCGATCGAGAATACCCGCTTGTATCGCGATCTCGCGGACCGTGAGGCGAGGATCCGGCGCCTGGTCGACGCGAATATTATCGGCGTCTACATGTGGGATTGCAAAGGACGGATTCTGGAAGCCAACGATGCATTTCTCCGCATGGTCGGCTACCAGCATGGTGATTTGGCCGCCGGCCGTCTGGATTGGGCCACGTTGACACCGCCCGAGTGGCGCAGGCGCACAGCGCGCGCTGTGGCGGAGAAAAATGAAACCGGCGCGATCCAGCCGTTCGAAAAGGAGTACTTCCGCAAGGACGGCAGCCGGGTGCCCGTTTTACTCGGCTCGGCGAGCTTCGACGAAAGCGGGCAGCAAGGCGTCACTTTCGTGATCGACCTGACCGCGCGCAAGCGAACCGAGCAAGCCCTGCGAGAGAGCGAGAGCAAGCTCGAGGAAGCGCAACGGATCGCGCATGTCGGTCACTGGGAGCGCGATATCGACTCCGCTCTGATCACGTGGTCCGAGGAAAGCTTCCGTATCTTTGGGCTCAAACCGGAGGGGCGTGTCGCTGTTGCGCGATACCTGGACCTGATTCATCCGGATGACCGGCAGAGTATCACGATGGCGGTGGCGGAAGCGCTGCGGGGTGGTCCGCGCTACGACGTGGAGTATCGGGTGGTGCGGCCGGATGGCGACGTGCGCATCATCCACAGCCAGGGCGATGTGAGGCGCGACGAGTCTGGCCGGCCTCGATGTATGTTCGGCATCGTTCAAGACATCACTGAGCGCAAACGCGCCGAAGAGGATTTGCGCGAGAGCGATCGGCGCTATCGTGAGACGCAGATGGAGCTGGCGCACGCGAACCGGGTCGCGACGATGGGCCAGCTCACGGCGTCGATCGCGCATGAAGTGAATCAGCCGATCGGCGCCACAGTCACCAATGCCCAGGCGGCGCTACGTTGGCTGAATTTTCAGCCGCCCAACATCGAAAGAGTCAGGCAGGGGCTTACTTGCATTGTCGAGGACGGGTTGCGGGCCGGAGAGGTGATCGGCCGCATCCGTGAGCAGGTCAAGAAGGCCCCGCCGCGGAACGATATGTTCGACATCAACGAGACGATCCGGGAGGTCATCGGCTTCGCACGCGGGGAAATGATCAAAAATGGCGTTGCAGTGCATGTGCAACTGTCGCCAGGACTGCCGCTCATTCGGGGAGAGCGGGTCCAGCTGCAGCAGGTCATGCTCAACCTGATCGTCAACGCTGTTGAAGCCATGAGCGGCGTCGAGGAAGGGCCACGCGACTTGCTGATCGACACGGCGGCCGACGGCGACGGCATCCGCGTTTCGATCAGTGACTCGGGGCCCGGGCTGAGCCCGGAGAGCCTCGGGCGCTTGTTCGAGCCGTTCTACACCACGAAGCCCAGCGGCATGGGCATGGGGTTGTCGATCTGCCGTTCGATCGTCGAAGCGCATGACGGCCATTTATCGGCAACGACCAACGTGCCCCGCGGCGCTGTCTTCCAGTTCACGCTGCCGGCGCGGGAAGAGTGTTCATGAACATTTTTGCGGGAAGTGGCCCGCATTGATGGCCGTCACCTGCAGGTGGGCGCGCGGGCAACGAACGGTTCGACATGCGTCGCATGTGAGCGGTGAGGGTGGCTCACCGCGCCGGCCCTGCGGAAGATGAGCGAAGGCTTATCGTAAGCTGCGCACGGATGAATTGCGACCAATGGGATGCATTGAGTAGTCGCTGCGCCATCGGCATCGCGATCGGCTTGAATGTTCAGCTACCGGCGGGTCCCCGAAGGACCTATGATGCGACATCATATGGCGCCATCACGGAGAACACTTCCGTGACTGAGCTATTGAATTATGTGCTTGAAACACTGCGAGAGGGCAGTGAGCAAATTTTGTATCGGGGCCGGCGGCCTGATGCCGCCGATCCGATCTTGGTGTTGACGTCTGCGGGCGAGCAAACGTCGGCCAATCTGCGGCGCCTGGAACACGAGTACTCTATCGCGAGAGAGCTTGACCCTTCCTGGGCCGTGCGGCCGCGGGCGCTCGTACGCCAGAATGGAAATACGGCGCTCCTGCTCGACGACCCCGGCGGCGATCTGCTGACGAAGACTCTCGGCCGTCCGCTCGAGTTGACACGTTTCCTTCAGATCGCGATCTCGCTGGCGGCGGCATTACGCCAGATGCACCAGCAGGGCATCATCCATAAGCATATCAATCCGGAAAATGTGCTGATCGACCGAAGCGGGAAGGCGCTTGTCACCGGATTCGGTCAAGCCTCGCGGCTTTTGCGTGAACGGCAGCCCGCAAGCCCGCCGGACCTTCTTGCCGGATCGTTTGCGTACATGGCGCCCGAGCAAACCGGGCGCATGAACCGATCGATCGATCATCGAAGCGATTTGTATTCGCTGGGCGTCACGCTCTACGAGATGCTGACGGGAACGCTCCCATTCACGGCGTCCGACCCGATTGGATGGGTTCACTGTCATGTCGCCAGGCCACCCGTCCCGCCGAGTGAGCGCGTTGGCGGCATCCCTGATCCGCTCGCCGCAATTGTCCTGAAGCTCTTGGCCAAGAATGCGGAAGATCGGTACCAGACCGCGGCCGGAGCGGAGGCCGATCTTCGACGCTGTCTGATGGAATGGCTGGCGCACGGCCGGATCGATCCGTTCGCTTTGGGTACGCATGACAGGTCCGACCGGCTGCTGGTGCCGGAGAAACTCTACGGCCGCGAAGCGGAGATCGGCACGCTGACCGCGGCGTTCGACCGTGTTGTGGCCGAGGGCAGGGCCGAGTTCGTGCTCGTCTCGGGCTATGCCGGCATCGGCAAGTCGTCGATCGTCAACGAACTGCAGAAGGTGTTGGTGCGCGGCTATTTTGCCAGCGGGAAGTTCGATCAGTATAAGCGAAACATTCCTTACGCGACTTTGGCCCAGGCCTTTCAGAGCCTTGTGCGCCAGCTGCTCTGCAAGACAGACGCGGAGCTGGATGGCTGGAGATCCGCATTCCAGGAAGCGCTGGGCCCGAACGGCCAACTGATGGTGAACCTGATCCCGGAGCTTGCGCTCATCATCGGCGAGCAGCCTCCGGTGCCGGAGGTCGCGCCGCTGGATGCTCAGAACCGCTTCCAGCTCGTCTTTCGCCGGTTTCTCGGCGTGGTCGCGACACGGGACCATCCGCTCGTCTTGTTCCTCGACGATCTGCAGTGGCTCGATCTGGCGACGCTTGAACTGCTGGAAGGATTGGTCACCGACCCGCAGATGCAGCACCTGCTGCTTGTCGGCGCTTATCGGGACAATGAAGTCGATACCTCGCATCCGCTGATGCGCATGCTGGCGGTTGTTCGCAATGCGCAGGCGAACTTGTACGAGGTGGTCCTCGGCCCGCTCAGGCTCGACGACGTGGAGCAGCTCGTTGCCGATAGTTTGCGGATGCAAAGGGACCGGGTACGGCCACTGGCAAGACTCGTGTTCGAAAAGACCGAGGGCAATCCGTTTTTCACCATCCAGTTCGTCGGCGCCCTGGCCGAGGAGCGGCTGCTCACGTTCGATCCCGAGAGCGCGACCTGGCAATGGGATCTCGGTGGCCTGCAATCAAAAGGCATCACCGACAATGTCATCGATCTCATGACGAGGAAGTTGAGCCGCCTGCCTGCCGCGACCATCGATGCGTTGGGGCAATTCGCTTGCCTCGGGAACGTCGCCTCAACCGCCACGCTCAGCATGGTGCTCGGAATTGACGAGCAGGCGGTCCACAACGTCCTCTGGGACCCTGTCAATGCCGGCCTTCTTGTCCGGCTCGACGACGACTACGCCTTCCAGCATGACCGCGTCCAGGAAGCGGCATACGCCCTGATCCCGGAAGGCAAGCGAACCGAGACGCATTTGCGGATCGGCAGGGCGCTCGCCTCGCGCGCGACGCCTGCCGAGTTCGAGGACAGGATTTTCGAGATCGTCAATCAGCTCGACCGTGGCGCGTCCTTGATCCGTTCGATTGAAGAGCGGGATCATGTTGCGGGCCTCAATCTGCTGGCCGGCAAGCGCGCCAAGACCTCCGCCGCCTACGTCTCGGCTCTGAATTATTTCGCCGCGGGCCGCGCCCTGCTGGCTGAGGACGGGTGGAGCCGTCAATATCGAACGATCTTCGAGCTCGAGTTGTGCCGGGCCGAGTGCGAGTTCCTCACCGGAGACCTCAGTGCGGCCGAGCAGCGTCTCTCGATGCTGTCGCGCCGGGCGGCCGACATTGTCGACTTCGCCGCCGTCACGCGCTGGCGCGTGGCGGTCTACACGACATTGGACCGCCCCGACCTCGCGATCGAGAGCGGGCTTGAATATCTTCGCCGCATCGGCGTTGATTGGTCGCGTCAGCCGACCGAGAGCGAGGTCCAGCAGGAATTCGCCCAGATCCGCAGCCAACGCGGCAGCCGTCCGATCGAGGTGCTCATCGATCTGCCGCCAATGCGCGATCCGATCTGGCTGGGGACCATGGATGTCCTCGCCGAGATGATTCCACCGGCGCTCTTTACCGACACCAATTTGCACTGCCTTGTCATCGCGCGGATGGCCAATCTCAGTCTCGCGCATGGAAACTGCGACGCCTCCTGTCACTCTTATGTGTGGGTGGGAATGCTGCTCGGGCCGCGGTTCGGCGATTACCGGTCCGGGCTTCGTTACGGCCAGCTCGCCTGCGACCTGGCGGACCAGCGCGGCTTCCGCCGCTTCAGGGCGCGCGCTTATCTCGGCTTCGCCTATATCCTTCCGTGGACGAGACACATTCGCGATGGCCTTGCGCTGATGCGTCGCGCCTACGACGCTGCGCAGGAGACAAGCGATCTGACTTTTGCAGCCTATTCCGTCGGCGGTCTGGTCACACATCATCTGGCGAGCGGAGAACACCTTGCCGAGGTGCAGCGCGAGGCCGAGAGCGCGCTCGCATTCGTGCGCAAGGCGCACTTTGGTGTCCTGGTCGCCGTGATCGACGCACAACTCGGCCTCATTCGCACGTTGCGCGGCCTGACGCCGGAGTTTGGCGTATTTGACGACGGCGCCTTCGATGAACGCCGTTTCGAGCAGCGCATCGGGAGCGATCCACGTTTGGTTTATGCGGGCTGGCGATATTGGGTTCGAAAGCTGCAGGCGCGCTATCATGCGGGGGACTATGCCGCCGCCGTGGACGCCGCGGACAAGGCGCAGGAGCATTTATCCAAATCGCCGTCGCTTTTGATCTATTTCGAAGCCGCCGAATTCCACTTCTATGCGGCACTCGCGCGCGCGGCACTCATTGACCTCGTGCCGCAGGACGAACGGGCGATACGCCTGGAAGACGTCGTTTCCCACTATGAGCGGATCACGATATGGGCGGAGAATTCCCCCGAGAACTTCGGCAATCGGCGCGCATTGGTCGGTGCGGAGATTGCGCGCCTGCAGGGCCGGGAACTGGACGCCGAGCGTCTCTACGAAGAGGCCATCCGCTCGGCGCGTGAGCAGGGCTTCATCCAGAATGAGGCGCTCGCAAGCGAACTCGCCGGCCAGTTCCAGGCGGCGCGCGGTTTTCAAACGATGGCCAGTGCCTATCTGCGCAACGCGCGCTCCTGCTACATCCGCTGGGGCGCCGAGGGCAAGGTCAGGCAATTGGAGGCGGCGTACCCACAGGCCAAAGAGCCGGTCATATCGGGCGGTGCCGAGACTTCTTTCGAGCAGCTTGACCTCGCCACGGTCGTCAGAGTGTCGCAAGCGGTCTCCAGCGAAATCGACTTCAGCAGATTGACCGATACGCTGATGGAGACGGCGCTGGAGCACGCAGGGGCCGAAAGAGGTCTGCTGATCATGCGGCGCGGGGCCGATCTGCACATCGAAGCACAAGCGAGGAGCCTGCGTGACGCGGTCGACGTCGATGTTCGTCAAACGCCTGTTACGCCGGAGGAGATTCCACAATCCGTTCTGCGCTACGTCGTTCGAACGCAGGAGAGCCTGCTGTTGGATGACGCCTCGGCGCAGCCTCCGTTTCTGGAGGATGAGTATGTGCGCCGCAATCGCAGCCGATCGATCCTCTGCCTGCCTTTGGTGAAGCAGGCCAACCTGATCGGTGTCCTATACGTTGAGAACGGCCAGACCACCGGCGCCTTTACGCCGGCGCGGCTCTCGCTGCTGCGGCTGTTGGCGTCGCAGGCGGCGATCGCGCTCGAGAATACCCGCCTGTACCGGGACCTTGCGGAACGCGAGGCGAGAATTCGCCGCCTCGTCGAGTCCGACATCATCGGGATCGTCATCTGGGACCTGGACGGGCGCCTGATCGACGCCAACGACGCGTTTCTTCGCATGGTTCAATATGATCGCGATGATTTGGCTGCGGGGCTGCGGTGGTTCGACATGACGCCGCCCGAGTGGCAAGAGCAGCACGTCGCCCACGAGGCCGACGAGATCAAGACGACCGGCGCCATGCAGGCGCGGGAAAAGGAGTTCTTCCGGAAGGATGGCAGCCGCGTGCCGGTGCTGATCGGCGCGGCCGCATTCGAGGGACAGCCGGACCAGGGCGTCGCCTACATTCTCGACCTGACGGAGCGCAAGCGCGCGGAAGAAGCGGTCCGTGAAAGCGAGCGGCGTTATCGCGAGGTCGAGATGGAGTTGGCGCACGCGAACCGCGTCGCCACCATCGGCCAGTTGACGGGTTCGATCGCCCATGAGGTGAACCAGCCCATTGCGGCGACGGTCACCAGCGCGCAGGCGGCGATGCGCTGGCTGGACCGTGATCCGCCAAATATCGAGCGGGTGCGGCAGTCCCTCAGCCAGATCGCCAAGGACGGCACCAGGGCAGGGGAGGTCGTTGGTCGAATCCGCGATCTCATCAAGAAGGCTCCCCCGCGGCACGATCTGCTCGAGATCAACGGTCCAATTCGCGAAGTGATCGAGCTCACCCGGAGCGAGGCGAGGAAGAGCGGCGTCTCTATGCGGGCGGAACTTGCGGACGGCCTGCCGCTCGTCTCCGGAGACCGGGTGCGGCTGCAGCAAGTGATGGTCAACCTGATTGTCAACGCCATCGAAGCGATGAGCGATGCCAGCGACGGCGCGCGGGATTTGTTCATCGGCTCGGATTTGAATGGGGCCGGCGACGTGCACGTGGCCGTTCGCGATTCAGGGCCTGGGTTGGGTCCGGCGGCGCATGAGCATATTTTCGACGCGTTCTACACGACGAAGGCGGCCGGATTAGGCATGGGACTATCGATCTGTCGGTCCATCATCGAAGCGCATAACGGGCGACTTTGGGTGACCGCGAACGAGCCACGAGGCGCCATCTTTCAGTTCACCCTGCCGGCCGAGCGGGCCGATCAATACTCATGAGCCTGCCTTGCTCATCGGCTCCTGAGCGTGCGGATCATGGACAGCTTCACCGACAGGACGTGCTGCCGCATCTGTTGCTCCGCTTCGCGCGGCTCGCGGGCGAGGATTGCTTCATAGATGCGGTGATGCGCCGCGTGCCGGGTGCGCACGTCGTCGAGCTCGAACGCCATGACGTTATGCGTCGACGCCTGTGGCATGCGCTGGCATAGCCGGACGACGTCCTGGACCAGGTCCGAGCCCGCGGCGTCGAAGATCGCCGCATGGAAGGCGGTGTTGACGGCGGCATAGGCGGCCCTCTGCGCCTCCTTTGCCGAACGCTTGGCGAGCAGGGCATCGCCGTCCGCCAGCGTGCGCTCCAGCGTATGGCGGATATCGTCGCTGAGGCCGCGCTCGGCGGCGAGGCGCGCGGCAAGGCCTTCGGCAAGCGCGCGCATCTCATAGGCATCGATGATTTCCGAGACCGAGAACTCGCGGACCGTGAATCCCTTGTTCGGCGTGTGGCGCAGCAGGCCTTCCCCCGCGAGCACCTGCAGCGCGGCGCGAACCGGGGTGCGGGAGACTTTCAGCTCCTCGCTGAGATGGACCTCATTCAAGCGGCTGCCATAGTCGAATTTGCCGTCGAGAAGTCCCTGACGCAGGTGCTCGACCAGCCAGCCCGAATGCGTCGCGGCTTTCGCTTCGGAAACCGGCGCGGCCGGACGCTTCGGGATGCCATTTTCGCGTTGCTCTACCGTCATGCCCCAACTCTGTCGGCTTCTGGCGAGGCGCACGCATAGCGTCGCGGCGGCCCGGTTCCCGTTCCCACTCTGTGTACATAGCCCGTGTTGACGGGACAAAGTGTGTACAGTACTGTCGCTTCAAAGACAAAGTGTACACACTACCGAAGGTGCCATGACGAGCCGTTTTGTCGTCCCCCCAAGCCACCATGCGCTTCCCGTCCAGGGCTCCTCAGACCTCTTCGCCGTGCGCCGCATCTATTGCGTCGGCCGCAACTACCTCGACCACATCCGCGAGATGAAGGAGGCTGACGAGCGCGATCCGCCGTTCTTCTTCCAGAAGCCCACGGATGCGCTCGTCCAGGACGGGGCGACGGTCGCCTATCCGATGGACACTGACGACTTTCAGTTCGAGATCGAACTGGTTGTCGCGCTCAACGGCCGCGCGCGCCAGGTGCCGGTCGGTGCGGCCGAGGCGGCGATCTTCGGTTACGCCGTTGGCCTCGACATGACCCGGCGCGATCGGCAGCGCGAAGCGCGCGACCGTGGTCTGGCCTGGGAAATGGGGAAGTCGTTCGACGAGTCCGCGCCTTGCAGCGCGATCAATCCGGTGTCGTCCATCGGCCATCCGCGCAGCGGTGCCATCACGCTGTCCGTGAACGGCGCCGAGCGCCAGCGCGGCGACCTTTCTCAGCTCATCTGGAACGTGCCCGAGATCATTTCAAAGCTCTCGCACCAATACGAGCTGCAGCCCGGCGACCTGATCTTCACCGGCACGCCGGCCGGCGTCGGACCGGTGCATCCCGGAGACAAACTTGAAGGCGCGGTCGCGGGCGTCGGCCGTCTGACGATTTCAATCGGCCCGAAGGAGAAGTGACGTGCTGCCGCAGGAACGTATCGGTTTCTCTCTGATCTCCGAGCGCAAACCGCTCAAGTTGCCGAACAACGCGCGTATGGCCGTATGGATCATCGTCAACGTCGAGGAGTGGAATCCGAAGGAGACGATGCCGCGGACCGTGCTGACGCCGCCTGCGGGCGGGTCGCCGACGCCGGACATTCCGAACTGGGCGTGGCACGAATACGGGAACAGGGTCGGCTTTGTGCGCTTCCTCGACGTGTTCGATTCGCTGAATCTGCCGGCGGCGCTAGCGATCAACGGCGCGGCAATCCGCAGCTATGAGCCGATCTCCCGCGCCGCGCTGGAGCGCAAATGGGAATTCATGGGCCACGGCTTCTCGCAGAAGAACATGCAGAAGGTGGCCAACGAGCGCGAGGACATCGTCAAGACGCGCCAGCTCATCACGGAGTTCACCGGACGGCCGCCGCGCGGCTGGCTTGGACCGGGTCTGACGGAGACCTGGGAGACGCCGGATCTGCTCGTCGAAGAGGGCTATGACTACGTTTGCGACTGGGTGCTCGACGATCAGCCGGTGTGGCTCAAGACGCGCGCGAAGCCGATCGTGAACATTCCCTACACCCAGGAATGCAACGACGTCGCCATGATGCTGATTCAGCATCACACCGCGGCCGAGTATCGCAACCGGGCCGTCGATCAGTTCAATCAGATCTACGCGGACGCGGCGAATTCGGCGCGCATCATGGCGCTCGTCGTGCATCCTTACATCATGGGCGCGCCGCATCGGCTACGCTATTTCCGCGAGGCGCTCGAACACATCAAGAAGCATTCGGACGTTCTGTTCTGGACCGGCGAGCAGATTCGCGACTGGTTCGTGAAAGACAATCCGGCCGCGTAAAAAACAATCAAAACAAAAAGAAGGGAAACGCCATGGACAAGCCGGTCATCGATAAATCTGTCGCCAAAGCCGGTCCGGGGCTTGCTTATGCCCTGACGGCGGCGGGCGTGCTCATCCTGTCGTATTGCGTCAATGCGATGGACCGCACGCTGTTTCCGCTGCTGCTGACCGACGTCCGCCGCGAATACGGCTTGGGCCTGCCTGAGGCGGGCCTCTTGTCGACCATATTCACGCTCGGCATGGCGCTGGCGGGTATTCCGACCGGCTATCTGATGTCGCGCTATTCGCGCAAGACCGTGATTCAAGTCGGCATGTTGATCTATTCGGCCGGCACCGTGATCACCGTCACGGCCTTTGGTTTCTCGGACATGCTGCTTTACCGCGCGCTGACCGGCGTGGGTGAGGCCATGCAGCTCACGGCGCTTCTCGCCGTCTTCTCGAGCTATTTCTCGCGGAACAGGGCGGTCGCGGTCGGCGCGCTGAACTACGCTTATGCGTTCGGCGCGATCATCGCGCCGATGCTCGGGACCAAACTGCTGGTGAGCTACGGCACCTGGCGCGCGCCGATGATTGCCTTCGGCGTGCTCGGGTTCGTCCTCATGCTGATTGTCGCTGTTGTGGTGCGTCCCTGGCTCAGCGAAGTCAGCGCCCAGCAGCAGGCCGATACATCCGCCGGCGGCGCAGCCAGTCTGCAAAACCGGAACACCTACGTGCTGACCGGGCTGAGCGTGCTGCTCGGCCTCGGCCTCTATGGCTATCTCGGCATGTACCCGACATTCCTGCGCGAGCAGCTCCATTTCGCCCCGGCCGACATCGGCCGCGTCATGAGCACCTATGGTCTGGGCGTCCTGATTTCGGCGCTCACGGGTTGGATCGGCGACCGCTTCTCGGCACGGGTCGTGCTCGCGCTGAGCTTCCTGTTTGCTGCAGTGTTCGCCTTCGCGCTGTTCAACGGCCCGGTGAGTGTCGCCGCACAGGCGGGATTCTCGTTTGCCCTTGGTGTCGCCTTCAGCGGAACGATTTTCGTCAACCTGGCCGCCTACCACGTCAAATCCGTGCGGGGCGAGCTTGCCGGGCGCGCGTCCGGGCTCTTCGTGACGGCACTCTACGCGGCAGCAACGGTTGCCGGCTATTCGATCGGATGGCTCGCCCGCCTCTTCGGCTGGACCACGGCGGGCAATCTGCAACTCGCGCTGCTGTGCTTTCTCGGCGCGCTCCTGTCGCTGGCCGTTCGCCCCGACCTGATGACCCGCCGTACCTGACCGTGAGGTTCCATGCCTGAATCACTGACGACTCTGCCTGAGCTGAAGGTCAACGTTTTTCCCGGCGGGTTCAATTGGGGCCTGTATGTCGGCATTGACCGTGGCTTCTTTGCCAAGCAGGGGATCAATGTCCAGGTTCTGGGCACGCCCAATTCCGTCACGCAGATGACGGAATTTGCCGAAGGCAAATTCGACATCGCGATGACGGCGGTCGACAATATCGTCGCCTACCGCGAGGGGCAGGGCGAGGCGCCGATTGGCGCACAGCCGGAGTTCTTCGCTTTCATGGGAAGCGACAGCGGCTTCCTGAGCCTGGTGGCTTCTCCTGACATTTCGAAAATCGCCGATCTTGCGGGCAAGGTGCTGTCCGTTGATGCACTGACGACCGGATACGCGTTCGTCTTGTACGAGATCCTGCGCCGCAACGGGTTCGATCGGAACGCATATGAGCTGCGCCGCGTCGGCGGCATGATCCAACGGATGAACAGTCTGCTCGAGGGCAACGAGAAGGCGACGCTTTTGTCGGCCCCGTATAATTTGATCGCTAAATCGCGTGGCCAGACGCAATTGGTCACGGCGACCGATGTGCTGGGCGCCTATCAGGGCAATGTCGCCGCCGCCAGGCGGTCGTGGGCCGAGAAAAACCGCAGCAGCGTCGTCGCCTTCATTCGCGGCTATCGCGCATCGATCGCATGGCTGCGCGATGCGTCCAACCGCGCCGCCGCGGTCGATGTGCTCGTGCGCAACGTCAGCGGCATGTCCCGCGATGTGGCGGAAGCGAGCTATCCCGAGCTGGTGGCCTCGGAGCACGGCTTCTTCCCGGACTGCAAGATCGATGTCGCGGGCCTGGAGCGCGTGCTCGAACTGCGCAGCCGCTATGCCGAGCCGAAAAAAGAGCTCAGGGACCCGCTGCAGTATTGCGATCTCAGCTATTTCGACGAAGCCACCGGCAGGGGCTGAGGCCGGTAGGCTGCGCCCATCTGTCGGATTGGACTCGGACTTAGACTAGAAATCGCCCCCGGTACCGGACGGGGCGATTCGGACGATATTGCCTGCAAGCAATGGCCGTTGGTCCACGAGCCAACGCCAGCAAAAAACCTATTTGGCACCGATTTGGGGCGCTCGCTCGAACTTGACCTTCCAAGACCCAATGAGCAAGCCGGCAATACCTTGAGGTCTTGGGGTCAATTGCACAGCATCCAGCCGCGATTTCGTTGGTTAACGCAAACAGCATCCGCATAAGTACATGGATGGTCTGTGATTGTCATATTTTTGTAGCATACGGCCGCAGGTTAATTGTTTACGCCACGTTTATGACGGGAGGAAATTAGAAAACGGGGCTTAAGGGGATGAATATTGGAATAAATGGCGGCCAATTAAGGGGCGCCATTGACATACTGCGTTTCAAGGCGCGGACGTTGGTCAAATTCAGAAAGCGGCGCGGCGCATATCAGAAGCAATTATGTTTTATGCACATTGGAAAAACTGCTGGGACGTCTCTTCAGCACGCGCTTTTCGAGGCAATGAAAGGCAAGAAAATATTCCACGAGTCCCTGCCGAATTTCGATAGTGCCTCGGCAGCTGCGATCGCACAGAGTGACCTTGTCATTGGTCATTTCGCGTATCAGCATGTCTCCAAATTGCGCAGGAGCCGTTTTCTTTTCACGTTCTTGCGTGATCCCGTCCAGCGTGTGATTTCGAACTACTATTTTCTGCGGACAGACTCTCCTGAGTCTGATTACAGCCGGGCGGCCATCCTGGCTGCAAAGACCATGTCCCTTAAAGAATTTCTCCTTTGTGATGACCCGCGCGTGCGGATGATCACCGAGAATTTCCAGGCGAAGTCGTTGGCTTATGACATTCGATACCAGCATCAGGGGGCCATCACCGATTTGCGGGCCGACGCCAAGCGAAATCTTGCGACGTTCGACTTTGTTGGCATTGTCGAGCACTTCGATGAAAGTGTGAAAGCACTTTCGCGCGCGATTGGCAGAGAGCTGACGGTGAAAAGATTGAACGTCACTCGCTCGCGCTCTGAAGCTCCGCCTGCATCTGCTCACGAGATGGAGATAATCCGCAATCTCAATGAGGTTGATCTGGATATCTATGAGAGGGCGAAGGGGAGGTTCGAAAGAGCTTTTCTTGATTGATGCGATCGGTGCAAGCTTAAGCTCGCTCGTTGATCGGCTCATTCGCAAAGGAGATCGACTGAGACGGCGAATCGTTGCCTTCAGCGCGGACGACCTTTGCGGTGCGATCCGTCTGTATGCATTGGTCAGATGACGGTTTCTTACCTTGCGTGACGCGATAAAGATTGCGCAACGAAGAGTCTCGTCGTCTCTCGCGGAGGTAAATTCCTGCGGTTGAGTAGCACTGGTGCACTGATAAGCTCCCGATGCGCGAGCAAGGGAGGGGGGCCGTGCTGGTCGCAAGATATTTCAGCTACATCGTCATCGCAGTGTGGACGATGGCTGCCATCTTGTTTGCGAGCGGGCTGGTCGGCGTCTGAGCGCCGATCCGCTGGAGTTCGCGAGATCGAGCCGCGCGCAACAAAGCGCGTGGTCCTAGCAGTGCGCAGTCATGCGCTGTGCGTGCCTGTGTTTCGATCGCGTAAACCGATTGACCTCGGCCCGCTGCCATGGCGCGGGGGCGAGAGTGTTGACCTCAGACCACTCTTTATGCCCGCGCCTGGCGTTGAGCACGCCGTGCCGTCCGGGCAAAGAGTTGGACATCCTGCGTAACGCCGGATCGGCCGGCTTGATCCCAGCCAGAGCACGCGCGCGGCCAGCCTTGAAAATGCGTTCCGAGGCTGTATGAAGGGCCTTCAAAAACCGGTGGTCCGTCGTGAAGGCCTGCTTCGGCTGACATGGAAGTGTAACAAACGCTTTCTACGGTCGGGATGGGTGCTTGCAATCGTCTGTGGGGAATTGCGTGCTTGCGCCCGATGTGCGGCATCTCGCACAAGGCAGGTTTATTCGGACGTGCGGTGCCCTGATGTTTGGGTTGAGTGTGGCCATGCAGGCGCCGGTCGCGCTGGCACGGGACCCGCGCATCGATTTCCATATTCCGGCGCAGCCGCTTGCGAGCGCCCTGGAGGAATACGGGAACGTCACCGGCCGCAACGCTCTCTACAATAGCGAACTTACTGTTGGTCGGCGGTCGATGGGTGTGCATGGTCGTCTTGCGCCCGACGCCGCTCTCTCGTCGCTGCTTGAGGGGACGGGGCTGTCGGCCAGTCATGTGACGCCCGACTCGTTCGTTTTGTTGCGGGCGCCGCCAACGGCAGCGGTGGGGCCGCCGGGCAGCGTCAGCCAATATTACGGGCGGGTCCAACTCAGTCTTCAGCGCTCGCTCTGTTCGGATCCGGCGGTTCGACCGGGCCACTATCGGATCGGGCTGCGCTTGTGGATCGATGCCGCGGGCGACGTAGTCCGGTTCACAAGAGTGGGCTCCGCGGGAACTTCGCGCCTCGACGCGGGCATCGACCGGGCGCTCGGTCGTATTCGGATCGGAGCGCCGCCGCCTGCCGGGCTTGCGCAGCCGCTATCGATTGTGATCCGCCCAAAGGCGCCCGGTGTGACGATGGGCTGCGACGAGCTTTCGACGCGCACCGGGACATTGCAGTGACCGACTCGTCTCTCGCGGTGGTCCGGCGTTTCCTCGTCGATCGTTACGATGACATCAAGCGTCGTCTGACGGCGCGGTTGGGCTCCTCCGATCTGGCCGGAGACGCCTTGCAAGACGCATGGATCAAGTTTGCCCGCGTCGAGACGCTCGGCGTCATTCACAACCCGGGCAATTACATTTTTGGCGTGGCGATGAATGCGGCGCGCGATCGGATGCGGGACACCAGCAACCGCCATCTGAGCGCCGCCGAAATCGACGGTCTGCTCGATATCGCCGACGATACGCCGGATCCCGCCCGTATCGCTGAGGCTCAATCCGACTTCCGGGCGCTGGAAGCCATCCTGGAAAAACTTTCGCCCCGCCAGCGCGATATTCTTCTTGCCGCCCGGCTGGACGGCATGCCGCGGCAGGAGATCGCGCGGCGCTTTGGTATTTCGCTTCGCCTCGTTGAGAAGGAGCTTCAGCTCGCCCAGGAACATTGTCTTGCCCGCCGGAACCGGCCTTTCAAATGAGATGCGGTTTGGACCGATGAGATACGTCTCAGTATTAGAGGGTATCGATGCGGACGATTATCGGCGCGTTCAAATGCGCGCCGCTTCCGGCACGAAGCGATCATGACGGTCACCGACCTTAATCAGGGAATTGATCCGCTCGAGCGTGAGGCGATCGCGTGGGTGCGCCGGCTGACATCCGGCGAGGCCACTGCCGCGGACGCCGCAGCATTGGATGTCTGGCGCGGCCAAAGCGCCGCGCACGCCGCCGCATTCTCATCGGCGAGCCGGCTCTGGTCGGACCTCGAACCGGCCGGCCGTAATTGGCGGCAACGCGACGCCATGGCGCGGCGTGCTGCGAGGGCGTCACAGCCGCATTCGGCGATGAGCCGCCGCATCCTGCTCGGCGGAGGCCTTGCCGCGGCGTCGGCGGCCGCGATCTATGCCGTTGCGCATCCGCCAATGGGACTGTGGCCGTCGTGGACGGAGATGCGCGCCGACTACCGTACCAAGACCGGTGAACAACGCGATATCATGCTGGCGGCAGGCATGTCGGTCCGCATGAACACGCAGACCAGCATCGCAATCCGGCACTCCGATGAGAATACCGAAAGGGTCGAGTTGGTCGGCGGTGAAGCCTCGTTCTCGACGAGCGCCGGCGGCGCACGGGCTCTCGCAGTTCTCGCTGCTGACGGTTGGATCACCGCCGATATGGCGCAATTCGACGTTCGGTTTTTGGATGGACGAACGGGGCGATCGGTTTGCGTCACCTGCCTGAAAGGCACGCTCAAGGTCGAGCGCGGCCGGGACGTGACGACAATCACGACGGGGCAGCAGCTTCGCTATAGGGGCGGCGATTCCGAACGTGTTGACGCCGTCGATCCTGAACTCATCTCCGCATGGCAGCGCGGGGTCTTGATTTTCCGTTTCACACCGCTGCAAGACGCGGTCAGTGAGATCAACCGGTATCGGCCGGGTCTGATCGTGGTCGTCAATCCCCAGCTCGGCCGGCTTCCCGTCAGTGGCCGCTTCCGGATCGACGATCTCAATGAAATCCTGGCGCGGATCGAAGAAGCCTTCGGCGCGAAAGTGCGCTCACTGCCAGGCGGCCTTGTGTTGCTGAGCTGATGGCCGCGCGGCCAGGCCGCGCCTGACACGAAACCTTCACAAAAATCCCGTGCGGGTTTGCGCGCGCGCCCGCGTCACCCAAGTGAGAGCATCCCGAATACCGGCATGAGGCCACCGTGACACTCGCGGCGGCCCGTACAGACAATTGGAGAGCCGTGCGTGCCCGTACGCGCCGTCGATTTGCATTCGCCGATCCGTTCGACCGCCGTCCGCTTGCGCGACCGTGGTTTACTCGTCGCGAGCGTCAGCGCGGCTGCATTGCTGATGAGCCATCCGCAGGCACAGGCGCGCCCACTCGGCGGCTGGGCGCCGACGCCATCGGCGGCGGCCTTGGCGGCATCGCAGGCGGCGTCGCAACAGGCACAGCAGGCGGCGGCATTGGCGAGCAATTCGCTCAAGCGCGCGACACAGGCAATCCAGGCCATGCAGGCAGCGCAGAATGCCGCGCGCGCCGCGGCAGCAGGTGCCGGGCACTCGGCGACCTTGCAAGTGACTGTGCCGAACGGCCTGGGGCAGGGCGGTCTGCAGGTCGGCCCCGGCACCTGGCAGGGCGCCAATGCGCCGACGCAGTCGGTCAGCAACGGTCAAACGAACGTCGACATCAACCAAACCGCCGCGCAGGCGATCCTCTCCTGGACCACGTTCAACGTCGGCGCGCAGACAACGCTCACCTTCGACCAGCACGGCAATTCGAACTGGGTAGCGCTCAACCGTGTCGTCGGCAATCTGGGTCCCAGCCAGATCCTCGGCAACATCAAGGCCGACGGGCAAGTTTACGTCATCAACCAGAACGGCATCATCTTCGGCGGTGCCAGCCAGATCAACGTTGGCTCACTGATCGCGTCATCGGCGAACATCACTGATGCGCAGTTCCTCGCCAATGGCATCTATTCGACGCAGAGCGGCAGCACCTATGCACCGAGCTTCACCGGCGCGACCGGCAAGATCGTCGTCGAAAACGGCGCGCTGATCACGACCAACGCGCCATCCTCGGTCACTGCCAGCGGCGGCTTCGTGCTGCTGATGGGCACGGAAGTCGACAACGCCGGCATGATCACCACGCCGAAAGGGCAGACCGAACTCGCCGCCGGAGACGACTTCCTCATCCGCCCGGGCTACGGCACCGACGCCAATCAGACATCCACAACGCGTGGCAACGAGATCGCGCCGGTGATCTATGGCGGCAGCGCGAGCGGCACCGTCGACAACACGGGTCTGATCTTCTCGCAGCAGGGGGACATCACGCTCGCCGGTCACGCGGTCGTGCAGGACGGCATCCTGGTGTCGACCACCTCGGTCGATCAGCGCGGCACGATCCACCTCCTCAACTCCGCCACCGATACGACCGGCAGCGTGACGCTGACCGGCAATGCCATCACCACCATCTTGCCGGAGACCGCCAGCACCGAGACCGCGCTCAACTCGCAGCGCGATGCGCTGATCGCCGATTCAACGACAGAGGATGTCGCTCGTCCGGGTGCGCTGGCCGATGCGCCGCAGTTCAACAATCTCAGCCCGCTCGCCGACCGCGAAGATGAATCTCGCATCGAGATCGTCACCGGCAACCTGGTGAACTTCGAGAGCGGCTCGCTCACCATGGCGCAAGGCGGGCAGGTGGCCGTCAGCGCCGGCCAGCGCGTCTTCGCGGCGACCGGTTCGACCATAGATGTCTCCGGCACCACCAACACCGTGCTGCCGATGTCGGCGAACAACATCGAGGTCAACGTCCAGGGCAACGAACTGCGCGATTCGCCGGACAACCGCGACAGCAATGATCTGGCCAATGCCAATGTGTGGATCGACGCGCGCGATCTCGTCCTGGTGCCGGCCGGAACCGGCGGCTACACGACCGATCGCTACTATACGCCGGGCGGGCTGCTGGAGGTCTCCGGCTATCTCAACAACACTGGCCACACCATCGGCGAGTGGACCGCGCTCGGCGGCACCATCACGCTCTCTGCTCCCGAAGTCGTGGCGCAGGCGGGTTCGACCTTCAACATCTCCGGCGGCGCCGTCTCCTATGCGGGCGGTTATATCCTCACCTCGAACTTCCTCGGCAGCGACGGGCAGGTCTACAGCATCGACGATGCGCCGGGCGACCTCCTCTACGACGGGCTTGCCGGCGGCTTCACGCGCAAGAACGCGCACTGGAACATAAGTCAGACCTGGACCAGCATATTGAGCAGAGGTTCGGTCACCGCGCGCTGGGAAGACGGCTACACCATCGGCCGCGACGCCGGGCAGCTGATCCTGTCGGCATCAACCTCGCTGTTCCAAGGCGACATTGACGCCGATGTGTTCACCGGTTCGCGGCAGACCGGCGCGCGCCCGTCCGGCGTCACCGATGGTTACAAATACAGCCAGAACACCGCGCCGCTGCCGGGCACCTTGGCACTGGGCGCCTACGGCGCCGCCGGCCTGGCGAATGGCGCCGATAGCACGGTTGTGCTCGGCAGCGGCCCCGGCTTCGACACCAGCGGATTGTCGGCCACCAGCACGTTGCCCGCGGACGTGGCCAACACCGCGTATTTCGACGTCAATCAGCTCAACGCCGATCATCTTGGCGGCCTCGCGATCGCCAGCAAGGATTCAATCACGGTCGATGCGACGCTCGATCTGGCGCCGGGCGGCCAGGCGCAATTCGTGGCGCCAGTCGTCGACATCAAGGCCGACATCGTCGCTCCGTCGGGCAACGTGACAGCGACCAACATCCTGACTCCCGGCCAGGCCGGCGCCAGCCGCACCAACCTGATGACGCCCGATGGTCACGCGCAGCTCATCTTGGAAGCCGGCGCGACGATCGATGTGCGCGGCCTGTGGAGCAATGAACTGCTCGATCCGAGCGATCTCTCCGGCACCGCTTTCGTTAACGGCGGCAGCGTGACGTTCGAGTCGACGGACGCCGTGACGCTGGCCGCGGGCAGCAAGGTTGACGTCTCATCCGGCGCCGCCATTCTGCCCAGCGCCAAGACGCAAGGCGGCACGGGCGGCAACGTCACGCTCATCGCTGATGAGCCGTTCAACAACAATGGTTCGGGAACCGGGGCCTTCACGCTCGACGGCGCCATCAACGGCATCGGCGTCACGGGCGGTGGCACGCTCACCATCAAGTCCGGGGCGAGCATTGTGATCGGAGATGCGACCGGCAATGCGACTCCGGGTCAGCTCGTGCTGCCGGCCGATTATTTCAACAAGGGCTTCTCGGACTACGACATTACCGGTGAGGGCGGCGTCACCGTTGCTGACGGCGCGCAAGTTCAAGTCGTCGAGCCGGTCTATCAGTTCACCAGCGACAGCTTCGATGCGCCCACGGGCAGCGATCCGTCTTCGGCGTTGAAAGCCTGGCTGCCGCCGCTCTTCACCGAAGATGCAACGCACGCCAAGCTCACGCAGCGCGCCGGCGCCAGCCTCGCGCTGCGGACGGGGGTGACGGCGGTGGCCACCCCCTCGGGCGGAAACCTGACCGTCGGTCAAAATGCATCGATCACGGTCGATCCGGGCCAGGCGATCACGCTCGACAGCGTCGCGCAGACCGTGATCGACGGCACGGTCACCGCCCATGGCGGCACCATCGACATCCTCAACGAGGCCCTCAACGACTTCGACACGTCGGGCAACCTGCTCGGCCACGTGCTCTGGATCGGCGGCGATGCCACGCTCGACGTCTCCGGCCTCGCCGTCACCGCGACTGACTTCGATGGCCGCGCCTACGGCATCGCCCAGAGCGGCGGCGCGATCCAGCTCGGCGCCGGCTCCTCCTTCCTGGTGATCCGCCCCGGCGCGGTCCTCAACGCCGACGGCGCCGGCGCCACCGTCGACGCCAATGCGGGCACAAATGCTTCAACCGGCAGCGCGCCCTTCGCAATTGCCGGCAATGGCGGCGCGATCTCCCTGACCTCGTCGGCCAACATCTATAATGACGGCGCGATGCAGGCGCATGCCGGCGGCCCCAATGCGGCGGGCGGAACCTTCTCGATCGCGCTCTCGGACGCGGGCTTCACGGTCCCCGGCGGCGGCAATCCTCCGCCGGGCATCCCGCAAAACGTCAGCATCATCACCGTGACCCAGGGCGATCAGGCGTCCGGATTGCCCGACGGCCTGACGCCCGGGGATATCCTGTCCGTGGTCGCGAACGGCCACACGACCGTCAGCGCCAGCGGCCTCGCCAAGGCTGGATTCGACAACCTGTCGTTCGGCGGCGCCGATGTCGTGCAGTTTGACGGTAACGTGACCCTGACCGCCGGACAGAGCATTACTTTCTCCCACGCCACGCTGGCCGACACCCTGGCCACCGGACAGGTCACCATCGATGCGCCCTACGTCCTGTTCGCGGGTCACGCGGGGGTCAAAAACAACGGCGGCCCTACGACTTTCCTGGAGCTTTGGACGGCCTCGACGACCGCCACGCAGGCCGAATTCAACGTCAACGCCGACCTGATCGATTTCGCGTACGACACTTACTTTGGCGCAAGCGGGACCATCGCCGGGGTCAACTACGATTTCCTCGGCTTTAAGGATGTGAACTTCACCAGCCAGGGCGATGTCCGCTTCCTCACGAATCCCGCGCCGGGAGACGGATCGGCTCCGCCTCCGACGCGCCTCTACGCGCCCGGAAACATCACCTTCACGGCGGCGCAGCTCTATCCGGTGACCGGGGCCCAGGCCTTCGTCGTTGCCGGCGCCAAAGACACCGGCGGCAACGTACCGGCCACCAGCACGAACAGCATCACCATCGCGCGCGTCAGCGACGCCGATCCCGGCATACCGATGTCCGTGTTTGGCCAGTTGTATTTGATGGCCAACGTCATTCACCAGGGCGGCATCGTCCGCGCGCCGCTCGGCATCATCGTCCTCGGCGCTGCCGGTGTCTCGCCCATCGGCAACATCAACCTCACCACACAGAGCGTGGATTTCCTGCCGGGCAGCATCACGTCCGTGTCCGCCGACGGTCTCACCATTCCCTATGGCGGCACAACGGACGGCTTGTCCTACCTCTATGGCGGCTCAGCCGTTAACCCGGTTAGCTTCCCGAACGATGGTTTCGGCCGCGCGAACCAAGGCATCGATATTGCCGGAGCAACGATCGACGTGCAGGCGGGCGCGACACTCGATCTGTCCGGCGGCGGCAATGTCACGGGCCATGGCTTCATCTCCGGCCGCGGCGGCTCCGTCGACGTCCTCACGACGCCGCTCGTCAATGCCAATCCCGCGACCCCGATCAGCAAGGCGAGCGACAAGGTTTACGCGATCGTGCCGAGCTACCGCTCCGGCTATGCGCCGAGTGCGGTCGAGAACGGCGCCGGCGATCCGATGATCGGCCAGCAGATCACGATTCCGGCCGGCGTGCCGGGCCTTCCCGCCGGCACTTACACGTTGCTTCCGTCCAACTACGCGTTGCTGCCCGGTGCCTTCCGCGTCGAGGTTGGCGGAAACGTTTCGCCCGCGCTGACGGTGCCGGGCGTCGCACTCGGCAACGGCTCCTACAGCATCGCGGGTTACAAGGGCATCGCCAACACCGCGATCAAGGACGCGGTGCCGACCCAGCTCATCGTCACGGCGGCGGACTCGGTGCGCAACTATTCGCAATACGACGAGATGTCCTACAGCGACTTCTTCCTGTCGAATGCGGCGACGTTCGGACAGGTCCGGCCGGTCCTGCCTGAGGACGCAAAGGTACTGATCCTCCAGTTCGTTCCGAAATCGGCGGGCGACGCCACGCCGTCTTTCACCTTCGACGGTACGGCTCTGTTGCAGGCCGCTCCCGGAGGCTTTGGCGGCACGGCCATTGTGAATCCTGGAACGACCGCCGGCCCTGATGTGGAGGTCTACGCACCGGGCGCAGGTCCGACGGCCGGCTTCGGCGGCATTTCGCTCAGCGCGGCGGCCCTCGACGCGCTGGACGCGCCGCGGCTTCTCATCGGCGGTGTCGAAGGTCTTAACGGCAATACGATCAGTGTCGACAGCAATTCAGGTAATATTTTCGTCCGCGAGGGCGTGACGCTGTCAGCCGGCGAAGTCATCCTGGCCGCTCGGGGCGACGTCACGGTCGAGCAGGGTGCAACGATCAGCACCATCGGTCAGGGGCCGGCGCCGTATGATTTGGCGGACGGCTTGGTTTTTGGCGCCAGCGCGACGACGCTTCTTCTCTCGAACGGCGATATCAATATGACCGGCTCGAGCGGCGGCGGCGCCATCAATA